>Ga0326728_10004269_pt1 | contig 42602 bp, 32 predicted proteins | sample MB3enrmetagenome_FD_207602 | JGI IMG/M metagenome (GOLD analysis project Ga0326728, IMG submission 207602) | Lab enriched peat soil microbial communities from McLean, Ithaca, NY, United States - MB31MN | ecosystem: Environmental > Terrestrial > Soil > Wetlands > Peat | place: USA: New York... | reverse complement strand
AAACAAAGGAGAGGAGTCAAAGAGTTCAAAAGTCGAAGAGTCGAGGCCGACAAGGGCGCCGAGCCGCAATCCGGGACCCCGCTGTGAGGTCCTTGACTCTCGACTTCGAAAAGTGAACGAACGAACCAGGAATGTCTATGAAAACAAAGGAGAGGAGTCAAAGAATTCAAAAGTCGAAGAGTCGAGGCCGACAAGGGAGCCGAGCGGCAATCCGGGACCCCGCTGTGAGGTCCTTGACTCTCACCTTCGAAAAATGAACGAACGAACCGGGAATGTCTATGAAAACAAAGGATCGGCCTTGAGCGGCACAGAGCGAAGCGGGAATGTTATAGAAAACAAAGGTAGTTACGCGTTGAAACCGGGAATGTTATAGAAAACAAAGGTAGTTGTTAGGTTGTAGTCGAGGGAAGAAAAGGAGTCGGGAGTCAGAATAAAGAGCATCTGCTCCCCGCCGGCTGCCTACTGCCTACTGCGCTAGTCGCTGGAAACGTGGTATCGTAACGCTGGTTAACTGTGCGGCTTCTCGAAACACTCGCGGCTTTTGTTAAACCGACAGCACGACGCTCGCAAGGGATTGCGGCGCTCGTGCGGCACTTAGGCGGACTCGGGTTGTTCCTTCTCGCGATCGTCGACAGCTCCCCCATCCCAACATTTGGCGGCCTGGACATTCTCACCGCCATACTCGCTGCGCGGCAGCGCGAACCGTGGTACTACTACGCCGGAGTCGCCACGGCAGGCTCAGTCATCGACGCCTACTTAACGTTCCGAATGGCACGTAAGGCCGGTTTGGACTATCTCAACCGCAAGTTTGGAAAGCGCAAAGTCGCCAGGCTGCTGAAGTACTTCCAGCGGTGGGGTACGGGTGCTCTGGTCGTTTCTACCGTTATACCTTTGCCCTTCCCTACGAGCGCGTTTTTCGCCGTAGCCGGCGCACTGGACTACCCTCTCCGCACGTTCATGGTTGTCGTGGCTTTGGGCCGGGCAGTGCGTTACGGAGCCATAGCCGCAATTGCCTCCCACTACGGCCGCCGCTTCGTTGTCGGTCTGCGACATCTAGGGCGACATTCCGCGTGGTTGCTAGCGATTGCCGCCGCAGTGGTCATCGTTGTGACCGCGGCGATAGTGCTAAGAAAGCGACTACAATCGAGTCGCCCCGTGGCCAAGACGCATGCAACGTGACATTCCCGCTGCTCTAAGCAGGCTTCTATGCTATCTACCCCACCGCTCCGTAGTGCAATCCAAACCACGGTCGTGGGTGGGCTAGCTGCAACCGCAGCATTCATGATAGCGCGAGCAATTTCCTGACAGCCTAAGGGAGCGACTGCATGGGAAAAGCAAAATCACCTTTAGAGGGTTTCTGGCAGAGGCCGCTGCGCGACTTGCTTCAGCAATTGCAGGCAACTCCGGCGGGGCTGACTACTGACGAGGCGAAGCGGCGATTGCGCCAGTATGGCCCAAACAGCCTGGTGCAGAAGTCGCGTTTCGCTAAGCTGTTCAGTGTTTTCCGTCTCTTTTCCAATCCCCTCGTCATCATCCTTCTTGTTGCCAGCGGCATATCCATCGGATTGGGTGACCCGATTGGCGGGTCGATCATCATCGCCATCGTTCTGCTCAGCGTGCTGCTGAACTTTTTCATGGAATTCCAGGCTCGACATGCGGTGGAGGAGATTCAGAAGCAGGTCGCTATTACGGCTGCTGTTCTGCGTGACGGACGAGAACAGGAATTGCCGGTGGCAGAGCTCGTCCCGGGAGATATCGTCCACCTCCATGCTGGAGACCTTGTGCCGGCGGATGCCCGTCTACTGGATGTCAAGGACCTGCAAGTGCGCGAGTCAGCGCTCACGGGGGAGTCGCTGCCGGTGGAGAAGGCGGCGGCTGATCTTCCCGCGGGGAAGCACGGCGTCGCCGATGCGAGCAACAGTGTCTTCCTGGGCACTGCCGTACAAACGGGGATCGGCACCGCGGTCGTTGTTTGCACCGGGAGAGACACATCCCTCGGCGAGATTGCCCAGCGGCTCGCTGCGCGACCGCCTGAGACCGAGTTCGGCCGCGGCATACGCCACTTCGGGATAATGATCACCTACGTGACGATGGCGCTCGTGCTTTTCGTGCTGCTGGTCAACCTCATTTTGCACCGTGCGGTATTGGAGTCTTTCCTTTTCTCCGTCGCGCTTGCGGTAGGGATGACGCCCGAGCTGATGCCCATGATCATCACCGTAACACTGGCTCAAGGCGCGAGGCGGATGACCAAGAAGAAAGTTCTCGTCAAACAACTTTCGGCTATCGAGGACTTTGGCAGCATTGAGATCCTCTGCAGCGATAAGACGGGCACGCTTACCGAAGATGAGATCGTGCTTGACCGGCACGTGGACGTCCAAGGGAAGGAAGACGAGAACGTCCTGCGGCTCATCTACCTGAACAGCTACTTTGAAGCGGGCATCAAGAGCCCCCTTGATGATGCCATCCTGAAGTACCCGCGCCCTAAAATTGTGGAGTATGTCAAGGTGGACGAGATTCCCTTTGACTTCAACCGCAAGCGCCTCTCGGTGGTCGTGCGGCACGGAGACGAGCACCTCCTCATTACCAAGGGCGAGGCAGAAAGTATTTTTGCCATTTGCAAGACGGTGACCATCGATGGCTCCCCCCAGCCGTTCGACGACAGCCGGCGGGCTCAAGCGGCGGAGACCTTCCAGAAGCTGAGTTCCGACGGTTACCGCGCTCTCGGGGTGGCCGTGCTGAAGGTGGAGAAGCAAGATGTCTACAAGGTGGCGACCGAGCGCGATATGACGCTGGCGGGGTTCGCGGCATTCCTTGACCCGCCCAAGGAAGGGATCGCTCCCGTTCTGGAGGCGTTGAAGCAGAATGGGATCTCCGTGGTCATCATGACCGGCGACAACCAGTATGCGACACAGAAGGTAGCACGTGACGTGGGGCTGGCAGCAGACCGCATTCTCACCGGGAACCAGGTCGACACCATGGACGATGCCGCTCTGGCCGTCCAGGCCGAGAATGGCGCCATCTTCGCCCGTGTGTCTCCCGAACAGAAGAACCGGGTCATCCTCGCTCTGAAGACGCGTGGGCACGTTGTCGGGTACATGGGCGATGGCATCAACGACGCTCCGTCGCTGCACACTGCGGATGTTGGCATTTCAGTCGTGAATGGCGTCGATGTGGCCAAGGACGCTGCGAAGATCATCCTCCTGGAGAAGGATCTTGCGGTCTTGAACGACGGCGTCATGGAGGGGCGGCGCAGCTTCGCCAACATCATGAAGTATATCATCATGGGCACGAGTTCGAACTTCGGCAATATGTTCAGTATGGCCGCGGCATCGCTCTTCTTGCCATTCCTGCCGATGCTCCCGACGCAAATACTGCTCAACAACTTTCTTTATGACGCTTCGCAGATCAGCATCCCCACCGACAATGTTGATCCCGCCCTGCTGCACCGGCCCAAGCGATGGCAGATTGGGTTTATTCGCCAGTTCATGGTGATCGTCGGTCCCATCAGCTCGATCTACGATTTCCTTACTTTCGGGGTACTGCTCTGGGTGTTCCACGCTGCCACGAACGCGCCGCTATTCCATACAGGGTGGTTCGTAGAATCCCTGGCAACACAGACGCTCGTAGTGTTCGTGATCCGGACGGCAGGCAATCCTCTCAAGAGCCGCCCCAGCCTGCCGTTGGTGATCAGCGTGTTAGCTATCGTCGCTAGCGCCGCCGTCCTGCCGTATACACCACTCGCGAGCCTGCTGGGGTTTACCCCGCTACCGCTGTCGTTGTTGGGCGCGATTGCGCTTCTTGCCGTGACCTACCTCTTGCTGGTTCAGGCTGTAAAATCCTGGTTCTACCGCCGACACGGGCTGCTTTGATGGGACTCGGCGCCCCTGTCCAGTTTCGCCAGCACTACGGCGTTGACGACGTCCTAATCGAGAATTCACGCATCGGCCAGCGACACCACAAGATCGGGGTCCTCGCCGGAGTTCCTTAGGACGGTTTGACGAGACACCCAGCTCGACCGAGGTTCCCGAATTGAGGGCCGAGACTGGGGCCAAAGACGGCTTTGCACGTGCGTGCCGACGTTCTTGGTAGGAACTCCCTATTTTCCCCAATGGAATCTCAGGGCGCATATGGAAACGGGGCCATGATCGCGACTGTAAACTGTCGCTTTACGCCGAGGGCCTAACCGATAACCATCTCACATGTCTCAATAATAACCTGCGACCATGCCCCATTTCGATCATAAGGCAAAAAAGGATCGTATCCGGGCAGGGTTTTTCCATCAACGGTGTCAAGGATGATGACCTTCGAATTTGCGCCCAATTCTCTGCGAGGGATCTTTTTCCGGTGGCAGAGGCCAAAGGAAATTTCGAGAGCACCCCACTGTGACCCCTCTCCGGAAACATCTCCTTCGCGGCGCAAAGTCTGCACTGTCACTTGATCCCGGCCCCCGCGCGGTTGGTGCTTTGAGCGAACTAGCCATGAGATGTCAACTCCTTCAAACGTGCGCGTTCGCTTGGCAGTGTGATCCCTAACGGTCACGGTGGAGCGAGTCATGCGTTCGAGGCGGTCGACGGTAAAGCGCATTGGTTCTTGGTTGGCGCCAAAATCGAGCACTAATTCCGGCGGAGTCACTGTCGGATCGGGAAGTCCTTCTCTCAGACAGATCGCTTTACCGTTGCCTGCAACGAACACTGGGAATTCCACGGGGCCGCAAAGCAGGAGGATGAGCTCAAGACAACACGTGGATATATCAGCCCCCCAGTCGGGACGCGATCGGCGATAGTTAGCTACCCTACCTCTCAAAAGACACATTTTTGGTTCCCGGATGTCAACTAGAAGTAGAACTTGAGCGCTACTTGCGATATGCGCGGCGGCGCGGATTTCACCACCTCTCCAAACGTCGCGTCGTTGATGTTTCCATCAACTGACCCGTACCCATCGAACTGGGTATGGTTAAAGGTGTTGAACGTCTCGAAGCGCAATTCGAGCGACTTGCTTTCGGTTAGCTTTGTGACTTTGTGCAGGGCCAGGTCCCAGTTATTAATGCCCGGTCCGTAGAACGGCCTGCGTGGCGCGTCTCCTTGTGTGCCGAGCGCGTTCGGGCTGAACAGCGCAGTATTGAAGTAAGGCCGCCCGTTTCGCGGGTTGTGATTGATTTCCGGATTCCCGGGAGCCATATTCGGCAGATCGATGCTGACCGAGTTGATGCCGTTGTTCTGTACATCCATCAGGAAGTTGTCCCCATTGCTCAAGAGGGTCACGGGCAGGCCGGTTGCAAACCGCGTAACCCCGGAAAACGCCCAGCCGTCCGTCAGACGGCCCGCCCTGTGGAGCAGCTTATCAAACGGCAGTTCGTAGCTATAGCTGAAGACGAAGTTTTGTTTGATGTCGAAGTCGGAAATTCCATATTCCGCGCGGAAATTGAAAGGATTCACTTGTTCCTGAAGATTCGAGGACCAGTCAAGCGACTTCCCGTAGGTATAGCTGGCGAGCATCGACAGGCGCCCGGAGGTATGCTTCAGGGTCAAATCCAGCGCGTTGTAATTTGAATTCCCCATATTCTTGAACCACCCGTCGGTGCCGATGGTGTTGGGGAAGCTGGCCAGATTGCGCGTGCCGTTCACGGCCGCGCCATCCGCTCGCGTGTAAATGAGGTTTTCGCCGAACGGCCCACAGGTAGGACTCCCCGGAGCTACATCTTGGGGTAGGCTGAGGCTGAGGCAGAGAGCCGGATTTCCCGGATTGGCTTCCACAACCGTCAGCAGATGGTGGCCCAGTGACCCAACATAGCTGGCGCTGGCCACCGTGTTCGAGGTGAGTTGGCGCTCGACGGTGAAATTGAGAGCCATCGAGTAGGGCGTCTTGTTCTGGTAGTAATAGCTTACCGCGCCGCTGATGGGCGTGTAGCGCGACCAAGGAACGTCGGGGTCCGGATTCGACAGCGAGTGGCCGTAAGCCGGAACCTCGACCGGGAATTGCTGGGTGAACTGCGTCCCGCTGAGTGCGCCCACAAATGGTGTGGCCATTTCGGGCGGTTCGGGGCTCGTGTAGGTCAGGCCGTAGGGCGGATTCCCCGTGGGATAAGCGATGGTCAGGCCCTCGATGGCAGTAAAAAACCGTCCCGCTCCCAGCCGAATACTGGTCTTGCCGGGCCCGCCCGCCAGCTTGCCTAACCAACCACTCGACCAGTTCGGCGCATAGGCAAGCCCCAAGCGAGGCGAGAAATCGTCCAGGGGAGTGGGAGCCAGGGTCGAGGGAATCGCCTGACCGTTTGGCAAGCGGTCTCCCGGCACCAGATAACCGAGCGGAGCGCCGGGATATGTTTGTGACTCCACTCCTGGAATCAAAGTAGTCCCTTGATTGTTGAGTTCCGACCACGCCCGAATATAATCCCAGCGCAATCCGTAATTGAGGGTCAGGGTGGGCCGTACCCGCCAGCTATCTTCGACAAAGAGACCATCGGTGGCCGAAAACTCGTGGAAGACCGGAGAGGATTGTTGCGAGTAGAAATCGGGCAAACCCAAAAGGAAATCCGCGAAACCGTTGCCGGTGCTCTGCGCTCCTGACCCAAAGAACGAGAAAGTTCCGTTGGCCACCAACTCCGGCGCCTGCTTCACTTGATACCCGATATACTCCCCGCCAAATTTCATGGTGTGATTGCCGGCGACTTTCGAGAGCGTGTCACTGAGGTCGAGGGTGTTATTAACCTGCGCAACGAAAAAGGGATTCGTGCCGACGGCAAACGAATTGAAATACAGCATTTCGACCCCCGCATACTGCGGAAAGCCTTGTTTAATTCCCTCGCTTCCCGACGAAATACCTTGCTCCGCCAGGGTGACGCCCACGCCGCCCTTCGGGACGCCGAGTTGGTTGTCCAACCGCACGTAACCGGCGCGCGCCTCGTTCACCAGGTTCGACCCAAGCGTCTTGGTGTTGCTGAGCACGATCATTTGATCTCTGCCGGAGGAGAGGGCGTCGTACGCGCCGTCGGGGCCGGGAAGTGTGGCCCCGCCGAAACCGCTGGGGTAAGGGTTGTCGAGATTGTAGTTGTCCGCGAAATAGTATGTCGAGAACGTCCCGTAGCGCGAGGTATTGATGTCCGCGCGCGCAGAGCCCTTGTCATCATCGAGGAGTTGCTTGTCTGCGCCGGTCGAAAACTCGTCTACCCCCAAGTTGGGCGTGGGAATGAATTGCAGCATCTTGCCGGCTGGTGCGGCAAGTGCGGCCCGTGGGATTTTAGCGCCGGGAAAAACACACTGCGCGTTTGAAACGCACCGTTGAACGTAGAACGGCTCCCCGACCGTGACGCGGTACCCGAGACGGCTAGACAGGGTTTGCGCCAGGAATGCGCCGTTCACCTTACCCGTGAATGGGTTCGCGGAACTCGAGAAGTCGCCAGCCCGGTTGCTCAGAGAGGGCACGCTGACGATTCCCGTCTCAATTCCCTGAACTGTGCGCCCCCCTTGATAGTCCGTGAAAAAGAAAGCTCTATCCTTCTTGATGGGCCCCCCAAGCGTTCCCCCAAACTGATTCTGCTGAAACGTTGGGCGCGCGGGATCAAAGAAGCCGCGCGCGTCAAGATCGGTGTTGCGCAGAAACTCGAAAAGGTCGCCGTGAAGCTGATTCCCGCCGGATTTTGTTACCACGCTGATGAGTCCACCGCTGTAATTCCCAAACTCGGCGTCGGCGTTGCTCGTCAGAATACGAAACTGGCCAATCGAGTCGAGATTGGGAATGATCCCCGCCTGTTGACCGATGGTTTCCTGAACGCTAACGCCGTTCAGCGTGAATCCATTGGCCGATTCCCGCTGGCCGTTGATGGAAAACTGGCCCGTGTCGGCGTTGCCGGCAGCCGCGACCGTGCCGAAGCCGCCGCCCGACGTACTATTCCCGGCTCCGCTCGTCGTTAGGGGTGTCACTCCCCCCTGCACGGCAAACAAATCGGTATAGCTTCTGCCATTCAGTGGAATGCTGGTGACTTGTTTGCTGTCAATAACCTGCCCGAGCTGCGTGTCGGAAGTTTCGACACGCGCTGCGCTTTCCGTGACCACGACCGCCTCGTGCTGTTCACCGAGTTCGAGCGTGATGTCAACCGTGAGGGCCGTGCCGATGTTAATGACCAGGGCCGAGGTCCTTTTCGTCTTGAAGCCCAAGGCGGTGACCTCAATTTCATACTGGCCTACGGGCAAAACCGGAAATGCGTAGGTTCCTTGCCCATCAGTTTGCGTCGTTCGCTTCACCCCGGTGGCAGTTTCAAGCGCCACCACCGTCGCAGCGGGGATGACAGCGCTTGACTGATCCATGACAGTTCCGGTGATTTTCCCCTCACCGCTACCCTGGGCCACGGCGGCCAACAGCAGTAACGACGCAACCAGAAGGAACGCGATTTTGTGACGGACCAAGCCGGTGACTTTGCTCTTGGCCACTTGCCGCGGTATTGGCAGACCAGCAGCGAACTCACCGGCCCGTTCCGTCAGCCAACTCCAAGCGCGCGCAGCCCGTGCGCGGAGCTGGGTCTTGACAGAGGTCAACGCCGAACCCGCTGTGTGATCGGCCGTTTCTGCACTCAGGTAGCTCGGCGCTGCATAGCACTGATTGTGTCCGTTCCAGGTCGCCACCGGTCGACCTTCGTCACCTATTGTCCATTTCATTTTGAGCATGGTCTGAACCTCCGACTTTGATTTTAAGTTCCTATCCGTCATTCATTTCGTCGTGGGTAGCGTCCTTACTCGCCCTCATTCACCACGTCTTGCTTTGTATCGATCCTGAATTCACGATCTAGTCCGAAGGAGCTTGCGCAACACCGGCGCGAAAAGGAATAGCACCAAGCCCAAGACGTAGAATGCTCCCAAACCGAGGCAAACAATCTTCGCAAGCGTTCCCATGATTGCCTCCTCACTTTGGAGTGCGGTAGCTTGCCGCTGCTTTCCCCTCTCAATGAGACCTGTTCGCTTGCTGGCACGGTTTCCGTGGCCACATACGGGAGCAAGCAAGCTCGCGATGGTCTAAGGCGGCAACACGGTGCCACACTCCAAAAAGGTGCCTACTCCAGCACGCGGTGCTTAACGTTTATGACATCGCGGCAGGGTACAGCCCCCAAAATAACATCGTTCACACCGACTACTGGCAGAGCCTGAAAACCGTATCGGGTGAATAAATCCAATGCCTCTTTCATGGTGCTTCCGGGGTTGAGGGTGATGACGTTCTCGACCATCAGATCCCTCAGCAGCTCATTGTCTTCGGCCATGAACAGGTCCTTGATATCCGCCACGCCTAGGAGCGTGTCGGTGGCGTCCACGATGTAGAGGTACCACACCACGTCGATTCGTTTGGCCATCTCGCGGCACTTCAATTGGGCTTCCTCAACCGTGATATCCGGGGGAAACTTGAAGAAGCGTGTCGAGGCGAAATTGATAATCTTGAGATCCTGATCTTCCAGGGTTTCCTCGATCTTTGTGACTTGCGATGGCTCAAGCAGTTTTAGGATGGCCTTCTTGTCCTCGGAGGGAAGAACCGCCAGGATATCCGCGGCTTGTCCGGGCGTCATCTCTCTGATCAGTTCGGCCACTCGATCTTTTCGGAGAGAGCGGACAATATCGCGTTGAACAGGCGGTTCAACCTCCTCCAGGATGTCGGAGGCTTGCTCCGTGTCCAAACCTTCCAGGATGGTGGCCCTTTGGGCGCTGTCGAGTTCTTCCAGGATATCGGCCAAGTCCACGGGATGAATGTCGGCAAGTCGTTCTTTCAGAATGCTGAGCTTGAGGTCCCCTTTCAGGGCTCCCAGTTGGGGCGGCAACGGCTGGATGTAGGACCAAGGAATGAGGTTTCTTTCGCCATGGCCGCTTCGTTTTGATAGGTAATTGGCGAGGCCCCCCAATCCCAATTGGCGCAGCAATCCGGACCGGCTGATATCGACGTCGCTCACGTAGACCTTGTCGCCAGTTACCGCCAGCCGAATGTCGTAGACGACTTCAACTTCGCGGCCCTCGATGTCCAACACCTTCTTGTCCAAGAGATAGTCCCGCAACGGGATTTCTCCGGGCAGAAGCCCCCGCACATAAGCCTGTGGACTCTCGATGTCGACAGTGATCGCACGAGGATCCGGCGATTGTAGCCTCTGCTGCGGTACGAGCAACGGGGGATCACCGAAGGGGCGACTAACCTGGAAATGCGTGACTTCGGCCAGCTTGCCCTGGTCCACTACGATGACGTCGGTCAGTTTGCCGATCTTCTTCCCATGGTCATACACGCGCGCCCCGATAAGTTCGGTTAGGAAATAGTGCTTCTGGACGCCGTTCCGTACCGTTTTCACTTCACTCATGTGTCACCTCCGCTTAACGGAGCATTGTGATGAACTTGTAGACCAGGATTCCGACCAGAAAGATTAGGTAAAGGCGCAGCGACAGGAGAGACACCTTCACCGCGGGCGTCATCTTGACCTGCGGATGGGCGTACTTCCCGTTAATGGACCTTACCGTAGTCAGCGTATTTTTGAAGAATTCTGGAATCATGTTTAACCTCGACCGAGCGGTTCACTTTAAAATGCTCGGAAACAGGGCGCTGATGCCGTACAACGTTGAAACGACGACGATCAGCGTCACAATCGTAATGTTGGCGATATTTTGGAAGCGGGTATTCTTGAATTGGCCCATCGTCTCTTCGTTATTCAGGAGCAGAATCAGAAAGACCAAGGCCGCAGGCAGCAGGGTCACCGCGATCACCTGTACGAAAAGGGTGATCAGCACCAGGGGTGCGTGCGGAATCAGAACCACCGTGCCCGCGAGCAGGATGCCGAAGAAGTAGTAGGCATAGAACCAGGGCGCCTCTTTCACTTTGTTGTTCAAAGAGTGAGCCCAACCGAACACCTCACCGAAAGCCCATGAGCTGGCGAGGGAAATACAGATGGCTCCCAGAAAGCCTGCGTCGAACAGCCCGATAGCAAGGAAGGTGCCCAGTTGCTTACTGATGCCCATGAATCTAGCGGCAGCCGAGCCGGCATCGTAGATGTTCTGGCCGGGGAGAAGCGTGCCGGTAAGAATCACGCAGAAGGCGGCTACAACCACGGTGAAAAAGGCGCCGATCCCAGTGTCCACCTTCCCGCCAGTGATGTCCTTCTCCTGCAGGCTCTTGTCCACGACCGCGCTCTGTTGGAAGAAAATCATCCAGGGCGCAATCGTGGTACCGATATTAGCCATCAGGAAGAAGAATAGTTCGTTGGTGAATCCTCCCGGCGGAAGCTGCGGAATCAAGCAACCTTGAAGAACCTGTCTGACCGGAGGGTTGATCAGGAACGCGGCGGGGATGTAAATGAGATTGAGCACACAAAAAATCATGGCCGCCTTTTCCCATGTCCAGTAGCGTCCCTGGATGACCATGGTCCCCATCAACACCGCAGCAACTATCACCGTGACGATTCGCGGCACACCGAAAATGCTTAGCGCCGCCGTCATGCCGATAAACTCCGTAATCATGGTGAGCCAATTCAAGAGGACAAGGTCCGTCAGGGAAAACCATCCCCAGAAGGACCCGAAAGCGTGAAAGATCGCCTCCGCATGTCCCCGTTTGGTCACTGCGCCAAGCCGGACCGTCATTTCTTGCACGTAGTAGGCGACCGGCCCCAGCAGGATCAGGAACCAGATGAGATGGAAACCGTACTTTGCCCCTGTGGCGGTATAGGTCGCGATACCTCCTGCATCGTTATCGGCGACCATCACGATAATGCCGGGGCCGGCGATGATGAGAAACAGCCGGATAACCTTGAGCACCTTTTTGTACCTGTAATAGAGCTTGGAAAGGACACTCATGGACGCATCCCGCCGGTTGGTCCGTGACTGGCCATCGACACGAGGAAATGGTGCGACCGCGCTCTCAACTACGGGTTGTGCGTTGAACTCCTCTTCCATGTCAGATCTCCTTCAGCGGCGAACCCTTACCCGAATTAGACTCCGTGCCCTGCAGGGCCATATCGGCACGTTTGTTCACGCAGACAATTCTCCCTAAAGCTTTCCGTGCAGTGCTGTTCGCCGATGCACGTTTGTCAACGACAAATGCCCAGGCGCTTAGCTGCGCTTAGGACAGGCTTTAAAGAACCGGTCTGTGCCGCTGTCGCGTGAGCCAGTAGTTCAGGTTCGGGATTCGATGCGGGGTGGCAGTAAGAGAAAGGGTGTGATCAGGCGGAAGGGTAATTGAGATTGCCCATTCACACCTGTTTCTAACCTGCTGTGGCGTGCGCACCACGATCCCGAGGGTTGTCAAAGCTGTTTCGCATATACCTTTCTGGAGGTGAGACGTGAAACCGAGGAGGGGAAACAAAAACACCCCCTCCCCGGGAGACGGAGAAGGGGCTAATGCCGAGGGCTGACCGCAAGGCCCCGACGTGCAGCCTTGCTGTACTGGTTGTCCTCACTCGCCACGCTTCAGCACCGCGCGCCGTGAGATCCCACTGTGCTGGATCAGCCACCTTAGACAAACCCTTAATCCGGGAGTGCCTGTTCTACCCACTTACGAGCCTCTTGCGATGCCCTTGGGCAGTGGCTTGTGTGTCGCGCGGACGCCTCGCCTACCGAGGATCCAGACGCTGCATCGCGAGTGACTCGCAAATCCAGCGTCCAATTGTAAAGTAAAACGGAGCTTTCAAACGTGTCAAGAAAAATCGACACGATTTCGGCAACCTGGACGAAAGATAGTGTTCATTGCCCGCCGAGAGATAACTGGAAGTTATCCCAGCACTAGCCTTATCGTGAATCTCGAAGCGCAAGCGGCCTTTTTCTCGGGCTCAAACAATGGTGCTCAAACAGCTACCCCTCTGCCTGCTGTGACAAGCCTCGTCCAGGCACGGGCCAAACGATACTGCGGCGCTGTATTGGGCTCCGAGCACGAAGTGGTGGACCCGCTCATGCGAACCTACGACTTGATCGGGAGGCCATCTGAAAAAGACCTTACTTTCCATTATTGCAATCGTGGCCGCGATCGTCCCGCAACTGCGGCATGTGTTTTCGGACCCGACCTTGGTTGTGACACATGTTGCACTCTTTGATGGCACGGGGGCGCCGCTGCAGAGAGATGTGAACCTAGCTGTTAGCAAAGGCCGACTGGTTTCAATCTCCGGGGGCACTGATATTCGGGAGACTCGCACGACACGCGTCGTCGATGGGCGGGGTAAGTATTTGATCCCCGGACTGTGGGACGCGCACGTTCATGTCGGCGGAGATCCCTCATACCTTACCTTGCTTGTTGCAAATGGAGTGACGGCACTTCGGGACATGGAAGGGTCACTCGCGGTCGATCAGGATTGGAGGCATCGAATTGCCGAGCAATCAATGATCGGCCCGCAGATTTTCGCTTCCGGACCTATTCTGGACGGCCCGCAGCCCGTTTGGCCCACTTCACGAGCCATTTCGAATCCTGAGCAGGCGAAGCAGGTAGTTGATGAACTATCGCAGGAAAAGGCAGACTTCTTGAAGGTTTATTCCCTGCTGCCGCGCGCTGCTTACTTTGCGCTTGCTGAGGAGGCTAACCGGGTTGGAATCCGCTTCGCAGGTCATGTTCCGTTCTCCGTGACAGTCAGCGAGGCCGTAGCGGCTGGCCAAGCCAGCATTGAGCACGTTGGCGACATCTGGTTCAGTTGTTCGAGCGAAGAAGAGAAGCTCAGGAGGGAATTGCTGGATGCCGTCAGTTCTATGCAAGCGAATCCTGCAAAGCTATCCCACGTGTATTTTGCGACGCAGGTTGCCGCGGCGAAAAGTTTCGGCTGGAAAAAGGCCACCTTACTGTTTTCATCGCTTGCCCAGCATAAGACTTTTGTTGTGCCGACCTTGGTTGTATTGAAGACATTCTGCGGCCGTGCGGATACACAAGATGATAGCCTGAGGTATGTTCCACTCGAGGTGAGGCGGGAGTGGGGCCGGTCAGTTGCGTCGTGCTCGCCGCTCGATACTGAGGAAAACGAGGGCTACTTCCTACTGTCGCTAAGCCTGGTGCATACGATGTGGACCAGCGGAGTGAAAATCGCGGCAGGAACAGACGCGCCGGAGCCGTTCGTGGTACCCGGTTTTAGCATTCACGAAGAGTTGGAATTGCTGGCCAGGGCCGGCCTGCCAACCTCTGAAGTCCTGCGTATCGCAACCCAGGGTTCTGCCGAACTTGTGGGCGCCTCTGAGACCATGGGAACGATTGCCGTTGGCAAGCGCGCTGACTTTCTGCTGCTCAATGCCAATCCCTTGGAGGACATTCGCAATACGCGCCGGATCGACACCGTGGTGGCAGGAGGGGAATTTCTGTCGCCTGTAAGTCTGCAGACGCTCCTGCAGCGCTCATTGCCAGAGAGCGATTTGCGCTCACAGGACACGATCTCTTTAAACCAGGCAGACTGACATTGAGACAAGAAACCATCGGAGAATAATCTTCAGCAACTCAATCGGGCATAACCGAGTCTTTTCCGGGGTGGGAATCTATGAGTCAGGAGATACGCATTCTGTTGCTCCATGACCAGAGCCTGTGCCGCGAGGGCCTCGGGCGGCTCCTCGGAGATGAGCCGAGCTTTAGCGTTGTCGGTAGTTGCGCTTCCACAGCGGTGGCATTGGCTGCCTTGCATCGCGAACCTGCCGATGTGGTTTTGGTCGATTGCGACAGCGACAACGACCGCGGGTTGGGTTTTGTCGACGAACTTAAAGGACTAAGCTTCGAGGGGCGCGTGCTCATGCTTACTGCTCGCATGCAGGGTGGTGCGGTTCTACGCGCACTTCAAAAGGAAACTTCGGGCATCTTGATGAGACAGAGCCCACTATCTGAGTTAGTAAAGGCAATTCACACCGTGGTCAACGGAGAACTATGGCTCGACCCCGAAGCTATGAAGGCGATGGTGGAGGCTGTGAGATCGGGAGAGCAGCGAACCTCGCAACCATTGAGCGTACGCGAGCGGAGCGTATTGAAAGCAGTGGTGGAAGGTTTAACGAACCACCAGATCGCCGTCAAGTTGCAAATCCCCGAGAGTTCCGTGAAATATGTAATCCGAAGACTGTTTGAAAAAGCGGGCGTGAAGACCCGGAGCCAGCTTGTTCGAATCGCTCTCGAGAAGCACGCTCAAGATTGGCTCCCCGTCATGTAAGCAGGTTCCGACGGCCCCCTTATTTAGAACGCTAATCAGAGCACCCATCGCAAATCTCTCCCAACTCCTGATCATTAGGAAGCTCAAACCGTGGCTACAAGATAGGGCTACGCTGACCTAAAGATACGTTGATAGCCGCTGAGCAAAACCAATAGTCTGTACTTTCTAGGACAGATAAGACCACAGGCGCAGAAACCGCGGTCAACACGTTTAGAGGGAGCGGCAAGGCGGCAATGATCGCACCGTGAGCGGCCTCTTGTACGCTCAAAAAGACGCCGCCGCACACTTGGCTATGAAGCCGTGCAGCAGCCCTTGCTCCCAACTCCATTCAGCATAGCGGGGCCGATGTTTGCCTGGAACATCAGGGCGATGGAGCGTTCGCCAACGATGGTATCGGTGTAATGAAAATTCTCAAAGATGGAGAAGAGCGCACATTTGACAGGTTGCTTGCTCTTGGCCTTTCGGGTGTAGGTGCGATGAACTTCGAATTTAAAACTGAATGATGAGCAGGGCGAGGCCGAGCGCACTTCAAGGAATTGCAATCAGCAGGCCGGCGCTTATACTCACCGATTGATCGTGCCCTCGGCCAAAATCGTAATCGTAAGCCGGTTCTACATACCAGCCGAATTTGTGCTTCCCCTTAGGCCAATACATAAAATCCAGCGCCACTTCGCCCCCGAGCGAGTTGGTCACCATGTTGTAGCGGCTGGTATGAATCCATTCTGGACCAACGCCCAACATAAACTCCGCTTTGCGGGATAGAGTCCAAGGCTTCTTGAAAAGAAGGTCGGTATCCCATTCAGTCGAATGGCGGGCGAAAAACGGCGTCACACCGGCCTCAAGTTCGAGCCAGTTCTCTATTGGCGTGACTTCAACCGCGACCGTGGGGCCGAAGCTCGATCCGCCGCCGGTAAGGCTGCGTGAGGGAGCTGCCCCAATTTCGATGATGGCGGAGCGCTCCTTATCGACTGACTGCCCACCGGCATCCGCAGCGCAGAGGAGCAACCACGCGATCAACACGGGTTTTGCCACATGCACGATAACGTCGCCGGGACTCATATGGTGTATCAGTATGCTTCATGTAGGCAGTGCGGAGTCAAGGGGACCTCAGGCTGGCCCAGGGCGACTATAATTGAGGCGCCAGGAAACGCCCACTGTGGATTGAGGTCTTGGCCACAACTGGCGTGAGTCTGGCTTTCGCGTGGATTGGGCGGGCTGTCGCTGCCGACTCGAAGACGCCGCGCTACTTGACTGACTTCTGTTGCAGCGATTCGATATACTTTGTTAGATTCCGAACACGCAGTTGCGGCACTCCCTCACTCTTTGTTCCGATTGCCCCGAAAATTGGACCCCAAACCGGCATGTCCTTTGAGCCATGACTGGGGGTGTTTGAGTCCCCCTTAATGGTCTGGGCTACATGGTTCTCAGGGAAGATGCCTCTGTTTTTTGCCGCGATTACCGTCAAATCTACAGGTGCGATCCTCATGGCGGACGCCGCAGGTCCGTCTCCCTTGCCATCCTTGCCATGACAGGAGGCACAGTAGGCGAGGTACATAGCTTTACCGGAGGATGGTGGCGTGTACTGCGCAGGTCTTTTGTTAATTCGTCCTTCGGGCGCCTCTGGGCGTGTCTCTTGTTGACCTGGGTTCGCACCTCCGAAAGCCATCAAGGGAAGTGCGATCAGAATAACTGAAGCGTAGTCCATCAATCGTTGCGGCATCATTGTCTCCTGGCGAGGCTGCCTTAGCAAAAGAGTCTGCCTCACCGCTAGATTAGAATTCGAGCCTGACATGGAAAGCGATCATGCGTGGCGAGCTGTCTCCGCCTAAACCGACGCCCAGCAGTCCGGTAGGAGGAGATGTAGTGTAAGTTAGCGCCCCGAACCCTGTTTGAGTGGAAGCCTTTCCTGGTACGCCGGCCAGCACCATGCTGGGGAGCGCGAAATTCGGATGATTGAGAACATTGAAGAACTGCGCTTCCAGGCGCAGCTTTATATGTTCCTTCACCTGAAACCACTTCGTAAGGTAGAAATCGCTCCAGGTGAAGTCAGGACCGCGCAAGGCGTTGCGACCGAGGTCGCCGAACTGACAGGTTTGCGGGCTATCTCCCCCGGCGCAGGCGCCTGTGCTCGGATCCACCGTGGAGGCGAAGGCATCGGGGTTCAGCCACTGAAGCGTGCCGGGTTGAGTGACGCCCGGGATGGGCTTGCGCTCATAAATAGGGACACCCGGCACCAGGCTCGCAAATTGCGGGCCTGCGCCCTGCACGATGCCGTTGCCATCGGCGGCGTAGGGCGTGCTGAGCACCGAGAACGGGACACCGCTGTGCCAGAAGGCCGTGCCGGAGATCTGCCAACCGTTGAGCGCGTAGCCCAGCCGCTGATTCTGGACTTTCAGGGGCAACTGATAAACATACTCCGCAGTCAGATTGTTCCGGATGTCGTAATCGCAAGGGCCGTAATTGCGTGCCAGTTCTCCCGGTAAGGGGGAAAGGATCCCCCCCGCGGAAAATTGCAGGAATCCGCCATTCGAGACCTCGTCCATACATCGGCTAAGGGTGTAATTGACCTGGCCCTCGAGGCCGTGGCTGGCGCGTTTCATGGCGGTGAGTTGAAGCCCATGGTAGTGGCTATTTGCACCGGTTGAGAGTTGCGTGACGGCCCCGAATCTCGCATCCCGAGGCTGGAGATACGGAAAGGGAGAAAAGCATCCTTGACACACGGTTTGATAACCGTTTACTTCGGTCAGGTACGACTGGTTCAAGGCTCGCGTGCCCACGTATTGCGCCTGCACGCTGGCCGTGCTCCCGAACTGATGTTCGAGCCCGAAACTCCATTGCATGAAATACGGGGCGCGGAGTTCGCCATCCGTTACCGCCGTGATCGCTACGGGCGGCAGACATGCGGCGGGTCTGGCTTGTGGAGAGGCGCAGGAAAGCCAACCTTGTGCATAGCCCAGGTTAAACGCCTGGTTCGCGGCCACTGTCGCATCGACCGCACTACCGGGCACGCCGGGCGCCAGTGCGGTGCCACCGGCAGTGCCGAGCAGCCCGCCTTGGAAAGTGCGAACGTAGGGTGGATTGACGCCCACGAGGTCAGCAATGTCGCCCGGCAAAAGGTCGCTGAACAGGCCGAAACCCGTGCGCAGGACGGAGTTCGGCGTGAACTGCCACGCGAGTGCAGTCCTCGGTTGCAGGATGGCGAGCGGGGTGGAGGCAAAGACGTTCCTGAGACCGGTTTGAATGGCGCCGTTTAGCGGTTGGTTCAAATCGTGGGGAATTGAATCGAAAGAGCCGGCGAGCCTGGCAATTTCATGGTGCGGGTTCGAGGGGTTGGAATTCAAGGTGTCGCGAACGCCGGCCGTCCAGGTCAGCTTTCGCGTGAGCTTCCACGTATCCTGCGCGTAGAGGTCAAGGTTCAGAGAATTGAAAGGTTCGTTCGCAGCACGTGGAAAAGTCTCCGTGGCGGTCGAGGCAACACCGTAGATGAACTGAGGCAAGGTCGTGTAGGTCACGGTTGGGACCGTGCCTTCTGCGAAATCGTAGTCGTTCAGAAGGAAAATTCGGGTGTTCGTTCCGAAGCGGAATTCGTGAGCGCCGCGGCTCCAGGCGAGGTTGTCATTGATGAAGAACCGCGAGGCTCGCCGTCCCTGCACCCAGGTGTTGTCAAGCCCCCCGATGGTGGTGAAGGGCGCGTTGGCCCCACTCCCCTGAAGGACAATGGGAAATGCTGCCAGCGTTTTCTCGAAATTGGTTGGGGCGAAGATGCTCGAATACCACGAGAATCCCGGATTGAAATAATTGACGAGGTTCTGGGAAAAAACGTGCGAATATCCCGCCATTGTCGAGTACAGCGGTTGTGGAGAGAGCGAGTTGAACAAGGGATTGATTGGATCCGTCCAGGCAGCCTGCAGGCCGGTGTCGGCCTGAAAGCGGAACCAGGCGGTGTTTGACGTGTTGATGTTGTAGTCCATCCGAACCGTTTGGACCTGCTCGCGATCATCGCTCGAATGCGAAACACTCTGCCGGTTGGCGCAGCCGGTTCCATTGGGTGGGTTGCCGGCAGCCTGGCTACCGTCAGCATTGAACGGACAGCCAAGGACCGCCAGTGGCGTCCCGCTGGTGTTTCCGTAAAGCGAGAACATTCTCCTATAGAACGGCACCATCTGCGGTGCGGCAGAGTAAGCCGCGCCGGTCACGGCGTCCGTGCCTCCTAAAGGAAGTTGCTGGAGAACGTAGCTCTCGAAGGCGGGGGTCGGCACGGTGGCGGGTGTGACGATGGGAAGTGCGATCCGCATCCATTCGAAATCAGTGAAGAAGAACAACTTATCTTGACGAATGGGCCCCCCTAAGCTGCCCCCGAAATGATTCACCGTGGATCTCGGCTTGTGATTCCCCGGGGTCGCGTTCGTGAAAAAGTCGGCGGCGTTAAGGGCCGAGCCATTCCAAAGCTCATAGAGATTGCCGTGAAAGTGGTTGCTGCCGGACTTGGTAACATAGTTCACCTGGGAGGCTCCATATCGCCCCTGATCTACGGAGTAGGAGAGGGTGTTGACGGTCACTTCGGAAATCGAGTTCAGGCCCAGCACCAGATTGGTCGAGAGACCGCTGTTGAGACCGGTGAACGGATCGTTGGTCTCGAGCCCATCGACGATGTAGCCGTTCGAAAGCGCCGGCAGCCCGTTGAACTCCACGTTACCATAGCCGTTGGTTCCGCCCACAAAATCGTTGCTGCTTCCCGCCGTGTTGATGAGCGCGCCGGCCGCGAATTGCAACGGGTAGGTGAGGTCGCCGCCCGGGTTGGGAAGGTCCTCGAGCGCAGGCGCGTTGAGATTGGTGCTGGTGTTGGCATTCTCAGGGTTGAGGATCGGCGGCGCCGCGCTGACCTCAATCGCCTGTTTGGATTGCGCCACCACCAGTGTGAAATTGACTGTCTGCTTCTGTCCCAGGCCTGAAAACACGTTGTTGTTTTGCTGGGGGTCGAAACCCGCAGCTTCGACTCTGACCGAGTAAGTGCCCGGCGTGAGTTGCGGGAAGTTGAAGCGTCCCTCCTCATCGGTCGAGAGAGATCGCCGCATGCCGGTCTCGCGGTTCGTAATGCTCACCGTCGCGCCGGGAATCGCCGCACCGCTGGCGTCCGTCACCTGGCCCAGGATGGCGCTAGTCGTTTCTCCCTGCGCCATCCCGAAGCGGGCGGAGATAAACCCAGTGCCCGCCAGCAGAAGCACCAGAATGATTTTGCGGCTCATGTCTTCTGTACCTCCAGGTGTGACAGTGTCGTTTGGGAGTTTTGTGCCAGCCCTAATTTACTACGGCTTTCTAATCATAGTAAACTATAGTTAACTACAAGATTCGATGCGTGTCAACTAGAATTTGTTACGCCCGATCGCGGCGCTTGGCTTAATATAGGTATTGTCTGCTGGGCGAATACTGTGGAAAAGCGGTTGTACGCCGCCTGGTGGAGAGGGAAAAGGCTCTGAAGGCGCCGCCAATGAGTCATATCAAGCTCACCATATCGAAAGAAGATTATTTAAAGGCCATTGCTGAGGCAGAATCCGAGGAAGGAACCGTGATCGCCGCGTCCGTCGCGCGATGGCTCGGCGTCACTCCCCCCGCTGTGGCCTTGGCTCTGCGCCGGCTGCGGCGAGATAGACTTGTGGAGATCGACCGCAAGGGCCGAATCTCCTTGACGCAAAGCGGGCGTAAGATCTCCGACAAGCTGCGATTCCGCCACCATTTGGTGGAGCGCATGCTCCTCGAAATGCTGGGAATGGAGTGGTACAAGGTCCACGACGAGGCAGAACGGCTGGAGCATTCAATTTCTGAAGATGTGGAACGAAAGTTGGTCGAGAAGCTCGGGCCAAACAGACCCTGTCCCCATGGTAACCAGATCAACAAGAGTGCCGCCGAGCGGCGGAAGCTAGGCCTTCAGCAACTTTGGGAAGCTACCCCTCGTACGCCGCTCAGAGTAGACAGCGTCTACGAGCGTGACCGCAAGCTCCTGGAATACTTTGACGGATTGGGTATTCGACCAGGGATCAACCTGGAGATTCTCACACGCAATTACGACAGCACGCTCACCCTCCGTCTGCACAATAGGAGCATCAACCTGGGCGAAGCCGCCGCAAGAAAGGTCTGGGTTTCGAAAGTATCCAAATAGTCACAGCATAGTCACAGCCTCAACCGCATAGCACCCCACAAATAATCGGGAGTGCCTGGCGTTCGGCGCGAGAGCGCAGCTTATTTCGCTTCTCCCGAACCTCAGGATTCTGCCTGCGAAACGCCCATCCACACCTGAATCCAGCCTATCAGGTGACCCAGTCGATGGGAAGCCGACTTTTCATTCCGAATCCCAAAAAGCGCCGGAACCATCTGCGCAGCCGCAACTCGCAGTGAGATGGGCCAGCACATTCTTCAGCGAGCATTTGAGAGTAATTCCCGGCGACGACATACGAGTTGAGCGAGTTCGTACTACTTCGCGGCGTTGGTGGTAACCAATCCAAGTCAATGCCATTCCACAAACCTCCTCGAAGACATCTGGGGATTTAGGGGTTGCGCTTCCACGACGAACGCGTTATCCGGCCCAGTGGCACTGTGCTAGCCAGACAGTGGCAAGGTTCTTCCGAGTACGCCGTCGTTCGTCCAGAACTTCGGATTGCCCCTGCTGACTCGTCGGTAAACACGGGGGAGACTTGCAGGGAGAGGTTCGGCGCCTCAGCATTAGAAAGTCAATCGCGCGCTGAACTGGGCTTCGCGGCCTGGGTGCATGGCCATGGTGATGGTCCCAAACTGCGGCTCGTTCACGAAGCGATTGGGCGTACCGTAGTTGGTGTGGTTGAGCGCGTTAAACCCTTCCGCGCGGATCTGCAGGTGCAGTGATTCCAGCAGGTGAAACTCGCGCGACAAGGCAATATCCGCAACTTGCATTCCCGGCCCTTCCACAGTATTGCGCCCCACGTTGCCGAAGGTATACGCGGGTGGGGCAGTGAAGGCGGCGGTATTGAACCACTCCTCCGAAGTGTGGGTGACGGAAGGGAACACCGGGTGATCCGTATAATTTGCGCGGATGGGATTCTCACCCAATGTGGTGCCGGCATTCGCTGTGTCGCCATACACCGAAATGGAGAAAGGCATTCCCGTCTCCGCCTGATAGACCGTCGCCAGCCCCCAGTGCGAGGTGAGGCGGCTCATCCACCCCTGCTGCCTTAGCCCAGGAATGTTGTAGACAAAGGTACCGACGTAGCGAAGGCGAACGTCGCAGGCCAGCCCCTTCTCCGCGTCGAGGTCGGAATCATTCTGCGGAATGGCGGATTCATCCATGGGGGAACGAAAGTCCGGCGCGTTGGTAATGCTTTTGGCCCAGGTGACGCTGGTAAGAAAAGTGAGCCCGTGGGAGAAGCGATGGCGAACGTCCACCCAGCCTGCGTTGTACCAACTGCGCGCAGAGTTTTCCAGCAGATTGATGGTGGAGACGGGCTGATCCAGGCTGGCGACGGTGAGGCCGGCGGGAATAACGTCTCCGCTGGGAATAACAGTTCCGGGAAGAAAATTGATGGATTTGTAAGGCCGACGCGGCTGGAGGAGCCCCGGTCCGGGAGGTGGGTTATTGATCAGGTGTGCTCGTTGGAGGTGGAATCCATCCTCGCCCTGATAACCGATTTCCAGCACCGTGTTCGGGGTAAGGGCTTTTTGCAGCGAATAGCTCCATTGTTCGATGTATTGCGAGGGGCTATGCGGGGGAAAAGCGGTGAAGCTGGTCACTGTGGAGCCCAGAACCGGTGGGGCAAAATTGAATCCCGTCAGGCTGGGAGTGTAGTTGTCACTCTGCTGGGTCTGCGGGAAGACAAAGGGCACGTTGTGACGCTGATTGCACCAGGTGTTCATGTCTACGGGAGTGAAGAAAATGCCGTAACTCGCGCGCATGACGAAGGGAAACCTTCCCTGAAAGGAATGGGTCAAGCCCACACGGGGCGCGAAGTTGAGCTTCTGAGTGTAGAGCAATCCGGCGGGAGTACCTTCCTGACCTCCGATGAAGATATAGGGGACGCCATCCTGCCAAGTCAAGTTGCTGCCGCGCTTATCGGCCTGGATATCGGTGAGCGGGCTCATAAACTCGTAGCGTACGCCCACGTTCACAGTGGTATTCCCCGTGACGCGCCAGTTGTCCTGCACGAAGCCTTCCGCATACCACTGGCGCAGATTCATTTCAGGAATACCGGCCTGCCGCTGCTTGACCACGGGCAGGCCCAGCAGAAGGCTTGCCAGCGCGGCGCCCGTGCCATCATTGGTGGCTGTTTGCGTCATGAAGCCATTGGTGAACTGGTAGTAGCCGCGGTTTTGGAAGAAACCCCACATGGGCCAGTCGTAATCCCGGAAGTCACCGCCTACCTTGAGGGAGTGCCGCCCCCGTTGCTTGTTCCAGATGTCACCCACTTGCAGGACGGTGTCCCAATCGTGCACTGGGGTCGCAGCATAGGAATCGCCAAAGGCGTTGTAACCCTGCACCGTAACATAGGGCATGCCCCACGCGCCCTGCCCGCCAAATCCCACTCCCTGGATGCCCAGTTCGGTGACGTAGTCGGTGGTGAAGTTGTCCTGGGAGTAGCGGTGCATGGAAAGGCGCGACATCCCTAGCCAGAACACATTTACCGACGTGGACGAGACGAGGTGCGTGTACTGAAGGGTCAGGTTCTGCGCAAGATTGTTGTCAAAGGATCCGAAGCCGGGCAAATTCTCCGGGGTAAAATCCCTCTCGGCAAGGAAAGAATAGCGTCCGAACAGCGCATCGCCATGGGGTAAATTCTGGTCGAGGCGAAGGGTTGCCTGATTGGAAAAATTGCGGTTGGTGCGCAGGTCCAGGTAGTTGTTGGAGTCCGGTCCCGTGCCTATGGGCGTCGCCCCCATGCTCATGCCCCCCATCCCCATCATGCCTGAAGCCATATTGGGAAGCGGCACCACCGCCAACTCGCCCAAGGCGACGGAGTTGATTCGGGCGCTGGGGACCACATCATTCGGAAAGGGGTTGCGGAGGACGGCGGGATTGGAAGGACTGGTGGGAAGCGCCGGGTTGTAATTGGGATTCGCATGCGAGGTGGAGGGATCATAAATGGTAACGCCGCTCATGCTGAAATCTCCCACGCGCTCCATCGCCGTGGGAACCGTCTCAATCTGCGCGAGGCCGTTGCTTAAGCGGAAACCCTCCCAGTTAGCGAAAAAGAACGTGGAATTCTTGCGGATCGGACCACCCACGGAAGCCCCGAATTCATTCTGTTCAAGATGCGGGATGTTGCTGGGGTCCGTGAACGTGCGGGCATCAAAGGTGTTGCTGCGGACAAACTCATAGGCGTCCCCGTGCAGCTTATTGCCGCCGGACTTGGTCACGATGTTGACTTGGGCGCCGCCCGCGCCGCCGAATTCCGCGGAGTAACTGCCTGTCTGTACCTTGAACTCGCGAATGGCGTCGGGCGATGGGCTGTAGGAGAGCGTGTTAAACGTGGGGTCAGTATCCGTCGAGCCATCCAGCAGGAAGTAGTTGGCGTTCGGCCGCCCGCCGCCAACACTCAAAGCGGAGTTCTGGTTGGGCCGCCAGTAGAGCGGATTGGCGTTCCCCATTTGCGCCCCAAATCCCGCGTGAGCGGCAGGGGCCAGCAGCGCCAGGTCGAGCACATGCCCGCCATTCAACGGCAGTTCCTTGGTCAAGGTGGGTTCGATGACTTCTCCCAGGCTGGCATCCGCAGTGCGCAACATCTCCGGAGCTCCAACCACCAGGAACTCCTGCCTCAGCGGGCCTACCTGCATCACGAGGTCGAGGCGAAGGTACTGGTTCACTTCCAGAGTCAGAGTCCGAACTGGCGAGTCGAATCCCGTCAAGACGGCGGAGAGCTGGTATTGCCCCGGATTAAGGCTAACAAACTGGTAGGCGCCCTCCGACGTAGTTTCCACGGTGCGCGCCAGCCCCGTTTGTGTCTCCGTGAGAGCAACTGTTACGTTGGGAAGCGGCAGCCCTTGAGCGTCGTGCACGATGCCGTCTATGTGCGCGCCGCTGGCCTGCGCGCGGGCATCGGGTGTTTCAACCCCCACCATCAGAAGAGCGGCTAAAAACCACATCCATTTACGCATAGATCACCCCACCTGCAGAGAGGAGCGGATTGAAGCCGCTCCTCTGCACAAGATTGTTATTTCTGGCTCCTGCTAAGCCCTTTGAGAAGCCAAGAAAAACCGACGTAGCGAGGAGACTATCAGGGCATGAAGAGGTCCACAATACCCTCAACCCACTAGCGCTTCAGATTTGAGGGATTACTAACTTGAACAACAAGTGTGGATACCATGACCGGATTAGAGATGGGATTGCAGCGCCATCTTCCCGCAGATTCATTTGTCAAGTGCAACGAGGGAACGATACAGGGCGAATTTGTTCCGGCCTCTAAGTGCTAAAAGTCTTAAACAGTTATAACGTGTTCTGATTGCCAGCTCGCAAACCCAATTCCACTTGTGATAACCTTGCAAGCGGAAGCGTGGTTGCCCGTGACAGGGGGATTAAACAAATGTCACGGCGTTGCCACCAAGAAGGTCACGTCCGTTTACGTGATGACGTGAAACGTCCGTATTGGCAAGGTCTTTATCGGGTGCGATCCCAATGCTCATCAACCGCCTGCATGGCCAAAGCAAAGCACGACACACCTGCGACAATGTGCGCAACGTTATCCGCCCTCTCTTTCGGCAAGCGACACGTGATGAGTTATTTAAGTTCCACCAAAGTATCAAACCACTGCCGATTGGTACGTCGAGCGGGATCTCGAATCAGCTCGACAAGCATCAAGGATTCAGAGTGAATTTCTCGCTGACTGGACGAAAAAACACCCTGCAAATGTTGCCGTAAATGTTGCTGTAACCGGTGGCAAAGAGCCGTTCGCTGATGTAATCTGTTGAAAGGAACCGTTCGGAGGGATGGGTGAGCGGTTGAAACCGGCGGTCTTGAAAACCGTTAGCCCCGAAAGGGGCTCGGGGGTTCGAATCCCTCTCCCTCCGCCACGTTTTCTTGAGTGGCCGCGCTGCGCTTCTTCTTTATTGAAAGTTGACGTGAAGCCCACTTTTCAAGCCGAATCCCCAGAACCGGCCGAACTGCCTCATCGGCAACTACTTGCAATGAGGCGAGCGAAAGAACTCCTTGGGGAATAACTAGAGATTGACTTCCGTGTCCGCGATAATGCGGGCGTTTCTGCGGTTCCTGAAAGCTCCCGCACTCCCGGGTGGAGCGCTTCCTTTTGGATCTTAGATGTCTACTCGTGGCGCAACGCCACCATGGGATCGACTTTCGTCGCCCGGCGTGCGGGAATCGCGCATGCCAGGGCCGCCACCAGCGTCAGCAGCACCGAGACCGCCACAAACGTCGCCGGATCGTTCGGTGCAACGCCGAACAACATGTTTTTCAACAAGCGTGTGAGTGCGAAGGCGGCCACCATGCCGACGGCCATGCCGGCGAGGGCTAGCGTCATACCCTGTTTCAGCACAAGCCTCAAAACCTCCGGGCGATTCGCGCCCAATGCCATGCGGATCCCGATCTCGTGGGTTCGTTGGCTGACAGAATAGGCCAGAACGCCATAGAGACCGATGCACGCCAGCATTAGGGCAACGGTAGCGAAGAGCGCGAGAGTGACAGAGGTCGTGCGTTGAGGCGCCAGCGAGTCGCCAATAAGTCTCTTCATGCTGACCAGATTCTCTACCGGAACGGTCCGGTCGTGTGCCAGAACCAGCCGGCGCACGCTTTGGGTGATCGACTCGGGGTCCTGATCGGTCCGGACAGCAAAGCGCAGCGTCCTATCCGGAAATTGGTAGTACGAGAAGTACATGGTCATAGGGGCGCTCTCGCCAACGGAATTGAGGAGGACATCTCCCACCACTCCCACCACCTCGAAGGTGGTCGGCTGCGCGCCACCCATGTCCACGGATACCCGCCGGCCCAGCGGGTTACGACCCGGGAACAGCGTGTGCGCCATCTGCTCGTTGATGACGATCGTGAGCGGCGCGTTCTCGCGGTCGTTCTTTTCAAAGTCACGCCCCATCCGGAGCGGGATATGAACGGCATCGAAATAGCCGGGCAGCACGACGCGCTTGTACGCCGAACGCTGGTCGTGCGGGTTTGCCGGCGGGTGATCGGCGTCCCAGGCTGGAATGTTGTTCCCCGGATTGCGGATCGGCAGTTGGCTTGTGAACCCGACCGCCTTCAAGCCAGGAATGGCGGCGAGATCCTCGCGCAGGCCGTCGAAGAACCGGATGCGCTGAGTTCGGTCAGGGTACTGCGCCTCCAACAACTGGATTTCGCCGGTCAAGAGCTGTTGGATGTCGAAGCCTGGGTCGGTGCGGGCCAGGTGGGCGAAGCTGCGGATCAGCAGGCCGGCGCCAACGAGCAGCATCAGCGACACGGCCACCTGCCCTACCACCAGGGCGCTGCGCAGCGACAGCCTGGCCTTCGTATCGGTCATACGCGCACCCGCAGGGAGACCTTGGACGAGGCAGGACGAGGACCCACGCCAGGCGGGCGCCACCCCGAAGAGCACGCCGGTCAGGATCGAGAGCGCCAGCGCGAACAGCAATACCGGCCAGTCCAGGCCTTTGGGGACGCTAACGGGATCGCCCAGACCGGCCGCCAGTGGCAACACTCGGTTGAGCCAAAACGCCAGCGCCCCAGCTAGCACGCCGGAGAGCAATGCCAGAGTCACACTTTCCACCAGCAACTGCCGGGCCAGCCGTGCCCGCGAGGCGCCCAGCGCCGCGCGCATGGCCAGTTCGGAGCGGCGTACCGAGCCCCGCGCCAGCAACAGACCGGCCACGTTGGCGCAGGCAATGAGGAGAACCAGGCCGACCGCAGCCATCAGCATTAAGAGTTGTGGTCTCTGGTCTTGCGCGACCGCGGCCTGAAGCGGATCCAGCCGCAGCGCTTTGCCGGTGTTCGAAGCCGGATACTGCTGCTCGAGGCGCTTCGAAATGACGTCAACCTGGCGCTGGGCTCTCTCGATGGAGACGTCGGGCTTCAGGCGCGCGACGATCAACCAGTTATGGAATTGCCTTGGCGCCCTCGTCCATGAGTCGCCGCGACGCATCGGCGCCCAAACATCGACATCTTCGAGGAAGTGAAAGGTGGCCGGCATGACGCCAACGACGGTGCGCTGCCGCCCATCCGTAGCGAGGGAGGTTCCCACCGCGTTGCGAGGAGCGCCGAAGCGGCGCTGAGCGAAGCGGTCGCTCACCATGACGACATCAGGCCCGCCAAGACGGCCCTCCTCCGGCGTGAACCAGCGGCCAGCCGCCGGGGCAACGCCCAGGGTTCGGAAGAGGTCGTCCGCAATGTAGGTGAAGGAGACACGCTCAGGCTCGAAGCCGCTGGTCACGGTTGTCTTCTGCGCAAAGGGGAGCACGGCTGAAAAGCCCTCGAAACAATCGGTCTGCTCGCGGTAGTCGTAGTAGTCCGGCGCCGAGGAGAAGGGATTCGGCTCGCCGCCGAATGTAGTGCTGGCAAGTACCAGCCGGGCGGGGTCCTGGAAAGGCAGAGGCTTCAGCAGCACCTCGTGGATGATCGAGAACATCGCCGTGTTGGCCCCAATGCCCAGCGCCAGCGTCAGCACCGCCACCGCCGTGAACCCCGGATTCCTGCGCAACTGCCGCGCCCCATAGCGAAGGTCCGCGCCCAGCTCATCCCACAGGCGCAAACCCAGGGAGGCGCGCATGCCATCCTTATGGGACTCGATCCCGCCGAACTCGAGCCGCGCCCGGCGCATCGCTTCCGGCCGGGGAACGCCACTCCGCACCAGCTCCTCAGCATGGCTCTCGAGGTGAAAGCGCACCTCCGCCTCCATGCCGGTTTCGAGCTGCTGGCGATTCACGACCCACTTCAGCCATGAAAGGATCTGCGCAAAGAGTCTCATATCTCCTCCGGAGTCGTGCGTAGAATGCTGGCGATCAGCGACGCCATGCGGTTCCACTTCTCCGTCTCAGTTTGGAGTCGACGCCGGCCGGGCGAGGTCAGCCGGTAGAACTTCGCCTTGCGCTTGTTGTCCGATTCGCCCCACTCGCTGGAGATCAAACCCTGGTGCTCCAGCCGGTAGAGCGCTGGGTACAACGATCCTTGCTGGATTTCGAGCCGTTCATCGGAAATCTGCTGGATGCGCAGCAGAACGCCGTAGCCATGCAAGGGGCCGAGCGACACGGCCTTGAGGATCAGCATGTCCAGGGTGCCTTGCAACAGATCCATCTGTTTATCCACGTTCTCTCCTCGAATATCAAGGAGAGACGGTAACATCGCTCTCCTAGTTCGTCAAGGAGAGACTGGCAATTCGCTGAAGGTCAAAATCGACTCAACTACAGGAAAAGGAAGATGGAATTGACGAGCCAAAGAGCAAAGGTGTAGTTTTCAGTCTATCGAGACCGGGCGCGCCTGCGGGCCCGGGCAGCCCGGTGGCTTCTCTGTTTTCTAGGTTGAGGACGCTCACTTCGAGCAGGCAAGTCGGAGCTTATCATGTCGACGACGGCCTTCCAGCTCCCGTCCGCCTGCTTCTTGAACACTGTCAAGTACTTGCCCGTGTCCGTGGCCGCCGTTTTGCCGTCGGGGCGCGTCATTGTCAGCGAGTAGGCGCCGACCGTGTAGACGAAATCGCCGCCTTTTGACGCGTCCGCCCGCGTGGCCTGGAAAGTGAGGGCAAAGTTGGGGTCAGCCAGCATTGGCTTGAGCGCCGCCCTGATGTTGTCCTTGCCGTTGATAATCGGCGCGTTCGGCATCAAGAGCGACGCATCGTCAGAATAGTAGCTCGCAAACTTGTCCACATCTTTCGTGGCAATGTCTTGGACCCAGGCAGCCTCTAGGCCTTTCACGGCTTTGATATCAGCGTCCCGCGTGTCAGGGACAGTCGTTGTGCAGGCGGCTGTCAGGGCGAACAGGGCTATACATGTAAATACGGTACGGTAATGTCGCATCGTTTTTCCTCCGTGGGATTTCCCAGTGCGATGAAGCTACCACCAAGGGCTTCGAAATACAAGTGGATGCCTCCCAGGGTTTTCGAGAAGGGTGGTGTCTCCGACACGTTGCGACCAGCGGTTCAAGATGGGGCCGCAAGAATCTGGTGCAGACGCCCAATCGCACAATGCTCGACGAACAATTGTTGTCCCGAGTGCACTACCACTTAATCCGGGGGCTGGTCGAGGAATGTGCCTGTCCGACCAATCGCAGTTTTGGGACCTCGGGGCCAGGAGTGGCAAATTCTAATTATTCTATCTTGTCATCAGCGGATATACCGCGACACCCGGTTCTCGCCGGACAAGCGTCCTTTCAAGACGCATGTCGGCATCCATTTCTCCCACGCCAGCGGCAGGGACGCCCATGCGCCAGTGTTCTATCTGCACCTCGAGCCGGACAACTGCTTCGCTGCTGCGGGCGTCTGGCATCCTGACAATAGCGCTCTGACGAAAATCCGCACGGCAATCGTCGCCGAGCCCGAGCAGTGGGCGAAGGTGAACCGGAAGCTGGAGCTTGAGGGCGACAGCCTGAAGCGGCCGCCGCGAGGGTTCGACCCAAATCACCGGTTCATCGAGGACATCAAGCGGAAGGACTTCGTGGCATCGGTCGGACTCACCGAGGCGCAGGTGTGCGGTCCCAGACTCATGGGGGATTTCGTAACCGCGTGCCGGACGATGCTGCCGCTGGTGGAGTTTGCGACCAGAGCGCTGGGACTGGAGTGTTAGGCGTTGCCCCTTATCTTTCCCGGATTGCCGCTCGGAAGGCGTGTGCAGGAACGGCATTCGCGGCACCCATAAGGCAACGCTCCGGCTGTATAATCTTCTCCCATGCGACAGTTGCCCAAACCTCGAAACCTGAATGACGCTGTGCGTTGGGTAATTGAAAGCAGTTGAACGGCCACGAAACGTGGGGCAGCTCGCACAACGAAGGAGTGAGTCATGGACGCCTTGCCACAGCAGGAAGTCAGCTCCGTCATATCGTCCATCGCGGTTGTTCGCCGGGCTTGGCTCGAAGCTGTCAAGGACAGTGACGTCGAGCGGCTCGTCGCCTTGGTGACGGATGATGTTGTCGTGGTGCATGGCAACGGGCGATGTGTGCGCGGTCGCGAGGAAGTGAGACGAGACTTCCTGAAGGGCTGCGAGGCATTCTCTATTGAGCAGGATGTTTCAAATCCCGAAGTCGTCGTCCGTGGTCAGTGGGCTTTTGAAATTTCTGAAGTCGAAAGCACGCTGACGCCACATCGCGGAGGCGACGCCACGCATGTCCATGCCACGACGATCGTTGCACTCAACCAGCAATCAGACGGGTCATGGAAAGTCAGCCGTGTGGTTGGGCTGGTTCAACCATGAAGCAAACTCTCAAAGCTGGCGTGCTCTATTTCGCCCCCGTGTTTGCCGTCGGATTCGTGCTCGGCACGGTCCGCACGCTTTGGGTGGCCCCGAGACTGGGCGTGAGGACGGCTGAGCTGATGGAAGCACCCATCATGTTTGGCGTTTCCATCCTCGCGGCCCGGTGGGTGGTTCGGCATTTGGGCATTCCGCCGCAGTGGTCGAGGCGGCTGGCGATGGGATGTGTCGCCCTTAGCCTCATGGTACTCGTCGAGTTCTCGGTCGTGCTGTGGGTTCGGGGGATGACAATTCGCGGGTATTTTGAAACCCGCGACCCCGTTTCGGGAACGGTTTACTTCCTGACGCTGGGGGCATTCGCGGTCATCCCAATCTTCGTCGGGCGACCACGTGCTTGAGTGCGGAGGCGCGGACGCGCCGGGAAACAAGCAGTGGCAGACCATGGCGGCGGGGCGAGGCGAAAGACCGGGCCGTGCGGCCTTGCCGATAAGACATCTCCGCTTTGCCGAGTTATCACGATAATGGGAAAAGGCCAAATGTGATTGGCTACCGTATCTCCTGTCCGATGCGCGACCCATCGGCAGACCAGTACAAGTAGAGCACCTGACCTTTCGTGCCTTTTGTTAGCGCCCCGCTGTTGGCTGTGCTACGATGACGGGGTTGGAGGATTCCAATTCGGGTCGTAGTGGAAGACAGACGATGAGCGCGAGCATTTCGACAGAAGCCAAGGTTTATTATCTTGTTCCTCCTGAAACGGCGGTGGAGACGAACGGCGCCGGGCCAGCCTTCGAGCTGGGTGAGCTCGAGGGGAAGCCCGTCATAATCGTCCTTGGCATCACCGAGATCATCGAACAGGAATCTCTGCACGTCTCCATTTGGGGCTCGAGGGAGGGAAAAGATTGGGGGCAGCAAGCCTTGTTCTGGTTTCCCCAGAAGTTCTACCAGGGAATTGCGCCGGCGGCCCTCGATTTAAGGCAAATGCCCGGCACCAAGTTTCTCCAGGCCCGATGGGAGGTCAACCGCTGGGGGCGAGGCGACCCGCGGCCGCTCTTCAAATTCGGCGTTGAGATCCAGGAGCTTGCCGCCGGGCCGGGCGCAGACTCCCGGTAATTGTCCTGGCTAAGAGGCTTGCTGCGGGCGACGTGGGCATCCAATTTCCGCCATCAGAATAGCGTGTTGGAGGGCAATGGAAGCGGGAATCTGCCATCCTTCTCTTGGGTTGCAGCTTCTAAACTTATATGCAATCAAAAACGGGCTTCAGGTACGTTCTTCCGCTCCTTTTAGTTTGGGTTTCCCCGGCGCTGGCGCAGCAGCCGGCAAAAGACCAGGCGCCGCGAGGCGCACCGGCGGGATCGGTCCCCGAGACTGAGACCATTCCTTCTCCCCAGCCCGCGCAAACTCCCCAGCCGGTCAATGCTCCCGGATACATGGATGCGGCTCAAGTGAAGGCGTTGACGCAAAAAATATGGGACTCAGAGTTCCGCATCCATGATCTGCTGTTGGCGGTGCACCCAGAAAAGTGGAAGACCTCGAACATCATCCACAATTCGTTCAATGTGACACTGGAGAATCTTCACAAGGCGCTTGATGGCCTGGAGCAATGGCGGGCGCAGTTTGAGAAGCGTCCGGATAGCATGTACTTCGGGTTCCAGACCTACGCGGCAATCAACGCTGCGCTGCCCCGTCTGGATGGGGTTGGCCGCGCCGTCAGCCAGTTCGAGAATCCCAGCTTGGGCGCGCAATATAGCGAGGCCGGAGACCGACTCTTCGACTTGCAGCAGGCGCTCCAACCCTATATCGCATACCTTCTGCGCAACCCTGACCAGCTCCTTTATACGGCGCAAACCAATTTGGCGGGATGCCAGAGTGAATTGGGCAATGCCTTGCGCGGGCAAGGCGGCCCGGCCAAGCCTCTCAAGAACACCTTTGTTGAGCTGCATACGCGGCGACACACCGAGAGCCAGCCTGGGGAGCGCAAGTCCAGGCACGACGGAAGCAAGGATTCCGCGGATAAACCCTACAAGAAACCAGAAGCCCAGTAGCAAAATCATGAGCGACACACTTTCACTTGCAAAATATTCCATCGGCGTAGGCGACAGATTTGCTCACCAGGCCAAGCCACAACTGCGGGCCTGCAAGATGGCGGCTGAGCATGGCGTGGAGGTCATCCCGGTATGGAACAAATCGAACCGGGAACACACCCTTATCGGTTCCACGCCTGCCAGCACCCGCGCGGCGGCCGACGAAGCGGTGAAAGCGCTGGGCTGGAGCAAGCCGTACCACGTGGACGCGGACCACATCAATCTCAATACGCTGGACAGATTCGTGGAGGCTTGTGATTTCTTCACCATCGACGTCGCGGATTGGATTGGCCGACCCTCGGGGAATGAGGTCTTGCAGGCATTTGTAAAAGCTCACGGAGAATTGCTGGGAAAGCTGAATGTCCCTGGTGTTGCGCGTCCCTTTTGCATCGACCGGGGCTTCCTTGAGCAGGTTGGGAATAAGTACCTTGCGGCAGTGGAGGAAGCGGGCCGGATTTACCGGCGGCTCGAGGAGAAGAAGGGCAGGGGACAATTCATTACCGAAGTTTCGATGGACGAGACGGATTCCCCGCAGACGCCCGCGGAACTCCTTATCATTCTTGTCGCCTTGGCGGACGAAGGGATTCCGATTCAGACTATCGCGCCGAAATTTACCGGGCGTTTCGACAAAGGCGTGGACTATGTGGGCGACGTGACGAAATTCACCGAAGAGTTCTCGGATGATGTTGCCGCCATCGCCTTCGCTGTCCGGCACTACCGCATGGCCGGTAACCTGAAACTGAGCGTACACTCCGGGAGCGATAAGTTCTCGCTCTATGGACCGATTCACCGCACACTCGAGAAATTCGATACGGGCGTGCACTTGAAAACTGCCGGCACGACCTGGCTGGAAGAATTAATTGGCTTGGCGGAAGCTGGGGGCGAGGGGCTGGAGTTAGCCAAGGAGATTTATGCCCAGGCCTTTGCCCAGCGCGAAGATTTGTGCGCTCCCTATGCCGCTGTGATTAACATCGATCCTGCCCGCTTGCCTCCGCCGGAGGTTGTGGCGCACTGGTCAGCGGAGCAGTTTGTGTCCGCCCTGCGCCACGACCCTAAATGCCCGGCTTATAACTCGAGCTTTCGCCAACTTCTGCATGTGGGCTTCAAGGTGGCCGCGAGAATGGGGGCCCGTTACCTGGATCTGCTGTCAGTCACGGAGGCAACTATCGCTAAGAATGTGACCGAAAACCTCTTCGAACGCCACCTGAAACCAGTGTTCATCGGGTGATCGGGAGATCGGGTGATTCGGAGAATGGCTGAGTAGTAATTACCTAAACGAGTGATCGGTAGGCGATGAGAACATAGATCGGAAGTTTAGACGGACAGGAAACGAGTTGAGCCACGTTGTTTACCCGATCTCCCGATTCGTCAAGCGAGGCATACAATGACACCGACTCCAGCGGTCTCCTCCGTTGCTCCCCAGTTGGTAGCGGGGAAAATCATTGAAGCGCAGGTCAAGGTCTCGGTGGATGCAACCCGGCCTTTACCTTTGGCGTGCGCACTCTATGCGGTGGAATCCGCCGATGGCGTTTGGCTGTGCGCATATTACGGCGCAAACCGCAGTGTTTTCGAATTTCTCCCCCAGAAGGGCGCTGACATCGACGAGAGAAAGTTGGGCATCGCCTTTCGCACCAAACGGTTCATCCCTAAGGGCGGGTACCGGATCGAGCAATGGGAAGAGTTCAAAAAGGAGAACTTCATGGCTTACGGCGCCCACGGGGAATGAACGAGATCGCGTGATCGGGAGATTGCGTGATCGGGAGAATGGCTGAGTAGTGATCGCGTAAACACGCGATCGGCAGACGACGAGGACATAGATCGGAAGTTTGGACGGACAGGAAACGAGTTGAGACACGTTGTTCTTTTGTTCTCCCGATCACCCGATGTCCCGATCCCCCCATTTCTGTTGCTGTTAGTTCTCTCGATCACCCGATCACCCGATCACCCGATTCTATCGTTCACCCGATCACCCGCTCTCCCGATCACCCGCACTCCCAGTCTTACGGGGCTTGCCAAGATGGACGCCTTTTGGTATATTTATAAGCCGCTTGCATAAACTTACATGGACAATCTCTACCGGCGTAGTCAAATTCTAAACCTGCTGAGAAGCGATCCGCAGGTGACCCAAGAGGAGTTGCGTCGAAAGCTGGCGCGGCACGGCATCCAGGTGACCCAAGCGACGGTGTCGCGGGACCTGGAGGAGATGGGGCTGGTGAAAACGCGTTCGGGTTATCGCCTGCCGGAAACAGGAGAGCCGCCTGCCCCAGTACAGCCCACCCTGGAGGTCATCCTGAAGGAGTTTCTCCGCGAGGTGAGCCAGGCATCGAATCTGGTGGTGCTGAAGACGTATCCGGGCAACGCCCATTCGGTGGCCGCGGTGCTGGATGCACAGGACTGGGCAGAGATCGTGGGGACGGTAGCCGGCGATGACACGGTTTTCGTGGCTACTCCGGGCGCTCGCGAGGCGGCGCAAATGAGAAAGAAGATTCGGGCAATAGTGGCGGGCTAAAGAAAGCTCGGTGTCATTCCGAGCGAAGCGAGGAATCTCGCTCTGGTTCGGAAACAATGCGAGATTACTCGCTCCGCTCGGAATGACAAGTTAGACTTTACGTCGCCGGAGGGCGGCATCCCAATCAGGCCGGGACGGCCCGGCGATGTAAAATCGCCGCTACAGTGGAGAAAGGAAACAACCGATGTCTTCAGTTCGTGATTCGAGCCAGCCGGTTAAACGGGTGGTTCTTGCTTATTCGGGAGGGCTGGATACCTCCATCATCATCCCCTGGCTACGGGAGAATTATGGCTGCGAAGTGTTCGCCATGGTGGGGGACGTGGGCCAGGGCGACGATTACGTGGCGCTTCGCCGCAAGGCGCTGCGTAGCGGGGCTGCGAAGGTCTTTGTCGAGGACCTTCGAACGGAGTTCGTCACCGGCTACGTTTGGAAGGCGGTGCGGGCGGGGGCCGTTTACGAGGGCAAGTATCTCCTGGGGACGTCGCTGGCTCGGCCTGTGCTCGCCAAGCGGCAAGTGGAGATTGCGCTCGAGTGTGGAGCGGACGCCCTGGCCCATGGGTGCACCGGAAAGGGAAACGACCAGGTGCGTTTCGAGCTGTCGTACCAGGCTCTGGCGCCGCAGTTGCGTGTTATTGCGCCGTGGCGGGAATGGTCCATCAAGTCGCGCGAGGATGCGCTCGAGTACGCGCGTCACCACAAAGTACCAGTGGCAGCGAGCAAGGACGATCTTTATAGTCGCGATCAGAATTTGTGGCACTTGAGCCACGAAGGGGGACCGCTGGAGACCAAGCTCGGCGAGCCGCCAGACGGGGCTTGGAAACTCACGCGTAAACCGCAGAACGCGCCGGCGCGGGAAGCGGAAGTGGTGCTGGGCTTTGAAGCGGGAGTCCCCGTCGCGGTTAACGGGAAACGGCTGGCTCCGGTTCGCCTGGTCGAGACGTTGAACGCGCTGGGCGGGCTGCACGGTGTGGGGCGGACGGACTTGGTGGAAAACCGCCTGGTGGGAATCAAGTCGCACGGAGCGTACGAGACTCCGGCCGGGACGCTCATCATGTTGGCTCACCAGGAACTCGAATCGCTCTGCCTGGATCGCGAGACCTACCACTACAAGCAGCACGTGGCGCTGCGTTATGCGGAGTTGGTCTATTATGGGCAGTGGTTTACACCTCTGCGCGAAGCCCTGGATAGTTTTATCGAGGCCACGCAACAAAACGTTTCGGGGACGGTCAAGATGGGGCTGTGCAAAGGGAACCTACGCGTTCTCGACCGGCGGTCGCCGAATTCTCTCTACGATACCAGCATCGGCAGCTTCGTTATGAATCCGGATTATAACCAAAAAGATGCCGAGGGATTCATCAACATCCTCGGCTTGCCGCTGCGCCTTGCGGCGGCAAAGCGGGCGAAACGAAGGTAGCGCCCCTCCTCGGATGAGGAGGGGTTAGGGGGTGGTGGGTCCAATCGTTGGCGTGCCAGCCAACCACCCCTTGCCCCTCCTTAACAAGGAGGGGAATTACTCACGGCTGGACGGAGAACTTGATGAGACTTTGGGGAGGACGGTTCACGGGAAAACGCGATGCGCGCTTCGAGGAATTCTCTGAATCTTTCTCTCTGGACCAGCGCTTTATTCTGTACGACCTGCGCGTCAACCTTGCCTACGTGAAGGAGTTGGGCCGGGTGGGCGTGTTCAAGCCCTCTGAAACGCGCCGGCTGGGGCGGGGCCTGGAGGCGATTCGGCGGCACGTGGAAGGCAATCCCGGCTGGGCGCGGGGACAATCGAGCGAGGACGTGCACACCTGGGTCGAGGCCCAGCTCGAGCGCCGAATCGGCCCGCTGGCCGGCAAACTTCGCACCGGCCGGAGCCGCAATGACCTGGTGGCGACGGAAGCGCGTCTTTACGTCAAGGATGCGATCTGCGACCTCGAGCAGGCCCTTGCGGACATGCTCGAAGCTCTGCTCGGCCAGGCGCGCCGACGCGCGCGCGTGGTGATGCCTGGCTACACTCATCTTCAGCCCGCCCAGCCGATTCTCTTTGCGCATTACGCTCTGGCCTATTTCCAAATGCTGGCACGCGATGCGGGCCGGCTCGAGGATTGCCGGGCGCGCGCCGACGAGCTACCAATGGGGGCGGGAGCGCTGGCTGGGACCACCTACCGGCTGGACCGGGAGCGCCTGGCTCGAGCGCTGGGATTCGCGCGCGCCGCGTCCAACAGCCTGGACGTTACTTCCGACCGGGACTTCGTGGCGGAGCTTCTTTTCGCGTGCTCGCTGATAATGGTTCACCTCAGCCGCTGGGCAGAAGATTTGATCATTTACTCCTCCCCCGAGTTCGGCTTTGTGGAGCTCGCGGACGCTTACGCGACGGGCAGCAGCTTGATGCCGCAGAAGAAGAACCCGGATTCGCTGGAGTTGATCCGGGGGAAGGCGGCGACGGTGCTCGGCAGGCTTATGGGAATGCTGGCCCTCGTCAAAGGGCTTCCCGTCGCTTACGGCCGGGACTTGCAGGAGGATAAGGGAGCTCTGTTTTTCGGCGTGGATACCACCCGCGCAGCGCTTGTTATCGCATCTCGCGTCGCCGGCACGCTGCGCATTCGCCCGGAACGAATGAGCGCCGCCACCGCCCAGGGCTTTCTGACGGCGACGGACTTGGCCGACGAACTCGTTCGCCGTGGCGTGCCCTTCGCGCAGGCCCACGAGGAGGTGGGAAAGCTCGTTCGGCATTGCGCCGATCACGAGCGGACGCTTGAAGATCTGAGCGCCGCCGAAGCACAGCGCTTCATACCTTCTTGGGACGCGAAGCTGCGCCAGATCGCAATCTCCCCCGAAGAAGCGGTCAATCGGAAGAATGTGACGGGAGGCACCGCTCCCCGCCAAGTGGCCCGCCAAATGGCGGCCGCCCAGGCTGCCTTAGGAAGACTGAAGAAGAGAATCGCGGGGCAGACCTGAAGGGTGTAGAGCGGCGGAAGAAATTGAGGCCTTTCGGCCACGAACCAGGCCCCGGACTCTGCGAGGCAGATTTCAGGAGGAGGAGAACGTGAAGTGCGTCATCTGTAAAGGCGGGGACACGCGGCCCGGCCGCACCACCGTCACGCTCGAACGGGAAACCACGACGCTGGTCTTCAAGGCCGTCCCGGCAGAAGTCTGCGCCAATTGCGGTGAGGCCTACTTCGCAGAAGAAGTGAGCCGCCAAATCCTCGCTGCCGCCGAACACGCCGCCCGCTCGGGCGTTCAGGTTGATGTCCGGGAATTCGACGGCGCTGTGACATAGAAAGGTCCGGCTCGCCGGCGGCGGCAACGCACGTCATTCTGAGCATGGATAGCCGAAGACCGCCATCGTTGATGTCAGAAACGGGCCCAGCAGGGTGGGATCGAAGGGCGAGTTCTTGGTGCCCTGCAAGGGCACAAGATAGTAGCCGGGGGCAACGCCCCCGGAATGCGCGACGTTTGTTCGCCGACCCTGAAAGGGTCGTATCACCCTGAGCCCCGGGACGCAGGACCCGCGGGGATCAGGGACGGACAGTGTCGGGGAGGCGCGGGGGGCGCGAGGAACCGGTAAGACGCCTTCCGGTCCGCTCGACCTAAGTTGCTCAAGGGGATCGAGTAATTCTCGGAGTCCCTGGAGAGATCGCCGTTCTGGCTCCCATTACGCATAAATTCCGCGCAGTTTGATGTTGAAGGCGACGCGGTCGATAGCCAGCATGTAAGCCGCGATGCGGTTATTGACCTTGTGCTTTTCGCCGTAGCGGACCACCTCGTCGAAGGCGGCGACCATGATGGTTTTGAGACGTTCATTCACTACATCTTCCTGCCAGAAATATCCCTGCCGGTCCTGCACCCACTCGAAATAGGAAACGGTCACACCGCCGGCGTTGGCCAGGATGTCAGGGATGACAAAGACGCCCCGTTCAAACAGGATATCGTCGGCAGGGGGAGTGGTCGGGCTATTGGCGCCTTCGGCCAGGATGCGGGCCTTGATCTTATGAGCGTTCTTGCTGGTGATGACGCTCTCCGTCGCCGCGGGCAGCAAGACTTCGCAATCCTGCTCTAAGATATCTTGTGTGCCGATACTTTCGCCTCCCGCAAAGCCTTTCACGGTCTTGTTCTGTTTAGCGTACTCGAGCAAGGCGGGTATATCGAGTCCGTTGGCATTGAAGACTCCGCCGGCAATATCGGCGACACCAATGATCTTGTAACCTTCGTCGTGCATCAGTCGCGCGGCCTCCGAGCCGACGTTGCCAAAACCCTGGACGATCACCCGCGTGGATTGGCGTTTCCACCCAAAGTGCTTTAGGGCCTCGTCCGCAGCGATCATGCAGCCGCGGCCGGTGGCTTCGCGCCGCCCCTGCGAACCGCCCAAATCGAGCGGCTTGCCCGTGACGCTCGCCGTCACTGTGTGGCGGACGTGCATCGAGTAGGTGTCCATGATCCACGCCATCGTCTGCTCGTTGGTGTTCATGTCCGGCGCGGGCACATCGCGCTCCGGGCCGATGTAGTCCAGGATTTCCGCTGTGTAGCGCCGCGTAATGCGCTCCAGTTCTCCCATCGAGAGTTGGGCCGGGTCGCAGACAATGCCGCCCTTGGCTCCTCCAAAGGGAATGTTAACGACCGCGCATTTCCAGGTCATTTCGGCGGCCAAGCCTCGGATTTCGTCCAGCGTCACATCAGGCGAGTAGCGAACGCCACCCTTGCAAGGACCCCGAGCAATGCTGTGTTGCACGCGGTAGCCCTCAAAAACCTTGAGCTGTCGATTGTCCATAGCCACAGGAATATGCACGATGATTTCCCGGTTGGGGCACCGCAGGTAGCGTTTGAGGCCTTCGTCCAACTGTAGCTTGCTGGCCGCCACGTCGAATCGGGCAGCCATGGATTCGTAAACGCTAAGTTCCTTTTCGGTTTCAGCAACGCTCATATCGCCCCCAAACTTTATTGGATCTCTGTTCCTTGCGGAAGTATAACAAAGGGCCGTCAGGTGCGCCACACCGGGCCGGATTCCGGGGTTGCAAACGAAGCACGCCGGGCGCGCCCCGTCTAGCAGTCGGCCTCTTCTCCTGCCGCGAAGAAAAAACTCACCCCAGAGCGCACGGAGATCACAGCGCGCCAGAGCCGCAATTCAAAATTCCGGATTCCGAATTCCGGAAGATGGATTAAGAACGAATTCGGGCGCGGAAATTCCTTGCGAACCGCGAAGAAATGCAGGAATAGTAGTACAGAGAAAAGCGCCTCTGCCTTCCGCTGGCTGTCCGTCTGCGCACCAAAAAAAACCGGGAGCTGCCATGCAGCTCCCGGCTCCAGATAAAAGGACTCAAGCCTTACGGATAGAGGCCGCGCAGCTTGGTGGCCTCGGCAACACGGCTGATGCCCAGCATATTGGCGGCAGTTCGCATTCCAACTTTGCGAGTCAGGTGAATCTTCAGCACGTCGTTGAAGCTGGTCTTCATGACGCGCTCCAGGCGGTTGTAAACGTCCTGGGCTTCCCAGAACAGATGTTGTTCGTCCTGGACCCATTCAAAGTAGGAGACGGTGACGCCACCGGCGTTGCAGAGGATGTCCGGAATGATGAAAACGCCCTTGGCTTCCAGGATTCTATCCGCTTCCGGGGTCAACGGACCGTTGGCCGCCTCCGCGACGATCTTTGTATGGAGGCTCTCAGCGTTCTCGCCCTGGACGGCATTTTCGAGAGCGGCGGGAATCAGGATCTCGCAGTTCAATGAGAGCAGTTGCTCTGCCGTTATGGACTCAGAACCCGCGAATCCAACCACCGAACCGGTCGCTTCCTTGTGCGCCATCACTTTCGGAATGTCCAGTCCCTTCGGGTTGTGCACGCAACCCTTTGAATCGCTGACTGCGATCACGCAGGCTTGATTGGCGTGCAGTAATTGCGCCGCGATCGAACCTGCATTGCCGAACCCTTGGACAACAACTCTTGCCCCTTTCATCGGAATTCCGAGATGCTCGCACGCCGACTCGAGGGTATTGAAAACGCCGCGCCCAGTGGCCTCGTTGCGGCCCAGCGAGCCTCCCAAGGCAATGGGTTTGCCCGTAACCACGCCCGGAATCGGGTACCCCTTGGTCATGCTGTAGGTGTCCATGATCCAGGCCATGACCTGGGAGTTGGTATAAACGTCGGGCGCAGGAATGTCCTGGGCCGGTCCGATCAGGGGGAGAATCGCACTGGCGTATCGCCGAGTGAGGTGCTCGATCTCGATTTGCGACATCTCCTTAGGATTACAAGTCACGCCGCCTTTCCCGCCGCCAAATGGGATATTTACGACAGCGCATTTCCACGTCATCCAAGTTGCTAGGGCTTTCACTTCATCCAACGTGACGTGGGGATGGTAGCGAATTCCGCCCTTGGCGGGCCCGCGTGACGTGCTGTGTTGAACGCGATAGCCTTGAAAACAGTGAATCTTCCCGTTGTCCATTCGAACAGGTAAGACGACGGTCAGTACCCTCTCGGGATACTTGATCATGCAACGCACATCGTTGTCGAGTTCGAGCGCCTCCGCCGCGAGGTCAAAGTTCTCCATCGCTGCTTCATATGCGTTCTTCTCGACTACAG
>Ga0326728_10004268_pt1 | contig 42603 bp, 31 predicted proteins | sample MB3enrmetagenome_FD_207602 | JGI IMG/M metagenome (GOLD analysis project Ga0326728, IMG submission 207602) | Lab enriched peat soil microbial communities from McLean, Ithaca, NY, United States - MB31MN | ecosystem: Environmental > Terrestrial > Soil > Wetlands > Peat | place: USA: New York... | reverse complement strand
GTGTTGGACAAGTTACCGGTCCCGGAATCTGCCCCTGGCTGGGCGCGCACAGGCAAGAGCGCCTTTGCCACTCGTGCGCGTCGCGCAACCGATCAGGGGGTATCAAGCGGATTGAAGAACTTCAGGCCGGGAAAGCGTGCGAAGTCGCGATCGGTAGTGGCGAGGGTGGCGCCGTGCTCGATGGCCAAGGCGGCCAGATGGGCGTCCGTAACCAGCGGTCCGCGGGCCTGCCCCCTGGTCATCATCTCGCGCAATATCTCCCAGTGCCTTTCTCCGGGGCTGAGGAGTGTGACCGTAGGGCGTTCAAACCAGCCGGCGACAATGTCAACGGCCTCTTGGAGGGAGAATGCGTCACGGCGAATTCGGGGATTTGTCCCCACGCGCAGGAACGCCAGCACCGCCGCCCAGGGAATCCCTGTGGGTTCTTCGCTCGAGAGCGTGTTTTCGAGCCAGCGGCGGGAGGCTTGATGATGAGCCGCTGAGGTGTCGGAAGCATAAAGGAGGAGGTTGGCGTCGATGACGATCATCGGTGATAGGGACCTTCGGCCTCCTCGATGAGTTCCCAGACTTTGTCGTAGTTAAACCCCGGGCTGCCCAGCGACCGCGCCTTGATGCGGTAAGGAGGAAGAGCAGCGGCTTTCACTCGAACGTTCAAGCCCGTGCGCAAGACGCGGTTGACGACTTGCTTGAAGGGTTCGCCGGACTTGCGGGCCTCAGTGCGCAGCTTGGCCGCCACATCGTCATCAAGGGTCAGGGTGGTTCTCACATCTTGATGCTATCGTTCGGCCATCACGATGTCAAGGACTTCTGAAGGTAGGTAGTGTCTCGGTTTGGCGTAGTGGCGGATTTACGCCGCCAAATGGCGAGGTAAACTCGCCGCTACAAGTTCAAGTTCAAGAAATACGAGTAAATGAGAAAAGCAATGAATAGCCGGTCTCGATTTTTCAGTCGCCGCAAGCGCATGATGGAAGATCTCGACCAGGACATCCGCGTCCGCTGCCATACCCGAACAGTGACCGGTTGGTATGGATCACCGAGTTGAACACGGCCATGAAAACAGGAACTGTGGAAGTCGACGGTGGTGACTTTATGGCCTGGAAAGAGCGGGCCCGAGCGCTTGAGCAGATAGCTGCCTGCGGCGGGTCGATGAGCTTCAACCTGACCGGCCGCGGTACACCGGCCCGCGTTCCTTGCTACATTCCAGCTCGACGGGCAATGAGGGTGGATCCGATCAATGCGCTGAAGTACGAATGATGACTTTGCATGCAGCTTGGGCGTCCAAGGGCGGCCACAAGGGCCGCCCCTACTCATATCTCAGGGCCACCATCGGGTCCACTTTCGCGGCGCGGCGGGCCGGCAGGTAGCCTGCGACGAAGGCCACGAGCGAAAGGACGCCCGCGGCCAGAGCCATCGTAAGCACATCGCGCGCGGCCATCCCGAAGAGCAGGCTCTGAAGCAATTGGACGCTCAACAGCGCGAGGCCGGTTCCCACCACGATGCCGGCCACGAGAATGGCGACCACATCGCGCAGCACCAGGCGCAGAATCGAGCCGGGCGCCGCGCCCAGCGCCATGCGGACACCCAACTCCGTTTGGCGCAGTGTCACCATGTAACTGATGGCTCCGTAGAGGCCAACCGTGACCAGCAGCAGCGCCAGGCCCGCGAAGAAGCCAGAGAGGGTGGCCAGCACGCGCTCCTGCACCAGGGAATCATCAACTTGCCGGGCGAGGGTGTCAAACTGGAGCGAAATCGACTTGTTCACGCCGGCCACGGTGGCCCGGATCAGCGAAAGCGCGGCCGAGGGCCGCACTGAGGTTCGGATCATGAAATTCGGGCCGCCGCCGAATCCGGGCGCTTGGCTGATGGGAAAAAACGCACAAGCATAATCCTCTTCTCGTAGCGATTCGTACTTGGAATTCCGGACCACACCCACAATCTGAATGGGCTCGCCGAGCTTCCCCTGGTCTTCTTCGAGGCGAAAGAATCTGCCGAGGGGATTCAGACTGGGGTAGAACTTGCGCGCCACGGTCTGATTGATGACAGCGACCTTGGGCGAGGTCGCAGTGTCCTGCACGGTGAAGTCGCGTCCCGACAGAAATGCAATGCGCAGCGTTCTGAAGTATCCTGGCGTGACGGCGTTCAGGTACGTGGTCGCGGCGTCGCCGGCCGGGGGGTTCGGTGAATCGGCGTGAACATACTGATCCCATTCGGCTCCGCTGACGGGCGTTACGAGGCTACGACTCACGGAGAGCACGCCGGGCAGCGAACTGAGGCGGCGTTCAATCTCATCCCAGGTAGTCATCCATTTTTCAGGCTGGATGCCGGCTGTCCTGGGCTCGGCGTGCATCATCAGGACGTTCGCGCGATCGAAGCCGAGGTCGAGCGTCACCAGCTTTACAAAGCTGCGCAGAAATAATCCCGCGCCTACCAGCAAGACCAGCGAGAGCGCCACCTGCGAGGCGACGATCCAGCGCCCGGGGCGGAAGCGCGCGTGACGTTCGGCGTCCACTGCCAGGCTGCTCTTCATCGCGGCGGTCAGGGAGACACGTGTCGAGCGGAATGCCGGAAGAACTCCGAACAGGATGGCGGTGATGATGGCGATGGCGGCTGTGAAGCCGAGTATGCGCCAGTCGAGCGACAAGTCGAGATACACCTCGTCCCGGGCGGTCGAAATAAAGCGGACCAGCAGCAGGCTTCCCCAGCGCGCAAACAGGATTCCCAGCAGCGCGCCGGCCGTGGAGAGCAGAAGGCATTCGGTGAGCAATTGGCGCATCAGGCGCAGGCGCGAGGCGCCCAGCGCGCGCCGCACCGCCATCTCCCGGTGCCGAGCGGCGGCGCGAGCCAGCATGAGGCTGGCGATGTTGGCGCAGGCAATCAGCAGCACGATCCCGACGACCACCATCAGGGTTTGAAGCGGGCGCTCGAACTGCCGGCGAAGGCCGGAAGTGCCGGTGGAGACGGGCGCGGAGGTGAGCAACCATTTCTGGTAGTTCTTCTGGCTTTGAACATCCCAGTTGGGCGGCACGGTGGCTGCGAAGACGCGCGGCGATATCAATTCGAGGCGGGCTAGCAACTGTGCGGGGCTTATCCCCGGCTTGAGGCGGCCCATGGTACTGAGCCACCACCAGGAGCGGTTGTCGAGCCGTGGCCGGGCGCCATCGAAGATCGCGGTGGCGCAGAGGGGAAGAGCGACGTCGAACTTCGTGCCGACTTCTACGCCGTAAAAGCCCGCGGCGGCCACGCCAATGACTGGGTAGGTATGGTTGTCGAGCGAAAGCGTGCTGCCCACGGCGCTGACGGCGCCACCGAGATGATCCTGCCAGAAACTGTAGCTCAAAACAGCAACGCCAGAGCACCCGCGCCGGTCATCGGCCACGGTGATCAAGCGGCCGGCAGCAGGTCGAACGCCCAGCGTGCGGAAGAAGTCGCCACTGACCCAAAGACCCTTGGCGTATTGGGCCTCCCCGCCGCGTGCGAGGTCGAACCGCATATCGCCCCAGGCAGCGGCGCCAGAGAAAACGTCCTGCTGGTCGCGCAATTGCTCCCAGATTGGATTAGTGAAGATGGGCACGCCCTGACTGCCGGCTTCCGGACCACGCCGGCTGACTTGCACCAGTTGTTCAGGCTTTTCGACAGGAAGAAAGCGCAGCAGGACGGAGTCGAGCAGGCTGAAGATGGCGGTATTGGCGCCGATCCCGAGCGCCAGGGTTATCACCGCCACTGCCGTGACGCCCGGGTTCTTGCGCAGCATGCGCAGGCCATAGCCCACGTCCTGAAGCAGTGTCTCGAGTGCGGGCACCCCCCGGCGCTCGCGGTAGCTCTCCTTTGTCGATTCGATGCCGCCGAGCTTGATGAGCGCATCGCGACGCGCTTCTTCGGGGGTCATGCCGCGCCGCAGATTGTCCTCGATGTGCATCTGGATGTGGCTTTCGAGCTCGTCCGACAACTCGCGGTCGTGACGCTCCTTGCCGAAAAGGGCGCCCAAACGGAAGAACCAAGCGCGTAGTTTCCTCATGATGACTGCTCCTTCGGGGACAAAAACCGCGCCACAATGGCTGTGGCTTGTCCCCATTCGCGCATCTCTTTTTCCAGTTGCTTTCGGCCGGCGCGCGTCAGCTTGTAATACTTTGCCTTGCGCTTGTTGTCCGAGAGGCCCCACTCGGAAGCAACGTAACCTTCCTGTTCGAGTTTCAGAAGGGCGGGATAGATGGTGCCGTAGTTAACGGACAAGAGGTTATCGCTGGTTTGCTCGATCCGGCGCGCGATGCCGTACCCGTGCAAAGGGCCCATGGTCTCGAGGGTCCTCAAGACCATCAATGCCAAGGTTCCCTGCCAGACATCTGCTTTGTCTCCCATAGCGCACTCCTATTGGTCTCCCATAGGAATTGTGCCACGATTCCTATGGGAAGACAATAGGTAGCGCGGGCCCGCGCGGTTGGGGTCCGCGGCTTTTGGCTCGAAGGTCGTGCATACTTTGCTCTTAATGGAAGAGCGCGAAGGGCAAGGGTTGGCCGTGATTCAGACACTAAACCAGACGCGGGCAGTGGATTCCCGCCTTCGCGGGAATGACGATATTCAGGGCGCCCATCCCAAACCTCGTCATTCCCGCGAAAGCGGGAATCCACTCCCCTTGGGGAGAGGGCTGTGATCGCGGCTTAACGCTCGGCCTCGCGGGCGCGGCTGGCGGTGATTTGAAATTAAAAATTGCAGATTTGAAACGGCCGCCCTTGACAGCGCGGCCAAAGTCGGGAAGTATGCTTCCTTCACTTTCAGTCTGGCAAAGGAGGTTTATGGCAGCTTCCAAACCGGTAGGATACGCCGTGATTGGACTAGGAGGATTTGCGCAACGGGCGATCTTGCCCGGCTTCAAGCATAGCAAGAGAGCTAAGCTGCTGGCCCTGGTGAGCGGAGACAAGTCCAAAGCCAAACGGCTTGCCACGAAATTCGGCGCTGAGGCCTTTTACACCTACGAAGAGTTGCCCGCCTGCCTCGCGCAGCCGCAGGTCGAGGCTGTTTACATCGCCACCAACAACGGTTCGCACGCCCACTATGCCCTACAAGCGGCAAATGCCGGGAAGCATGTGCTTTGCGAAAAGCCGATGGCGAATTCGGTGCAAGAGTGCCGCCAGATGGTCGAGGCGTGCCGTGCTTCCAATCTTCGCCTGATGATTGCCTACCGCAAGTATTTTGAGCCTGCGAGCCTCGAACTCAAGAAACTGATCAGGAGCGGGAAGCTGGGGCGGGTGAAGTACATTCATTCGGCTTTCGGGATCTCAATCCGCCCTCGGGCAGAGCGTGGCGCATGGCATCTCGACCCCAAGCTCTCGGGCGGCGGCTCGCTGCCGGACGTCGGAGTTTACTGCGTGAACACCATACGCTGGCTGGTGGGCGCGGAACCGCTGGAAGTCTCGGCCTATCAGTGGGCGACCGATCCCGAGACCTTCAGGCAAGTGGATGAGAACGTCGCTTTCCGGATGAACTTCCCCAGTGGGATCGTGGCGCAGGCCACCTCGAGCTTCAAGGCCGCAGAGTCGTCTTTCTTGCAGGTCCACGGCGAGAAGGGCTGGGCTTGCCTCAACCCAGCGTTCCAATATGACCTCGAGCGCTGCATGTTCGGCGAGATCGGCGGCCGATGGTTCGAGAAGAAGTTCAAGGTCATTGACGAGCTGGCGCTGGAGATCGATGCCTTGGCCGACTCGATCCGGCGCGGGCGCGATCCCGAGCCGAACGGCGTCCAGGGGATGCGCGATGTGGCCGTGATGGAAGCCATCTATCAGTCGGCGAGAGAAGGGCGGACCGTGCCCATCAGCATGCCGGAGTAAGCGGACCGCGCGCCTTCGGTGGCTGTCCGGATTCCGGATTTCAAATTCCAGCCGCTTCGAGGTCGAATACAGGCATCGCTAACTGCGCCGGTCAAAACTTTGGGGAGGTCAACTTACTATGTTCATACCCGCTGTTTATGCGGTCGCGCTCTCGATGCTCCTGCTCAGCATGATTTGCTGGGGCAGTTGGGCGAACACTCAGAAGCTCTGCAAGGGCTGGCGATTTGAGCTGTTCTATTGGGACTATGTGTGGGGCATTCTACTGGTCGCTCTGATTCTGGGTTTCACGCTGGGGAGCACCTCGACTGCCAGCCCGGATAGCTTCGTTCAAAACCTCCGCGCCGCGGACCGTCATCATTTCCTGCTCGCCTTCCTGGGGGGCGTCGTCTTCAACCTTGGCAACATCCTGATTGTGGCCGCCATCGCCATTGCGGGCATGGCTGTGGCCTTCCCGGTCGGTGTCGGGTTGGCGCTGGTGGTCGGCTCGGTCCTGAATTACATCATCACGCCGAAAGGCAATCCCTGGATGCTTTTTGGAGGAATCTCGCTGGTCTGCCTGGCCATTGCTCTGGACGCTCTGGCTTACCGAAGGCAAGCGAAGGGCCAGCCAGTGAGCGTGACGGGAATCGTGGTCAGCGTAGTGGGTGGCGTGGTGATGGGGCTGTTCTACCCTTTCGTCGCCAAGGCGATTAAAGGCGAGAACCACCTTGGCCCGTACACGGTGGCCTTCGTCTTTGTTTTGGGATTGCTGGTTTCTAACTTTCCACTGAACTACTTCTTGATGCGGAGGCCGGTTTCCGGTCCGCCGGTCGCAGTGGGAGATTATTTTCGCGGCGCCAGGGCATGGCACCTCTGGGGCATCGTGGGCGGCATGGCGTGGGGTGTAGGCACGATCTCCAACTTCGTCGCTTCCTACGCCCAGATGGTCGGGCCGGCAGCTTCCTACGCTCTCGGTCAGGGCGCGACGATGGTCGGCGCGATCTGGGGAGTGTTTGTTTGGAAGGAATTCCGGGGCGCCGATGCAACCACCAAGCGTCTGCTGGCGCTGATGTTTGCCTTTTTCATCATCGGACTCGTGAGCGTGGCGCTGGCGCCGGTGGTGCGTTAGCGGCTGAATTGTGCGATCCTGCTCCCTGTAGTAAACTGGGACCACTCTGCCAGTTGCCGTAGGCGCTAGACGTTGTGCGCGGAACTTGGGGGGGAGAGTAGGAAGCGAGCCATGCTGGATATAAAGGATGCAACTAAGACAGCAATCGAGTATTTTGGCCGAGTTTTTCCAAACGGCTACCAGAATTTACGGCTGGAAGAGGTCGAGCTGTCCGAAGACGAACGTTATTGGTATATAACCTTAGGATTTGATTCGGCGTATCAAAACTTGGGAGCTTTAGCCTCCGTGGCAATCGGCGGACGGCCAATGAGGGAGTACAAAACCATCAAGATTGATGGCCTTACGGGTAAAGTGCTCTCGATAAAGATTCGAACAGTCTGATGGGTTACTACGAGCAACTCATTGGCGCCTACCGTGAGAGGGGAATTCTGGTTGATAGCGGCCTTCTACTCCTCCTATTCGTTGGGCTGTGCGATCGCGGCAGAATTCAAACCTTCAAGCGCACCAAGATGTTCACCGAGTCGGACTTTGATCTCTTGCAGGGAATTGTCAGGCAATTTGATTTACTGGTGACTACGCCGAATATACTGACGGAAGTGAGTAACCTCCTTGGCCAATTGTCCGATAACCTGCATGCACAATACTACGCCAATTTTGCCCGAAGTCTGCAGGAGCGGGTCGATGAGTACTACATTCCCAGCAGACAGTTGGCGTTGTTGGAGCACTTCCCGAGGTTGGGCTTGACCGACACGGGGATCATCGAACAAGCACGCAATGGACACTTGGTTCTTACCGTCGACCTTCCACTCTATAACCACCTCTGTGAGCTCGGCGTGCACGCCATCAACTTTAACTACGTACGGGCAAGTAACCTTTTGCGCTAGTGCCGTGATTGGATTTTCGATGTGCCATGTTCAGCCAGCAAGGATAGCGGCGGTTCTTACTTCGATCGCCATCCTGACCGCCCTGACCGCAGGGGCCGAACCCTCTCGGGCACCCCTTATTCTCGACACCGACATCGGCACGGACATTGACGATGCGTTTGCACTGGCGCTCGTTATCAACAGCCCCGAGTTGGAACTCCTGGGCGTAACCACTGTGGCCGGCGACACTCAGGCGCGAGCGCGTCTGGCGGCCAAAATGCTTTGGGAAGCGGGCGGACGGTGGCGCGATGTTCCGGTCTATGCGGGCCCACCCGGAAAGCCCCAGCCGATTGACCAAACTCGCTGGGCGAATGGCTTCAGCAGTCCTGCTTTGCACATGAGCGGAGCAGTCGATTTCATGAAGACCGAAATCAACCGGAGGCCTGCAAAGATCACCATCATTGCGATCGGCGAGCTGACCAATGTGGCCGCGCTGCTGAAGTCCGACCCCTCAATGGCGAAGAAGATCAAGCTGATCGCTATGATGGGGGGATCGATCGCGCGTGGTTACGGACCGGATTCGAAGCCGGACGCAGAATGGAATATCAAGTCGAACCCCGAAGCGGCCGAGACCGTGTTTTCATCCGGTGTGCCCCTGCTGATGGCCCCGCTCGATGTGACGGCGATGCTGCAACTCGATGCCGCCGGGCGCCGCCGCGTCTTCACGCATCTCACGCCGCTCACCAACGCGCTGACGATTCTTTACCACCTTTGGGGCAACGAGACTCCGACTCTGTTTGACCCCATGGCGGTGGCCATGCTCATCGACCCAAACATTTGTGAGACTCAACAGTTGGCCATCGAGGTTGATGGCCAGGGATTCACTCGGGTCACCAAAGACAAGCCCGCGAACGCCAGGGTGGGGATGCAAACGGACCCTAAGAAGTTCTTCGACTTCTATCTCAGCCGGGTGGCGCCCTGAGAGCAGGTGTCAGGTGCCGGGTGTCAGGTGTCAGGTTATTTGTGATTGGTGATTGGTGAATGGTGATTGAAAGGTGCGTGGGCTCTGGAAACCGCCCATTAAACGTCATTCCCGCGAAAGCGGGAATCCAGCCTCGTGTGGGTCCGAGGTGGGCCCCGGCTTGCGCGGGGGTAACGACTCGGCTTTCAGAACATAACCGCTAGTTCGGCTGACACCTGAGCCCTTGCACCAGTCAATCACCAATCACCAATCGCAAATCACAAATTAGTGACCTGACACCCGACACCTGACCCCTGGCACCTACTTGTTGGTCTGGAGTTTCGCTTCGATGCGGTCGTGTATCCAGTGCGGGTCCCACCATTCGACGGGGTTGACGGGAATTCCATCCAGTAGCATGGTGAAATGCAGATGGTCGCCGGCCGCCAGTCCGGTCTGGCCACTGTGGGCGATGACTTGGCTTCGTTTTACCGATTCCCCTTCCTTCACATCGAACGAGTTCAAATGGGCATAGAGGCTTTGTAAGCCGCAGCCGTGGTCTATCACCACGACATTGCCGAAGATGCCGAGAAAGCCCACGTAAATCACCTTGCCGTCGTTGGCGGCCAACACCGGCGTGTGCTGCACAACGGCCAGATCAAACCCCAGGTGCGTTTGGTGGTCAACCACCTGGCCGTTGTACACATAAGTTCGGTAGTCAGCAAAGGCAGCCTCGACTTTGGAATTTCCCAGTTGCACGAAGGGCTGATTCCAGGTGAGGTGTGGGGCGGTTTTCTGGGAGAACGCCACCAACTGCTGGGCATCCATGCGGCGAAGAGGGCCATTGACCAGCAGGAAATTCTTCAGCAGGCTGCCTTGATCCGACAAGTCGGGCGTCTGAGCCAATATGGGCGGTACGACACGTTGCATGAATTCGTCCGTAAGGTTGATGGTGTCCGACTTGAACTTCTTGGGGAAGACCCGGTAGTTGAAATTGACCAGGGTCTGGTTTCCGGCATCGTCGCGCGCCACTACGCGGGCCGGGGTGGCAGGGTCAACGTCGTAAGGAAATGCGAAGATGCACATCCGGGAGGTGGGATCGGAGTCGTTCACGGGAAAACTCGTGAAAAAGTAATTGGCCACTTGCACGCCGGATTCGACTGTCCCCTCAGAAACCTTGAGCAGGGCCATATCGCAGCCACCCTGGTTGATGTAGTGCTGGGCGGTCAAGACTTCAGCGCGGGGCGGGAAAAAGCGGACTGGCAAGTCCTTGATCAATTGGCTCTGGCCGCCTCGAAAGAATCGTCCCCAGGAATTGTTCGTTGCTGTGACAATAAGCCTCGCAGAACCTTCCTTAAGGTCCGGGATCGCTTTGCGTCCCACGCTCGCATGGAAGGTGGCGCTGCTCTCCACATGGCGCGACCAGAACTGCCACCATTTGGGAGCGCGAACCGCCTCCCCACTGCTCTCCAGTGGGACTTGAAACGTTCGGTCGCCCTGACGGACTTCCACCACAACCGACTTGATGCGATAGCGCGAGTCGTGGACCCTGAGATCCAAAGGTGTGCTCACGCCGATTCCCCTGATTTCCGGCTGCATTTCGATGGCAGGGGCCTCGCGATTGGTGACCTTCAGGGCCAAGATCGCAATCACCAGAAAGAGCACGACGGTCAAGAAGACAACCGCCTTGCCCACGCCTGCTTCCTGATTTTTCGTTAATTTCTGCAAATTGTGACCTCCTCTTCGCCTTTTCCCAGCCGCGCGCCACCCCCACTCCAACATCCTGACGTAGCGCGGTGAATCATTCTAAACCAAGTCGCGCACAAATACCTTGAAGAGTCCCTGGTATTTTGGTCAAATAGAATGATACGCACTGGGGATTATACAACTCAAGTTTACAAAGGAGGATCGATCGTGGTGACACTCAGCGATGCGCGAAGGGTTATTGCGGCAGCCGAGAAGAAAGCGGCGGAGATCGGACAACCGATGAACATTGCGGTGGCTGACGAGGGGGGAAACCTGGTGTCTCACGTGCGCATGGACGGCGCATGGATCGGGAGCATCGATATTTCCATCAAGAAGGCTTACACCTCGCGGGCCTTCGATATTTCGACCAAGGACCTCGCCGCGCACAGCCAGTCTGGCGCGCAGTTCTTTGGCATCCATGCCTCAAATAATGGGAAGATCATGATTTTCGCCGGAGGCGTGCCGCTGAAGCGCGACGGAAAAGTGGTGGGGGCCATCGGGGTCAGCGGAGGTTCGGGAGATCAGGACCATGCCGTGGCGGAGGCAGGGGCGAAAGCGTTTTAAGAGCAGTCGCTCATGCCGCCAGCGGCACCCTGAAACCATGAAAATGCGCAAAGCGCCTTGGAGCGCGGTAGCGCGGCTACCGCCTTGGTCGCGAAAGTGTAAGCCCGTCGAACAAGGCGGCAGCTCCGCTGCCCCACTCCACGGCGAGCGCCGTCCGCAATCTCCGCTCGATCACCCGCGCAAAGGCACACCTTGGCATAACCCCCACCCCGGGGTAGAATTTCACCTCCACAATGGACGACGAGAGCCGGCTATCGGATAAAATCCATCGTTCGATTGAGGGTGGCTGGAGCGCGCAACTATGAATCCGCTGAAGGTCGTAGTCACTGATTACATCGAACGCGATCTCAATTGGGAAACCCAGGAGATGACCAGGCGAGGCGTGGAACTGGTCACTTATCAGCTCAAGTTCGCGCCGAATTCAGACGTTATCGCAGCGACCCGCGACGCGGATGTGGTGATCGTCAACATGGTGCCCATCTCCCCTGAGATTATCTCGAGGTGGGAAAGGTGCCGATTGGTGATCCGTCACGGGGTGGGGTACGACAATGTCGATGTGGCGGCGCTCGAAAAAGCGGGCATCCCGCTCTGCTACATTCCGGATTACTGCGCCGAGGAAGTGGCCGAGCAGGCCATCGCGCTTCTGCTGGCGTGCGGCCGGCGTCTGGCGGCCAGTCGTCGAGCGCTGGATATTTCGTCAGCCCGCGGTTCCTGGGATTTCACCGAGGCGATTCCCATCTTCCTCATGGCGGGCCAAATCTTGGGCATCATCGGCTGTGGCCGCATCGGCTCTCTCGTCTACCGCAAACTGAAGTCTTTCGGATTCAAGTTTCTGATCTGCGATCCCTATCTCTCGGAGGAACGGAAAGAGGAACTGGGGATAGAGGTGGTGGATCAAGAGACGGTTTTCCGAAACGCTGACTTTATCACCATTCACACCCCGCTCACTGCTGAAACACGGCACCTGGTAAACGACCGTACCCTCGCCATGATGAAGCCCACTGCCTACCTCGTGAATACTTCACGCGGGCTGATGGTCGACTTGCAGGCACTGGCGAGGGCGCTCGAGAAGCGCGTGATTGCCGGCGCGGGGATCGACGTGTTCGATGTCGAGCCTCCCCCGCCGGACTCTCCCCTTTTCCGCCTGCCCAACACTTTTCTGACGCCGCACTTGTCCTGGTACTCGGAGGACTCGGGGCGGCGCATCCGGGAACTGATCGTGGTCGAGATTGACCGATTCCTGGCCGGGCAGCCGCCGCGCTTTGTTGCGAAGTCAAGTGTTTGAGTAATGTTGCGGCAGCGGAACCTGTCCCGATTTGATCGGGACGCCGCCACGCGGTGAGGTGAACTCACGGCTGTCCAAATTGCCAGCCCACGCCGATTCACGGCCGCCCGCGGTAACGACCGCAATTTGGACAAGCACGAGGCAAACTCGCCGCTACCTACAACCGGGTTGAGAGGTGAATGATGGGTGACCGCATTACGTCGGTAAAAGGGCCCTTGCCAGGGCCGCGATCGAAGGAGTTCTTCACACGTTGGGCGCGCGTGGAGGCGCAATGCACCGGCTACCAGGCGCAGGTTGCCTGGGACCATGCTTCCGGCGTGGTCGTAACCGACGCCGACGGCAATACTTTTATCGACTGGACCTCGGGGGTTCTAGTCACCAACGTGGGGCACTGCCATCCCGAGCTGGTCAAAGCCGTGCAAGAGGTCGCCCGAAAGCTCCTGAACAATTATGAGTGCCTGCACGAGTGGCGTGTGATTGCGGCCGAAAAGCTGGTCTCCGTCCTGCCGGCTTTCCTTGACAAGTGTTTCTTTCTCACCACCGGGAGTGAAACCATCGAGGCCGCCCTGCGGATCATGAAGCGCCAGAGCGGCAAGTTCGAGATCATCAGCTTTTACGGCGGTTTTCACGGCCGCACCTATGCCGCCCTGAGCGCCGGCGGCTTGCCCGGCCCGAAGAAGGGCTATGGCCCGACGATTCCCGGCTCCATTCGCGTCCCTTTTCCTTATTGTTACCGCTGCCCCTTCCGTGCTGATCCCGCCACCTGCGACATGCTCTGCCTGGACTACCTCGAGGACGCGGTGCGCGCCAACAGCACGGGAAGCCTGGCGGGCCTGGTCGTGGAGCCCTACCAGGGCGCGGCAGGCTTTATCTTTCCTCCCCAAGGATGGTTGACGCGCCTCGAGCAATGGCTGCGGGGGCGCGGTCTCCTCTTCACGCTCGACGAGGTGCAGTCGTCTTTCGGGCGCACAGGCAAATTCTGGGCGATGGAATGGGAAGGGCTGACTCCCGACCTGGTGTGCATCGCCAAAGGGATTGGCAGCGGCGTTCCGGCCTCAGCGATCGCGGCTCGCAGCGAGGTGATTGGAGTCTTAGGCCCAGGGGAAATGAGCAGCACGATGGGCGGCAACCCCTTGGCCAGCGCCGCCGTCAGCGCGGTTGTCGATATCATGCGGCGTGAACGGCTGGAAGAGAATGCTCTACGCATGGGCGCATTAATGAAATCACGCCTCCTGGAGATGATGGAGAAGTCCCCTTACGTGGGTGATGTGCGAGGCGTGGGATTGGTTATGGGGGTCGAACTCGTCAAAGATAAGAAAACCAAGGAGCCCGCGCCGGACCTCACTCGAAGACTGATTGATCTGGCCGCTGAACTCGGCCTGTTGGTCGGCTCGGTAGGCGTTTTCGGCAATGTAATCCGGGTGGCGCCGCCCCTGGTCATTTCCGAGGCTGAAGCCAACGAAAGTCTGGACATCTTCGAGAAAGCGCTTTCCCGCCTATGAATAAACTTGCGATGTCCGAAATTCGCGGCGCGGTGGGAGCCCTGCGTGGCGTCACCGAGCAATTTCTCTGCGGCCTGATTCGTTTCCCCTCCCTTCCCGGCAAAGAAATGGAGGCTATGGAGTGCGCCGCCCAACGCTTCGCAGAGGTCGGCGATGTGGAGCGGATACCCCTCACAAACGCGCTGCGCGCGGACGAAGATTACGCGGACCCGGTGCGCGGGATCGAATATGAAGGGCGGTCGAACCTACGAGTGCGCGTGCCCGGAACGGGTGGCGGGCGGTCTCTGCTCTTCAATACTCACCTCGACGTCGTGCCGCCCTCCCAGGGGCAGGAGCACGCGTTCGATCCACGAGTGAAAGAGAATCGCGTGCATGGGCGCGGCGCTTGCGATGCCAAGGGACAGGTGGCGACGCTGTTCACTGCTTTGTTGGCCGCGCAACGCCTGGGGGTGAACCTTAAAGGAGATGTCTTGGCCCATCTCGTGGTCGAGGAGGAAGTGGGCGGCAACGGGACGCTGGCCATGGTGCGCCGCGGCGTCGAAGCCGACGGCTGTATCGTGATGGAGCCGACCGACCTGCGCATACTCTCTTCGGTGCGCGGCGCGGTTTGGTTCCGGGTAACCTGCACGGGCAAGCCGGGGCACAGCGGTAGCGCGGGGAGTACCGTCAGCGCTTTGAAAATGGCCATCCGAACGCTAGAGATCGTCGAGCAGTATCATGCCCGCCTCCTGGCCACGTCCCGCGGCATCCCCCTGTTCGACCAGTTTGCCAACCCCATGCCCATTACTTTCGGCAAACTGGCGGCGGGCGATTGGCCGGCCACAGCGCCTGCTTCTGCCTCGATCGAGGGCGTGCTGGGCTTCCTCCCCAACAAGACTCGCCACCAGGTGATGGAGGAGATGCGTCAAGCCATCCTGGCGAGCGGAGATGAATGGCTGCGCGATCACTTCACGCTGGAATTCATGTACCGCCACGATGCCCATGTCCTGGATCCGGCACACCCGCTGGTTGCCGGTCTCGTATCATGCTGCCGCGACGCCGGTGCGGCGGGCGAGGTAAGCGCCATGACAGCTTCCTGCGATTCCTGGTTCTATAACAACCAAATGCGCATACCGACGGTGGTGTTCGGCCCCGGCAGCCTGCGTTTTGCTCACACCAACGACGAGCAGATCGATCTGGATGAGACTGCTCAGGCGGCAGCGGTTTTGGTGCGCTTTCTCGTGGAATGGTGTGGAGGAGCCAAAGGATGAAGGCACTGGTCAAGATGCAAAAAGGAGTGGGCTTCCTCGAGATTCGTGATGTCCCCGAGCCGTCACCCGGCCCCGGCGAGGTGCTCATCGAAGTTAAGGCCTGCGGAATCTGCGGTACGGATGTGCATGTCTGGCACGATCAGTTTCCTTATTGGCCTCCGGTAATCTTGGGGCACGAGTTTTCAGGCCAGATCGTCGAGGCTGGGCCGGAGACAGAACTTTTTAAAGCAGGTGATCGAGTGGTGGGCGAGCCCCACACGCGAGCCTGCGGACACTGTTATTTGTGCCGTACGGGGAACATCCAGATCTGTCCGCTGAAGCGCTCGCCCGGTTGGGGGATTGACGGCGCCTTCGCGAAGTATCTGAAAATGCCCGAGCGGCTGCTCCATCGCATCCCGGATGCAATGAGTTATGATTTGGCTGCGCTGGTGGAGCCGACGGCCAACACCGTGCACGATGTGGTGGAGCGAGCACGAATCGACGCGGGCGACTTTGTAGTGGTTCTGGGGCCGGGGCCCATTGGTTTGCTGGCAGGGTTAACGGCGCGAGCCGCCGGCGCCCGGCACGTGGCCATTGTGGGAACTCCGGCGGACGAGGCCTTGCGCTTAAAGAAAGCGACCGAGCTGGGCTTCGAAACCGTAATCAACGTGGCACGGCAAAATCCTCTGACTGTCGTGCAGGAGCTCACCGGAGGCTTGGGGGCCGATTTAGTGATCGAGTGCAGCGGCGCGGCCGCGGCCATCGCTTCGGCTGTCGAACTGATTCGCAAGAAAGGCCGCATTTGCGTGATCGGTTTGACAGGTAAGGATTCCATCCCCTTTCCCTGGGACAAGGCGGCATTCAAAGTGTGCGACGTGATCTTCAATCTTTCGACCAGCTACACAAGCTGGGACAGAACCATTCACCTGCTTGCCGGCGGCCGTCTGCCGGCGGGTGAGATTATCACTCGCCGGTCGCCGCTTGTGGAGTGGAGGAGCGCGTTCGAGGATATCGAGGCGAAGCAGGCGCTGAAAATTCTGCTGTTTCCCGAGTGAGGCGGGGCTTTGGAGTGCGGCAGCTTGCTGCCGCTTTTGTGCCGGGAGCTTGCTCGCGGGTCGTACGGCCAGCAAGCTGGCCGATCGAAAGCGGCGGCAAGCTGCCGCACTCCAAACCCGCCCCGGGGCTGGTTTTCATGCTTACCCGAGAGCGGCCACAAGGACCGTCCCTACGGGGCAAGGTGAGGAAGTGATGGCAAACAATTCGCGGCTGGGATTCGGACTTTTGGGGACCGGGCTGATCGCCCCGCTCCATGCCAAGGCGCTTCGAGCTTCGAATCTGGCCCACCTGGTGGGCGCATCCGATCAGGACGCGGCTCGCTTGGCTAAGTTCGCGAGCGAATTCGGGTGCAGAGAATACGCCAGCCTGGAGGAGATGCTCCTCGATCCGGAGATTCGAGTGGTGAGTATTCTCACCCCTAACGATTTGCACGTCGAGGCTGCGCTCCAGGCAGCCCGCGCGGGCAAACACGTCCTGGTGGAAAAACCCCCCGCCATGTCATTGCGCGAGATGGACTCGATGCAGGAAGCTTGCGCGAGCAGAGGCGTGAAGATTGGTGTAGTGCTTCAATGCCGGACGCGACGCGCCGTGCAAGCCATTCGCCGAGCCACCCTCGAGGGTCGGTTTGGGAGAATTCTGCACGCCGATGCGTACATGAAGTGGTTTCGCCCCTCCGACTACTACCGCGCGGATGCCTGGCGCATGTGCCGGCGTTCGGGCGCAGGTGTCACCATTCAGCAGGCCTTCCATTACCTCGATCTGCTTCAATACCTTGTCGGCCCCGTGAAGCGAGTCCAGGCGCACATGACTAACCTCGCGCATCCAGGTATCCCCGTCGAAGATACAGCGCTGGCCTTCGTGACTTATCAGAACGGTGCTCAGGGCGTTGTGGAGGCCTCTACGGCACTCTGGCCAGGCACAGATATCCGGATCGAAGTGAACGGAGAGAATGGCACCGCCATTATGGTGGGCGAGCGCATTGACACCTGGAAGTTTAAGGACGAGCGGCCGGAAGACGATGAAATCCGCCACTACGGAAACGCCGCCGTAGCTACCGGCGCAACCGGCGCGGCCGCTCTCGACTTCCACGACCATCAAGCGGTGATCGAGGACATGGCTAGGGCAGTTGCACAGGGCCGCGAACCGATGATCACCCTCGCCAGTGTGCGCCCAACCCTGGAGTGGGCGCTTGCCATGTATCAGTCCGCCAAGCAAGACGCCGCTGTCGATTTGCCGCTCACGGACGAGCAGGATGTGTGGTAGACCTTGCTGACCAGATGCACCGAATTTGTGAAGGGCCACCTCTATGCGGCCGGGGCTGTGCTGGCGCTGGCGGGGGCCGTAGTTTATTCGGGAGTGTTGTCCAACGGATTGGTTTACGACGATGGCAAGCAGCTCCTTGAAAACCCGTTTGTGCGCAACACTCACCTGTGGTGGCGAATTTTCACCGGATCCGTATGGTCGTTTCTTGGGGCGGCGGCAGAGACGAACTTCTATCGCCCTCTGCACATTTTTTCATACTGGCTGATCTGGCGGGTGGCCGGACCTAATCCCACCGCATACCATTTCTTCCAATGGCTTCTCTATATGGCCACGGGGCTCGTGGTGTTCCAGATCGGGCGCGAAATCCTCGGGAATGATTTGGCCGCGTTGGCGGGCTCGCTGCTCTGGCTTCTTCATCCCCTGCACGTCGAAGCCGTGGCTTGGATCGCATCAGTTCCGGAGATGGGTTGCGGTTTTTTCTATCTGCTGGCGTTTTTACTTTTCCTGCGCGCCGAGAACTCAGGGAGCCGCCGCCTGGTCCCTCACGCTCTTGCTGCGCTTGCCTATTTGCCGGCTCTTTTCTTCAAGGAAGCGGCATTCAGTTTTCCTCTGCTGGTGATTGCCTACTGGTTCTTCTTTTCCGCGGCGGCCGAGCCCTGGGGACGCCGGGCAGCTTGCTGGGGCATGTACGTTGCCGCGGCGGCGGTCTACTCGGCGGCCCGCGTGGCGGCGCTGGGACACTTCTCCGGAGCGCGGCATTTGTGGAGGATTCAGCCCCAACTCATCGCCGCCGCCGTAGGCTTGTTGGGCCAGCACGCCCAGCTTTTCTTCTGGCCTGTACATCTTAACGTTTTTCATGCATTCGATCCCGGTTCAAGCCTGCGCTCGCTCTGGCCGTGGCTGACCTTGCTGGTTCTCGTTGCGGCAGCCGCGCTTCGAAAGCGCCAGAGGGTATTGAACTTTCTACTGGCGTGGTGGGCGGTGACCTTGCTCCCCTGCCTGGATGTGCGCCAGCTCAGCTTCCCGCTGTTGGCGGAGCGATTCTCTTACCTGCCCTCGGTGGGCCCGTGCTTTGCCTTGGCCTATTTGGGCATGGTGTGGCTGCCGCAACGGCTGCCAACCGTGCCAGTGGCTCCCGCTGTTCTGCCGGCTCTTGGGGTCATTATGTGCTTCTGGAGTTTCCAGGACGTTCGGGCGATTCCAAATTGGCGTAGCAACGAAAGCCTTTTCGGATATTCCCTTAATGTCGCTCCCGACGTGGGCTTGGTTCGTCTACATCACGGCCTCGATTTGCAATATCGCCAGAACGACCTCGAAGGCGCCAGGAAAGAGTTTGCTACGGCCCTTCGTTTGAACCAAGCCAGCTTTGATCCGGTGAATACCGTCACCTACGATTCCTATATCGGCTTGGGCCAGATCGCCGACGTCGAGGGGCGCCACGACGAGGCGCTGGCGTACTACCAAGAAGCGCTACAAACTCTGCCCTACCACAGCCTTGTTTACGACCTCCTGGGCACGGTCTACTTCCCGCGCGGTGACTACGCGAAAGCTGCGGAGTATTTCGCGCGCGCTGTCCAGGTGAACCCGCAGGACCTGAGCGCCCGTTTCTACCTCGGGACCTGTAAGAAGAAACTCGGCAAGTACGGGGAGGCAGCAGAGCAGTTTCGTGCGGCGCGCGAAATTGATCCAACTTATTGGCAAGCCTACACCGCTGAAGCCCAGGCCCTCGAGGCTGCTGGCGATGCCGCAGGAGCTGCCGCAGTCCGCAAACTGAAGCCCCCTCCGGAGTAAACCCGCAATTGCACCCGATTGTGCAACAGTGTACAATATTTTCTTGGAGGGCCAACGCGTGAGAACAATTTCCTTCAGCGACTTTCGACGCAACGCGTCGGAGATTCTGGACCTGGTTGAGAAGGGCGAGAAGGTTTGCATCCTCCGCCATCGCAAAGCAATTGCCAACATAGTTCCTCCTGAGCCCCGCGATTCGAAGCCTGCCTGGAAGCGCCCTGGCCTGCGGCTAGTTGTGCCAGGGGCGTCCCTAAGCAAGGCCATACTCCAGGAGAGGCGGTCGAAGCCTTGAACGTCTTCCTTGACTCTTCAGCCCTTGCTAAGAGGTACCTTCAAGAGCCGGGCAGCAATCACCTCGAGGAAATTCTGTCCTCGGCAACCTCTCTGGGTGTTTCGGTGATTTGCCTCGCAGAAGTGGTTTCGGCTTTTTGCAGGCTCCGCCGGGAAGGAAAGATGTCACAATCGCAATATCTGAATGCCAAGCGGGCGCTCTTAGCGGACATTGAAGACTGCAGTGTTACCGATGTGACGGATCAAGTGATGGCGCGCGCCGTCGAGTTGCTTGAGCACTGGCCGTTGCGCTCGTCTGACTCTTTACAGGTGGCATCGGCTGCCGAGTGGACCGCCGATCTGTTCGTGTCCGCAGACGCCAGACAGTGCGCAGCGGCGCGGGGCTATGGCCTTCATGTGGTTCGGTTGCCTTTAGAGGTATAATAAAGAAGGCGGCGGGGCTCCAAATTCTGTGAGGGATCGAGGCAAGCCTATGAGTTGGATTGAGAATCGCTTTGAACAGAATTTCATCGTCACCACAGTGGACCAGATTTTCAATTGGGCGCGCAAGTCTTCACTTTGGCCGCTCACCTTCGGCCTGGCCTGCTGCGCCATCGAGATGATCGCTTCCACCACCTCGCGCTTCGACATGGCGCGTTTCGGTGCGGAAGTGTTTCGACCCAGCCCCCGCCAATCCGACCTCATGATTGTTTCCGGCACGGTGACGCTGAAGATGGCGCCCGCCATCAAGCGGATCTGGGAGCAGATGCCGGCCCCCAAATGGTGCATCTCTATGGGAGCGTGCTCGAGCGTGGGCGGCCCTTTCAATACCTATGCGGTGCTTCAGGGTGTGGATAAGATCGTCCCCGTAGATGTTTATGTGGTCGGCTGCCCCCCGCGGCCGGAAAACCTCTTTTACGCCCTGCTGAAGCTCCAGGAGAAGATTGACGGCATGAGCCTGGGCAAGCGGCCCACCGAGGTTCGCCTGGAAGAGAGCATGCTGGAAGAGTTCAAGAAATCCGTCCGCATCGGCAAGCCGGGAACACCGGAAATGGTCCAGATCGCTTAGGAGAAGCATCCATGGCGGAGTTCGTCAAAGTCGCGAGCCTTCCCGAACTTACTCCGGGAACGGCGAAGGTCGTCGAAGTGATGGGAAAGACGATTGCCCTTTTCAATGTGGGCGGCAAAATATACGCCACTGACAACACCTGCCTGCACCAGGGCGGACCGCTTGGCGAAGGAGACCTCACAGGCGAGGTGGTCGTTTGCCCCTGGCACCAGTGGGAGTACAACGTCCGCACCGGTGAGGTAGTCGGGGACAGTTCCTCCAAAGTCCTTACCTACCCTGTCCAAATTGAGGGGAGCGACATCAAGGTGGCGGTCTGAAAAACAGTGGTTAGTGGCTAGTGGTTAGTGGCTAGCACTATCCACTAGCCACTGCTCTTTGGACGCACCAACCACTAGCCACTAACCACTAGCCACTGCCATGCCCGAACTTCCTGAAGTCGAAACCGTTTCGCAAGGTCTCCAGAAGCGCGCCTTGGGACGCCACATCCTGGCTGTTGAGGTCCGCCATCCCGGCGTCATTGTGGGCTCGCCGGAGCAGTTCGCCGCCGAGCTCGAGGGGCGCAGCATCGTTTCAATCCGGCGCAAGGGCAAGGCGCTCGCTCTCGAGCTCGAGGCGGAGAACGCGCCGCCGCGTTATCTGTTGGTGCGGCTCGGCATGACGGGACAATTCACAGTCTCCGCGCGCCAGGCGCCTCTCGCGCCGCACACCCACGTGCTGCTGGCCCTGGGCGAGCACGACGAATTGCGCTTTCGCGATGTGCGGCGGTTCGGCAGGCTTCGCTCCTGCACGCCTGAGGATGTGGAAGCAGTGTTCGACCGCCTCGGTCCGGACGCGCAGGAGGTGACCGAGGCGCAGTTCCTAAGCGCCATGCGCGCCCGCCGCGGCGCCATCAAGAGTTGGCTGATGAACCAGCAGTTGCTGGCCGGGCTCGGCAACATCTACGCGGATGAGTCGCTCTTTGTGGCCGGCATACATCCGCTGGCGCAGCCCGGCCGTGTTTCCGTCCTGAAGGCCCGCCGCCTTTTCCGAGCGGTGAGGAAGGTCCTGGACCACGCCGTTAAGCTCCAGGGCACGAGCTTCCGCGACTACGTTGACATCGAGGGCCGCCCCGGCAATTACGAGCCGCGCCTGCGCGTCTACCAGCGCACCGGCGAACCCTGCCGCCGCTGTGGCCAGCCTATCCGCCGCGTGGTGATCGCAGGGCGCAGCAGCCATTTCTGCCCCGGGTGCCAGCCCCGCCCCCGCCACGTCGCCCAGATGCGGGGCGCGCGCCTTTAGTCGTTTCAATTAGCCTGGAATAGTCCGACGCTGCGCATGCCTGGGTACCCCCTTTCCAAACAAGCTAGCTGACAGTCTAGGACATTCAAAACCCCATAACCACCTCATTTGGATTGGTGGGAATTCTCAGGTTGACGCCATGCTCCTGATTGGCGGCGGTGCTGGCTTTGAGATCGAGATCGGCGAGCGGTATGGTGCGCGGTTTTCCGTCCACGGCAATGTGCAACGAGCCCCCCGTGATGGTGTAGCGACGGACCTCTAGCTTTTCGCCGTTCTTGAGCAGGAACACCGTAGGTGGCCGAGGCTTTGCCGGCTGGGTACTTGGGCCTGCCGGGATCTCGATCATCTTTGGGGTGACAGGATGTGCGGTCTTGGGCGCGGACGAACCCTGCCCGCTGCCGCCGGTGGCGTTCGCGGATGACCGGCCAAGTCCAACGCGCCTCAACACACTTCGCAGCCACAACTCCCCGCCACCCACCTGATTCTCAGCGATGGTCCCGTCGCGATCGATCAGCACATATTGCGGATTACCCTTGGGAGGAAATGCAGCGACGAGATTGGTGTCCTCCGTAAGCACGATAGGGCATGACCGTGGGTGCCCCGTGAGATACTCCTTCACCGTCTGCCCGTCCTCGTCCTTGTTCACGGCAAGGACGACCAACCCCTCGCCAGAGAAATCACGCATGATGCTATCCAGACCGGCCTCCTGGCTAGTGCAGACGGGACACCACGTCGTCCAGAATTCTATCAGTACGACTTTCCCCTTAAGTGAGTCGTTCGTGAAGGTTTCGCCATCGAGTGTTTTTGCCGTGAATTGCGGCGCGGTCTCTCGGGCCTCGGCGACAGCAAGCGCAGAGAGAAACATCAGAAGGAGTAGTCCTTGCAGCTTTCGCCATCGCATCATTCACCCACCTTTTGCGTGTAATCTGGGTTCTCCCCCAGCGCGGTTAAGTGTACACCCATCCGACATCTTTTCGTCCTCTGTATATTCCGCTGTATATCCCGCTAACGGTTCCACTTGACAAATGCCATGAAATTGGCTACACTGCTAGCGTATGGTGAGCGGCCGGAACGTTCGGGGAGACGAGGGCCGCTCGGGTGGTTCGCCCCGCCCTATTGACCATGAGCCCGCATCCGCCGGAAAACGTCTTTACCGCAGCTTTCCGGAGGACGCCCAACCTGAACAACCTCCTGCGCGGAGGGAGACGAAGGGTGCGGAGTTGGCCGGAAAGCCGGAGAAGGAAGAATCAAAACAGCTCATGCAAAGTCACAAAGTCGCGAAGAAACGTAAAGCGGAAGTCCTTTTTTTCTTTGCGACCTTTGCGTACTTTGCGCCTTGGCGTGAGACCGGCTTGTTCGTCCATGGATTAATTCACAGGTCCGGAGGCTTTCCGCAAGTCGGTGCGGCAGGGCCGCTCTGGACAACGGTGGTTAGCTGGTAATCTGGCAGGCGCTACATGTATAGCACGAAGAAGAGTTCTTTTTTTGCACGAACGAAGCGGGAATGTTATTGAAAACAAAGGGTCGCTGTGGAAAACTTGGGGATGAAGCCGGAATGTTTATGAAGATAAAGGTGGTTACTCGATAAATCCGGGAATATATATGAAAACAGGCAGATTAGCCGGTCAACGCGATGCAGAATCGCGCTATTGAGCGGACGCTGCGGCCGGATCGCGAAAATGGACACGGCAAGGGGAAAAAGGCGCGAAAATAGAAAAAAGATACTAAATCGGGGGAACGAACTCAGACATCCAATGCAAACAAAGGACTTACACTTTTTAGAGTGCGCAAAACGAACTGGTTTTTGAGTGCAAACGAACCCAAATCAAAATGAACGATGCCAAGGACAACACGAATTTGCTCGTTGACACGCTGAAGCGACGCATTGTCATTATCGACGGCGCCATGGGCACGATGATCCAGGCCCACAGACTGGAGGAAGCCGACTATCGCGGCAAGGAGTTCGCGCGCCACGAGCGGGACCTGCGCCTGTGCAACGACGTCCTGAATATCACCCAACCGGCGATCATTGAGGATATCCACCGGCAGTACCTCGAGGCCGGCGCGGAAATCATCGAGACCAACACATTTAACGCCACCTCGATCTCGATGGCCGAATACCGCCTGCAAGGTTTTGTCTACGACCTCAACAAAGCCGGGGCGCAAGTGGCGCGGCGCGCGGCGGCCGGGTTCATGCGCGGGAATCCCGGGCGCCCGTGCTGGGTGGCGGGTTCCATCGGCCCGACCAGTCGCACGGCCTCTGCGTCGCAAGACATTTCGAGCCCCGCCTCGCGCGCCGTGACATTCGACCAGTTAAGGGACGCCTACTACGAGCAAATCCGCGGCCTGGTGGACGGCGGGGTTGACCTGCTTCTGGTCGAAACCATCTTCGATACGCTCAACGGCAAAGCGGCGCTCTTCGCCGCCGATCAGTATTTCGAGGACACGGGCAAGCGCCTGCCGCTGATGGCTTCCGTGACCATCGTCGACCTGAGCGGCCGGACGCTCTCCGGCCAGACGGTCGAGGCCTTCTGGATTTCGGTTTCCCAGGCGCCGCTTCTGAGCGTGGGCATCAACTGTGCGCTGGGCGCGAAACAGATGCGCGCCCACATCGAGGAGCTCTCGAGAATCGCGCCGATCTTCACAAGCTGCTATCCCAACGCCGGCCTGCCCAACTCTTTCGGGGGATTCGACGAAACGCCGGAGACCATGTCGGCGGACTTGCGCGAGTTTGCCTCGAACGGCTGGGTGAATATGGTGGGCGGCTGCTGCGGGTCGACGCCCGCTCACATTCGCGCCATCCGCGAGGCGGTCCGCGAGTTCCCGCCCCGCGTGCCTCCCCAGATCGAGCGCCATTCCCGCTTCAGCGGGCTCGAGCCGCTGGTGATTCGCCCCGAAACTGGTTTCGTCAACATCGGCGAACGCACCAACGTGACCGGCTCGCCCAAATTCGCCAGGCTGGTCCTGGGCGGGCAATTCGAGGAAGCCTTGAGCGTTGCCAAGCAGCAAGTGGAGGGCGGCGCGCAGATCATCGACGTCAACCTGGACGAGGCCATGCTGGACTCCGAACAGGCGATGACTACGTTCCTGAACTATGTCGCGTCCGAGCCCGACATCGCCCGCGTCCCCATCATGATCGACAGCTCCAAATGGAGCGTCATCGAGGCGGGGCTGAAGTGTGTCCAGGGCAAGGGCATCGTCAACTCGATCAGCCTCAAAGAGGGCGAGGAGGTTTTCAAGCAGCGCGCCCGGTTGATCAAGCGCTACGGCGCCGGGATGGTGGTGATGGCCTTCGATGAAGCGGGCCAGGCGGACTCGACCGAGCGCCGGGTGGCAATCTGCGCGCGCAGTTACCGGATTCTCACGGAAGATGTGGGCGTGGAGCCGAGCGACATCATCTTTGACCCAAACGTGCTTACGGTGGCGACGGGAATCGAAGAGCACCGCAACTATGCGGTGAGTTACATCGAAAGCACGCGGCAGATCAAGGCCACGCTGCCGGGCTGCAAGGTGAGCGGCGGGGTCAGCAACATTTCGTTCTCGTTTCGCGGCCAGAACACGATCCGCGAGGCCATGCACTCGGCATTCTTGTACCACGCCATACGGGCGGGAATGGACATGGGGATTGTGAACGCGGGGCAATTGGCCGTGTACGAGGAGCTGCCGCGCGACTTGCTGGAACTGGTCGAAGACGTTCTGCTGAATCGCCGTGCCGACGCCACGGAAAGGCTGCTCGCCTTCTCCGAATCGGTCAAGCAGCGCGGCCCGGCGGCAGTTCAGGAAGACGCCTGGCGCCAGGGCACGGTGGAGGAACGCCTGCTGCACGCGCTGGTGAAAGGCGTCGCCGACTACATCGAGGCTGACACCGAGGAAGCGCGGCAAAAGCTCGGCAGGCCACTCGCCGTGATTGAAGGCCCGCTGATGGCCGGGATGAGCGCGGTCGGCGACCTGTTCGGCTCCGGGAAGATGTTTCTGCCCCAGGTCGTCAAGAGCGCCCGTGTCATGAAAAAGGCCGTTGCCTATCTGCTTCCCTTCATGGAATCGGAGAAGGAATCGGGCGGCAAAGCTCGCGCCGAAGGCAAGATCGTGATGGCCACCGTGAAGGGAGACGTGCACGACATCGGCAAGAACATCGTGGGCGTCGTACTGGGTTGTAACAACTATGAGATTATCGACTTGGGTGTTATGGTTCCGTGTGAGAAGATTCTACAAACCGCCCGGGAGACAAACGCGGACATGATCGGCTTGAGCGGGCTCATCACACCCTCGCTGGATGAAATGGTGCACGTGGCCAAGGAGATGGAACGGGAGGGATTTGCCATCCCGCTGCTCATCGGCGGCGCCACCACCAGCCGGGTGCACACCGCAGTGAAGATTGCTCCTCACTTCCGCCAGCCGGTTGTCCACGTTTCAGACGCTTCGCGAGCGGTCGGCGTGGTGAGTCAACTTAAGAATCCCAATTCGCGGCCGGCGTTTCAGGAAGAAAACTGCCGGGAGCAGGAGAAGCTCCGCGCCTCGCGCCAGCAGGCCACGCAGAAGCTCCTGACGCTCGAGGAGGCTCGCCGCCGCAAGCCGCCCATCCGCTGGAGCCAAGCCGGCATTCCCCGTCCCGCCTTTACAGGCATTCGCGCTTTTCCCGCAGTGCCGCTGGAGGAGATCGTCCCCTACATCGACTGGACGCCCCTCTTCCAAGCCTGGGAGCTGCGCGGAACCTATCCGAAGATTCTGGACGATGCGACGGTCGGCGGCAAGGCCCGCGAACTGCTGGGCGATGCCCAGAAGCTGCTGGCGCGCATCGTGACGGAGAAACTCCTCACAGCCAACGCCGTCATAGGCTTCTTCCCGGCAAACAGTGTGGGCGATGACATCGAGGTGTACCGTGACGCATCTCGCTCCGGGCTCCTCACCACTTTCCACACCTTGCGACAGCAAATGGAGAAGGCACCAGGCCATCACAACTGGGCGCTCGCAGACTTCATAGCTCCGAAGACGACGGGCCTTGAAGATTATCTGGGCGCTTTCGCCGTGACCGCGGGCGCGGACCTCGATCCATTGCTCGCCCATTTCCAGGAAGACCACGACGACTACAGCTCTATCATGGCCAAAGCCCTCGCCGATCGCTTGGCGGAGGCCTTGGCTGAGTTAATGCACAAAAGGGTTCGTAACCTTTGGGGTTATGGCAGTGATGAAAACATGACGCTGGAAGACTTGATCCAGGAGCGTTATCGCGGAATTCGCCCGGCGCCCGGTTACCCTGCCTGCCCTGACCACTCCGAGAAGCGCGAGCTTTTCGACCTCTTGCAGGCGGAAAAGAACACCGGCATCAGGCTCACGGAGAACTTTGCCATGTCTCCGGCCGCCTCGGTGTGTGGGTTGTATTTTGCCCACCCGGAAGCGAAGTATTTTGCGGTCGGCAAGATCGATCGCGACCAAGTGGACGATTACCACCGCCGCAAAGGCATGGACTTGCGCCAAGTGGAGCGCTGGCTCCGCCCCAACCTCAACTACGACCCCGACCTGCAAGCCTCCGCGCGCGAAAGCATGGGCGCGCCTGTTATCTCTTAAGGGTAGCGCGGACCCCCGGTTTTGGTTCCGTTGGCAATTGTGCTCCATGCCAGCATGCTACCACCCAGATGGCCCTGCCCTCACGACGGTAAAAAAACCGATATGGCGGAACGATGACCTCACGAAAGGGAAGATCCGGAAACTCCGGAATCAGCCGACCGGACTCTGGGTATCGGGAGAGCCGTCGCAGCGCGCGCTCCGCTCTTTTCCGGAACCAGAGGGCTGCCTGTGGGTTGTCCCGCGCAATATACGAAACCGCCTTGAGAAATTGGATTCGTCCGAAAGGTGTGAACTGGACTTTCACTTTGAGCCACCGGCAAGGAGGGCATCTGCCTCTGCCAGTACCTCATCCAGATCGAATCCCTTCCCAGCTTTGATGTCTTGTTCGCCCCGCGCAAGGACGTGCAGAAGTTGGCGCTCTTGTTCGTTGCGCTCGTAGGCTTCCAAGCTGAGAAGAACCCCTGCTGCCCTGCCCCGTTGGGTAATGACAACAGGCTGCCGCGACGACTTGACGCGCTTCAAGGCAGCGGCGGCATCTTTCCGAAGGTCGGTGATCGGAATGATGTCCGGGACATTGGCCATAGACGGAACCTCCTGACGTACGCTTAAAGATACCTCTAATCTTCCTTAGATGTCAACGCTCGGGATGCTGAGGGTAGAGGGCGAGAGGTTTGCGGCCGGCCCCCCGACCCCCGTGCCGGACTCTATACCTGACCAATTCCATTTACAATGGCCCCTCTGACTCCATTAGCGCGCATTGCAACCGGGGATGACAAGGTGTATATAGAAGATGCCGGGAAGACAAAGTCCCGGCGCAGGTTCCGCCGCATTATTGTTCCTTTCCCCGAGCGACGCATAAAGCCTGAACGCTTCAGTCGGGAGGTAATTCCCAATGAGACTCTTGGCGACAGCGATGTGGGTGAGCTTATTGTGCGCGCTGCCTCTGGCCGCGGACGAGGCTCCCGCGGTGAGCGGAGATTACGTAGAAGCGCGCTCTAACGAAGTGTACACGTGTGGCTGCCTCTATTCGGGGCAGATGACAACAGCAGGCCGGGAAGCGATCCTCGCCTGGCGCATTACGCGCGGCGTTTATCAGGGGACGCCGCTCGCTGGCGTCAGGGTGGCGGCGGTCGTGGTGGGCGATGCCAATCTCGGCGCCTACGACGGCCCGCGCCGCACCGCACTCTATCTCGATGAGAGCGCGTCCGACGCTCAGGTGCGGGCCATTGTAACCCTGTGGCTGCGCACGTATTCCCAAGCGCTGGGCAAGATTGCCACTGTGCATCGGGCCCCGATCAGCTTCACGCAGCAGGGCGACTCCGTCCGTGTGAGCATTCCCAATCTGGTCGAAGTCCAGGCGCGCAAAGCCCGCTTGCGCGAGGATGCCCATCCGGGTTCATTTCTCTGGTATGCGCCCTTCGTGCCGCTTCGCAACTCGTCGCTGGTTACTGCCCTGAACTATGAATACCAGGGCATGGACTTCCAGCACCAGTGGCAGGATTTGATGCCGAGCATCAATGGCTACTTGGGCGAGTTCGCCCTGAAAGGCAGCAGCTAGTGTCCTGCCCCAGCATCTCCTCACCGCGATGCGGTGCACCGTGAGCAGCCGTAGGTGTAAACCTACGGACCTCAACGCGTAACATTTCCGGCCTGGGAGGGGCCGAACTATAGCCACTGTCAACCCCTCCAGGGTTGATCGGGTTTCGCTGGCATCTGTCCGTAGGTTTCACCTACGGCTATTCATGGAGTGGCCCCTCCCGGGGCCAGATTCGCCTGACCTTCCGCGCTCCTAGCTTTCGTGCATCCTTTGGAATTTGGAATCTTGAATTTTGAATTGCAGCTCTGCCGCGCTGTGGTTACGAGACTGTAGAGCGAACCCGCTTGCATTTTCCGGGACATCGTGTGGTTCGTTCTGGTATACTCGCCCGCCTGCTAACGACCCAGATCGGCCGCTGGTCGCCTGGGGAGGTTCACGGATTGCCTCCACATCGCGTTCGGAGCGGCGAGTTTACCTCGCCATGTGGCGGCCCTAGGTAGGGTGGTCTGCGGACCACGCATACTCGAACTTTGCCGAGGAAGTGATTCCCATGCTCTTCAAAGCTCTCAGCGCTGCCGTCTTCGGCATTGACGCCTACCCCGTCGAGGTCGAGGTGGATATTTCGGCCGGCCTGGCCAACTTCACCACGGTGGGTCTTCCCGACGCCGCGGTGCGCGAGAGCCGCGAGCGCATAAAATCCGCCATCAAGAATTGCGGCCTCGAATTTCCCTTCCAGAACATCACCGTCAACCTTGCCCCGGCGGATGTGAAGAAGGAAGGTTCCGGATTTGACCTGGCCATCGCGCTCGGCATCCTGGGCACTACAGGCGTTCTCTTGAAAGCCGACCTCAAGAACACTTTGTTTCTGGGCGAGCTTTCCCTCGATGGCGGCCTGCGCCCCATTAAAGGCGCGCTGTCAATTGCTGCCATGGCGCGGCAGAAGAACTTCAAGCGGATCGTCCTGCCGGTCGAGAACGCCAGCGAGGCGGCGGTGGTGGAGGAGCTGGGGACTTACGGCTTGCGCTCTTTGCCGGAAGTGCTGGACTTCATCAACGAGACGCGCGAGTTCAAGCCCGCCAAAGTGGACTGCGCCGCCCTGCTCGAGCAAGCCAGCCAGTACAACTTGGATTTCCGCGACGTAAAGGGGCAGCTTCACGCCAAGCGGGCCATCGAAGTGGCCACTGCCGGAGGCCACAACATCCTGATGATCGGCCCCCCGGGCGCGGGCAAGACCATGCTGGCCAAGCGCATCCCCACCATCCTGCCGCCCCTGACCTTCGATGAGGCCATCCAGACCACCAAAATCCACAGCGTCGCCGGGCTGCTCGAGCCGGGTGCGGGTCTGGTGGGGACGCGTCCCTTCCGTTCTCCCCACCACACCATTTCAGACGCCGGACTGATCGGCGGCGGGGCCGTGCCGCGCCCCGGGGAAGTGAGCCTGGCGCACAATGGCGTGCTGTTCCTCGACGAGCTACCGGAATTCCAGCGCAACGTGCTCGAGGTGTTGCGCCAGCCCGTCGAGGACGGCACCGTCACCATCTCGCGCGCCGCCATGTCCCTGACTTTTCCCTCGCGCTTCATGCTGGCCGCTGCCATGAACCCCTGCCCTTGCGGCTTTTTCAACGATCCCTCGCGCGAGTGTACGTGCACCCCGCCCCTCATCCAGCGCTACGTCTCGAAAATCTCCGGGCCGCTGCTTGACCGCATTGATATCCACATCGATATGCCCGCTGTCCGCTATCAGGAGCTGCGGCAGGACTCGGGCGGCGAGAGCTCCCAGGAGATTCGCGAGCGCGTCATGAAAGCCCGCCAGCGCCAGTTGCGCCGCTTTCCCGGCGAAAAGATTTACTGCAATGCACAAATGAGCTCGCGGCAGATTCGCAAGTACTGCAACATCTCCGCCGACTGCGAGCGATTGCTCGAGAGCGCCATGTCCCGCTTGGGCCTCAGCGCCCGCGCCCACGACCGCATCCTGAAAGTGGCGCTCACCGTCTCCGACCTCGCCGCCGCTGATGCCATCAGCACAGACCACATCTCCGAAGCCATCCAGTACCGCTCGCTCGACCGCAACTACTGGGCGTGAGAAGAGCAGTGGCTGGTGGTTAGTGGCTGGTGGCTAGTGATTCCAGCGTTAAGCGCCTGCGGCGTGTTACTCTATGACGAGAGACCAAGAATCGCCAGATGGCGGCACAAAGCCGCCTCTACACCGCCTGGTTAGCCGTTGAAAGGGGTGGTATGGCACAACGCAACTCATCGGGCGCCGGGCCTCTTGCTGGATCAGCAGCCCTCTCCTTTGGGGAGAGGGTGTCCCGCTCCGGCGGTTTCATCAGCCGGAGAGGGACAGGTGAGGGGTCTCTTAGTTGCAATTGCAGGGACACAAGTAGCGAGCTTTGCGGGGATTTATGGCAAAGAAAAGACCGTCCACTCGCGGTCGGCAACCGGAAGCTGCGTTTGCGGCCAAGCAAACCCACAGCGAAGACGGTGTAGGTCTCACCCTCATTCGTTGGATGCTTTCGCTCACGCCCGCTGAGCGTCTGCAAGTCCTCCAGCAGTCCGTACAATCTCTCCTTAGGCTTCGGAACCGCTGGCAAAGGTCGCGACTACGGCCAACTTCTCAATGAATCCGTCGAACTGGATATCGGTGGGGGCCTCAAGGTTCGAGTATCGAGTCTGGAGAGCCTGATTAAGACTAAAATGGTGTCCGCCCTGTGCGATGGAATTAATGCGGTCGCAGGGAAACCACAGAATGAGATAGCGACATAGCCAAATGACCGCGGCGAGCACCAGCGGACCCAGAGAAAATCGGGCCAAGAAATTAATCGCGCAGAGACGCTGAGAGGCAGAGGAAAAATGAATTGAAGCAGCGGGGATTGGCGGTCAAGCGGCAGGTTCCCATTTCAATTGTCTACAACGACATGGCGTTTTCAGAGGCGTTTCGCGCCGATCTACTCGTAGCCGACAAGGTGATTGTTGAACTGAAGTCCGTGGAGGCATCATGCGAACCACAAGAAGGCTGTTGGCCATCCTCTTGGGTACGGCGCTCTTGGCGTACGCCCAAGGCAATACTTTCGACAAGGTCCGGTACAACGGCGGCACGGTATCGACGAAGGTTAGTCCTAAGGATTGGGATAATAAACTGACTATTACCCCTGACCTGATCACTTTGGCGCTGAAAGACGGCCAAAAGGCTGAAATTCCTCCCAAGTCTGTAACAGCGCTCAGCTACGGCCAGGAGGCTCACAGGCGCGTCGGCACGATGATCGCGCTGGCGGTCCTTGTGGCTCCGGTGGCTCTCTTTGGCCTCCTCCACAAGACGCGGCTGCATTTCATCGGTATCCAGTACAAGACCGCCGATGGCAAGAGTGGCGGCTTGCTGCTGCAAGGCGACAAAGATAACTATCGCGCCATCCTCCTTGCCTTGCAGGGCGTCACCGGCGTTCCTGTTTCTGTCGCCGAGAAGGAGCGCGAGTTCGTTCCTGTAGGTGTCACGACCAGCGTCGCAAAGGAACCCGCTGAAACGCAAACAGGGGAAGAAAAGCCGGCTGCATCACCAGCCCAAGAGACGGCAACGGGTACGGTTAATGTAACCTCCAATCCCGATGGCGCCGATGTCTATGCCGATGGTCAGTTTGTGGGAAATAGCCCGGCGGTGTTGAAGTTGGAACCGGGGAAGCACACGGTCACCGTCAAGCTCTCTGGTTACAAGGATTGGTCGCGTGAAATCACCGTGGAGTCAGGTTCGGAAGTCCGGTTGACAGCCACGCTGGAGCAGTGAGGGCAACAGGCAGCCACGGCCGCCGCTTTTCTAGCCCTGGGGTTTCCCCCTGGATTAGAAGTGCTGCGAATTGAAAGAAGAGTTAGCCAGGCACGGAGTAGCGTGAGTAGATGACATCGCCGCCTCCCCGAAGGGGAGAGATAAAGTAGCCGGGGGCAACGCCCCCGGAAAACACGCCCCCAACAAGGCCCGACCCTGAAAGGGTCGGATTCGGGTCGCGCCACGCCGGTCTTGTGTCCCGCGGCTCAGCTAATGCGCCCCTTTCAGGGTCGGTAGGGTATCGTGGTAGTCTACGGGGGGCGTTGCCCCCGGCTACTATACGGTGCCCTTGCAGGGCGCAGGATCTCTCGCCTCAGCGATGGCCTCTGCTCTAGCATTGCCGGTGACAAAGTGGGGCCTCGCAATGTCCAAGGATGAGGAAATAAGTCGCCCCGGTACGCGAGATTTTCGACTTGCATCGCAAGATGGGTGGGAGTCTAATTGAGCCATTGTGGTCGCCAGCTCGAGGATTTCCGGGAGGCTAGGCGTCACGAACAATTTCCCCCCTCCTGTTTTAGGAGGGGACCAGCCCTGCACCAGGCGGTACAGGGCCAGGGGGTGGTGAACCTGCGAATCGTCGATCACCGCTGGCGCTGTTCCCTGGCGAGCCTACTCCGAGGCTTTACGACCGCGTGACAGAAGTCCTGCGCACTCGCCATTGGCGCTTCTCGCTATGCCGACGGGGAAGGGTTGACGCAGGTCAGCCTAAACAAGAGCTGGGCGCAAGATGCAACGATACATGCCCACCTATGCCGAGAATAGCAAATGCACGCGAGAAGGAAGGAGGTAAACATGAAGATTCCGACGGCGTCAGCAGTCATCGCTTGTATCCTGGCATCAAGCGTGATAGCGGCAATACCAGCAGGTGCGGAAGATCAAAAGCCAAAGACTCGCGAACAAGCCGTTTTGGGAAGAGCAGTGTCAACCAATCGGCCTTCACCCCAGGAGATCGTCTATATGGCTCGCACTGTAAAATTTGATAACACCGCTGTGACTGACCAGCCTGTCCCACCTGAGATAAGGCGACTGAATACTGGTTTTTCCATCAAAGTCTTCTATCGAGCCAGAAGCGACACCCTTGAGTATCTCCCGGAGCAGGGCGCGGTCCTGGCAAAGGTGAGGATAGGCGGTGTTCCCGCGGAACGAAATCTACCAGATGGTGATTACTATCTTTGGATTGGAAGAGGCGTTGATTCATTGCGAGCATTACTAATTAAGATTGATGGCACCGTCTCCAAGGAGGTCGAGGTTGTACCCAAACCCACGACCTCCCTAGCAGAACAATCGGTTGAGCCCCTTCATAAGGTCCGTTCACTCTCCCTGCCACTTCCAGGGACTACCCCGCTACCGCCTGGATCTCAACACCCGCCCCCGCCTCCACCACCCCGTCCAACTTGGAGGGAAATCTGGGTCCCAGTGCCGAACACGGACCATCAGGGTGGCGGTAGGTGGATTCGCGTTCCGGACAATTGATGAGGTTGCCGCCGAACCGGGCGCTGCGCTGGACAGGGATTTCGCTGCGCTTCATCCCCGCCCGCAAGCTTGACCGGTTGTTAGGCGGCGGAGCGGGCCAAGCCTGTATTACGATGGCTGCCCTGATCTGGACCAGATGGAACAACGGCAAGCATCACTCGACAGGCGCGGGCTACGGCTTAAAGGTCACCGCCGCGGGGTGGCGCAGACCCGCCGCGGCGGGTCCGCGTTATGAGATTCAGGGCATCGAATCCGTTGTGAGGAGGAAGGGATCATGCCGGTAGCCGAACCGGAAGCTCGACCACGGGCACTGGTCAGGAGAGGAAGCGAGGCGGTGGTCGAAAGGGCGGGGGCAGCGGTTAAGAGCAGTGACAAGTGGCGAGTGACCCTTCGACAGGCTCAGGGCAGGCTAAGTGACGAGCAGGGCGCCGCGACATCGACGCATCGCAGACATCAAACCACGAACGTCAACGCCAGCCGCCCAAAAGCGGCTGTTTCGGATGGGTGGGCGTCGGATTGTGCGATACAATGGCGACTCTTCAAGATGCCGGACTGAATTCAAAAGCCCTATCGCGGGAGGGTCGAGCCGATGAGATCGTTCTCAATTGTTATTATTGCATGCGTCATGGCCAGCCAGGCCTTGGGGCGGGGCGCGCCGGCCATTCAATTACAGAGTGTGGACGACTACTTGGCGCAAGAGATGAAGGCGCAGCGTATTCCAGGCCTGGCTCTGGGGGTTTACCGAAACGGCGAGATCGTGAAGGCGCAGGGCTATGGACTGGCCAACGTCGAACTCAATGTGGCGGTGAAACCTGAGACCATCTTTCAATCCGGATCGGTGGGAAAGCAGTTTGCCGCCACCGCCGTGATGATGCTGGTGGAGGAAGGAAAGGTGGGGCTGGACGACGCCATCACCAAGTACTTCCCCGGCGCTCCCGACACTTGGAACAACATCAAGGTGCGAAACCTCTTGAGCCACACTTCCGGCCTGGCGGAGTACGAATCCGATGAGCGGACTGTACCCAGCGGCCCGTTTTACCTTCGCCTGGACTTCACGGAGGATGAGCTGCTCAAGAAAGCCGAAGCGCTGCCGTTCGACTTCCAGCCTGGCGAGAAGTGGAGTTACCGCAACACCAACTACCTGCTCCTGGGATTCCTCATTCGGAAAGTGACCGGGGAATTCTACGGGGACTTCCTTCAGGAACGCATCTTTAAGCCGCTGGGAATGAATGCCACCCGCATTATCAGCGAGGCGGACATCATTCCCAACCGCGCCGCCGGCTATCAACTGGTGAAAGGGGAGCTAAAGAACCAGGACTGGGTTTCGCCGACTTTCAATTCCACGGCTGACGGGGCCCTGTACTTCACCGTCCTCGATCTGGCCAAATGGGACGCGGCGCTCTACACCGAGAAGCTCGTCAAGAAGTCGAGTCTCGATCAGATGTGGACTGTTGCCAGACTCAATGACGGGAAACCCAATAAATCCAACTATGGCTTCGCCTGGAATATCGATCAGATGAACGGCCACCGGGTGATCGAGCATGGCGGCGCCTGGCAGGGCTTCACCACCTATATCGCCCGCTACGTGGACGACAAGCTGACGGTGGTGGTCCTGACCAACCTCGATTCGGCGCACTCGAACCCCGGCAAGATCGCGCACCATGTGGCCGGCCTCTGCCTACCGGTCCTGATGCCGCCAGAGCTGAAGCCTATCGAGGACAAGGAGCCGCAGGTGACGGCGTTCGTCCGCGAAGTTTTGCAGAAGATCGCGGAGGGAAAGGCTGACCCGGAGTGGTTCACCCTAGACTGGCGCAAAGAAATATTCCCCGACAGGATCAAAGCTTCCGGAGAGTTCCTCAAAACTCTTGGCGCGTTGAAATCGCTTGATCTCGTCGAACGCAAGGAGGAGGACGCCCTGCCCGCCTACGCCTACCGAGCCGCTTTTGGTGACCGGACAATCTTGCTGCGGCTCACGCTTTCGCCAGATGGCAAGATCGCCGGGATGCAGCTAGCTCCCGAGTGACATGCTAATCATTGTTAGGCGTCGTCCGCAGCACATAGGAGGCCGGACATGACTGCTGACACATCCGTGGCTAGCGAACTCGGAATCTACGTGTGCCCCGTATGCAAGCGTCTCTTGCGCCAAGAAGAGGGTGCGCTCCGCTGTCCCACCTGTTCCCAAACCTACCCAATCAGGGAGGGTATCCCCGACTTCATTCTTGAAGAACTATCCCGAAGTGCGGACCCCGTACTGAGGAGAATGCGCTTCATCGATCGGATGGCACGCATTTACGAGACGAGGTTGTGGTACCCGATCGTTCTAAACGTCTACGGTGGATTTCACAGCCCCTCTCTTGCACAGCTCGTAAGTACAGTGTCTGAGAAGGTGCAAGCAACCAAAGGCCGGGTGCTAGACATCGCCTGCGGCCCCGGCACCTTTGGCCGGCGGGTCGCGTCACCATCGAAGGAGGTGTTCGGGATCGACGTATCCCTGGGGATGCTTCGGCAAGGCGCGGCCTACACGGCAAAGGAATGCATTCCCAACGTGCATTTCGCCCGGGCAAGAGTGGAGGCCCTTCCATTTGAGGGCGGCCTTTTCGACGCCACCCTCTGTTGTGGCTCGCTTCATCTCTTTGCGGATACCGTGATTGCTCTGCGCGAGATGGCTCGCGTCATGAAGCCAGGAGCTATTCTTGCCGTCTTCACTTTCACCGCAGGTCGCCGAGGCATCCTAAAGTTTCGCCGTGTGCGTGAGTGGACTCTCAGGCACGGCATGCATGTATTCGACCTTCCTGAGATGGAGCAGTACTTGACCGCTTCAGGCTTCAAGGACTTCCAGCCCGAAGTATCCGGCTCTATTTTGACATTCAGCGCTCGCAAGAAAGCGGCCTGACCGGCGACGCAGGACGAGACCTGAGAGGATGATCACGGCATCGCCCGCGAAACCGGATGGCGCCTAACATTGCGCGGAGGCGACGCCGCCTATTGGCCCGCTCGTGAAGTTAACTGGAAGGCTCGGCGGCGCGGCTCACGCCGTATCGTTCGCGGGGTGGCGCAGACCCGCCCACCATTAGGATCGGCGGACCCTCGGCCGCAGTTGCGGGATCGGAATGACAGTTGTTTCCGGGGCGAGATTCCTCTCCCACGGCTGCGGGATCGGAATGACACCGGAAAATGTTCGGAGGCGCAGCAGATATCTCCGTCTCACTGTGGATCCGCCGAGAGGCGGGTTCGTCCAGAGAGGGCCAACGCTCTCGACTCTATTTTTGCTCCTAGACTTCCTGTCTCTTGACATACGGAGCATGATAGGCTAGGAGAGTAAGCGGTAGGTGTCAGGTGTCAGGTGCCAGGTGTCGGGTGTCGGGTGTCAGGTGCAAACGAATCCCCATCAAAGCCAAAAAAGGTGGCAAGAATCCACGTCTTGAGCGGCGTTGAGGCCCAATTCGCGAGCGAGTAGCGCCGGCCCCGCCTCTGCGGGACCGGCGCCAAGCCGAACGCACTGTCCCGGCATTTCTGGGGCGCCGCGCTAGAAAGTAAGCCGCAGCGCCAACTGAATAATGCGCGGGTCATACGTACTGGTGATCTGGCCGAAATTGGGGTCCTGAATATTGAGCGTGGGGAGTTCGAACTGCGCGTGGTTAAAGATATTGAAGAACTCCGCGCGGAACTCCGCATTCAACCGCTCTCCCACAATCGCGGTCTTTTTCCCCACCGCAAAATCAAGGTTGCTGCGGTGCGGCCCACGGAGGTAGTTCCTGGGGTACGTGCCGTAGGTGTAGACCCCCGGGGTGTAATTGGCATTGAAAACGGTGGGATCGAACCAGAATGAGCCCGTAGTTCCGTTGATCGTCCTATCCTTGCGGGGATCGAACATGGGCACGACCGCAGTGTTCAGGTTTGCCCGCACGATGCCGGCATCGCCGGCACCTGACGGTCCGGGGTCCGACATCGTGGTGTAAAGCTGGCTGGCGATGTCCATGGGGAAGCCAGTGCGCCAACTCGCGATGGGGTAAAGGCTCCAGCCCTTGGTCAGGCGCCGGGGAGCGGACGGCCAAAGCTGATTGAAGGGAAGCTCCCAGGCGCCGCTGAAGGCAATCCGTTGTCCGATGTTGTAGTCGGAAACAGCGCGGAATGCCTCGTGATTGTAATAAGGCACCTGCGAATTCACGTTGCGAAACCCGGAACCGTTATCGATTGATTTGCCCCAGGTATAAGCCAGGGTAAAGTAGCTGTTGCCCGCCCAGCGGTTTCCGGAAATCCGTTTGGTGAGGCTGGCCTGGAAGCTATTATAGTTGGCGTCCACGACGTTGGAGAAGGTGTCAAGGTAGCTGAATCCATTCGATCCGTCAGGCAGGATTCCTGGCTGAGTGTTCAGCACACGCGTGTCCGTGCCGAGGATGAAGGGATTCTGGTCAACCAGCCCGGTTTGCCGGCGCGTCACGCTGCCCACATAGCTTGTCTCGAGGACCATGCCCTGGGTCAGATCGCGCTGGATGCTGAAGTTGTACTGATAGGTGTACGGCGTGCGCAGGTGAGGGTTGACGAAGTATACGCCACCTCCTCCGAAAGGCAGAAAACCGGCGGCGCCAAAGTCAATGTTGGGTGCGGGAGGCTTCGAGGGGAAGGGGTTGGTGGCGCCCGTGGCGACAAAAGGCTGCGTCAAGTAACCCGGATCGGAGGTGGGATTTCCCGGCAAGGTTGGGAAGTACATGTCCACGTACCCGAAGAACGGGGCTTGCCCGTTAAACTGCAAGTTATCCTCGCCCTTCAGGATGTCATAGAACACCCCGACTCCGCCGCGGATGCTTGTTTTCCCGTTGCCTCGCGGGTCCCAAGCAAAACCGAGGCGCGGGGCGAAGTTAGTTCGGTCCGGGAAATTGGCGCCTCTCGGGGCTCCTGGATCGCCGGGAAACAGCAGACCGACGGGAGCATTTGCGAACCGAGTGGAATGCGCTCCGGGAATGAGGGAGAAGGTCCGCCCTTGGGTATCATATTTCGGGGAGTTGTATTCATAACGCAAGCCGTAGGTAAGGACGAAGTTTTTGCGCAGATGCCATTCATCCTGCGCGAAGGTGTAGTACGCCCTGGTTCGAATGTTCGAGGGCGCGGCGCCGAACTCGAGGTATTCGTCAGGCAGGCCCATCAGGAAATCCGCAAAATCGTTGCCTGAGCCAACGCTGGTCGAGGGGCCGTAGAAATAGAATTCCCCATCCACATAATAGTCGTAGTGGGTGTTGTTCTGATACGACGAGGCAAAGAAGCCGAACTTCATCGTGTGTTGACCCTTCAGCCATGAGAGCGTGTCAGAGGCGCCAAAGGTGTTGTTGATCTCGGTGGTTGGTCCTTGCGGGCTGAAACCGAGCGTCAGGCCGCGATTGAAACCGATCAGGCTGGGACCCGTAGACTGGTCGGGTGTGATTCCTATCCCCAATTGGCCTGGCGTGGGCAAACTTTGGGCGGGAAAAGCTTGTGCGATGTTCATACGTTGAGCGGTGAACCGCGCCTCGTTCAGCAGGGTGGGCGAAAAGCTTCGGTCCCAGGCCAGGTTGGCAAACTCCCGGTGATGGTTGCCGAGCGCGCCGTATCCATAGGCGTCGTATGGGGGAGAGCCGAAGGCGTAGCTAAACGGATCCAGCACCGGCTCGCGGGACCATCCTATTGTGCCCGAAAGCTTGTCCTTGGAATTGAGTTGGGCATCCAGCTTCGCTGTGAATTCGTCGGTGTTATCCGTGCTGCCTGCCTGGGCGATCTTGACCCCCGCTGCGGAAGTCGGGATGAGGTTAGCTTTAATGTAGTTCTGCGAAACGGGGCTGAACTTTGAGGGATCAATAATCGCCTGCGCGGCCAATGCCGGGTTGGATTGCCAGTAGGGGTTGGCTGCTAGAAAGGCCGCCACCTGCGGATCCGGAGTTCCATTCGAGCCCGAAGTCGAAAAGTCTCCCTTGAGCTCCGCCGGGGTGTACACCGGAAGCGACGGCTCGGTATCGGTTTGGACCTGGCGCTGGCCGGAGTAATCAACGAACCAGAAGAACTTGTCTTTGCCATTCACCACATGCGGAATATCCACCGGCCCACCAAGTGTGAAGCCGTACTGGTTGCGCTTGAGCACTTGTTTGGGTAACCCTTGGCTATTGTTGAAAAAAAGGTTGGCATCGAACAGGTCATTGCGCACGTAATCAAACGCACTGCCATGCAAGGCATTGGTCCCAGACTTGGTGACGACGCTCACAATGCCCCCGGCGTTGCGCCCGTATTCCGCCGAGTAGTTGCTGGTCAGAATTCGAAACTCGGCGATGGCATCCGGGTTGGGGTTATAGACGACTTCGTTCGCCAGCAGGTCGTTGTTGATCCCGCCGTCCAACAGAAAAGTCACGGAGTCGGACTTGCCGCCGGCGACCCCAAAGCTGCCAGCCTGATCGTTGGTGGTGGCGTATGGGTTCACTTCCGTGACTCCGGGCTGGAGCAGCGCAAGGTCGAGAACGTTGCGTCCGTTGAGCGGCAGATCCACCGCAGCTCGTGCGGTGACCGATTGCCCCAGGGTAGGGTTCACGGTCTCCACGGCAGACGCCACGCCTTCTACGGTGACCGATTCGCTGCGAGCGCCCACCTCCATGTGCAAATCGACGCGCAGCACCTGGTTGATCTCTAACGGCGGGGCGTCGGTGACCAGGGTTCTAAAACCGTCGCGTTCCGCGGTGATGCGGTAATCGCCGATAGGAAGGTTGAGGATCTGGTAGAGTCCCTCATTATTGGTAACGCTCGAGGTTTTGATCAGCGTAGCCTCGTTGGTGGCCGTCACCTTTACCGCCGGCATCAACCCACCTTGAGCATCAGTTACCGTGCCAACGATTTTGCCAGTCGCTTGCTGTGCTGCTGCTGGAGCCGGAATCAACAGCACCACGAAGAATGACAATATAAAAGTCAGTCGACCCATATAAGCAGGCTTCTTGCTCTTAGGGTTCATGGAAGTCTCCTCCTTGGCCAAGTTTGCCGACCATGCCCCGTCTCAAGCGGCGCATGGTTCCCTATGAAACTCGCAGTATACGCCTTCCCTATCGAAACACACAGTTTTCATTTCTTACGCCAAACGACGGCACAAAGCCGCCTCTACACCGGCTGGTTGGCCGTTGAAAGAGTTGGTATGGCACAAGGCAACTCATCGGGCGCCCGACCTCTTGCTGGATGAGCAGCCCTCTCCTTTGGGGAGAGGGTGTCCCGCTCCGGCGCTTTCATCAGCCGGAGGGGGACAGGTGAGGGGTCCCTCAGTTACAATTGCAGGGACACAAACAGCAAGCTTTGCGGGGATTTATGGCAAAGAAACGACCGTCAAGTCGCGGTCGGCAACCGGAACCTGCGCTTGCGGCCAGGCAAACCCACAGCGAAGACGGCGTGGACTTGACGCTCATTCGTTGCATGCTTTCGCTCACGCCCGCTGAGCGCCTGCAAATCCTCCAGCAATCCGTACAATCTCTCCTGAGGCTCCGGGACCATTGGCAAGGGTCACGACTACGGCCAGCTTCTCGATGAATCCATCGAACTGGATATCGGTGGGGGCCTCAAGGTTCGAGTATCGAGTCTGGAGAGCCTGATTGAGACTAAAGAAGAAGCCGGCCAAGAAAAGAACCGAGCCGTGCTGCCAGTCCTGCGCCGCCTCCTGGAAGAGAAATCGAAGATGTAGCGCAACGCTCGCGGTTCAGCCTTGCAGTGCTTCCGCCGCCACGCGCATTGGACGGAGTGGATTAGGGAAAGTTTTCAGGTTGCCTGGTTCGAGGCGCAGCCAGGCAGGCATCGCGCCCACCTTCAGCTCAGGAACGCGCGAAAGGAAAGTCAGATGCACGCTGCATCCCTGTGCTGATCAGGGTGTGCGCCCCGTGGGATGGAATCAATGCCGTCGCGGGGAAACCACAGATTGCGTAGCGAGATAGCCACTGACCTACTCCAATCCCGACGGCGCCGATGTCCCACGGACCGGCGCGAGTAGATGACATGACAGTCATGCGTTCTCGGCGCTTTGGGCGTCCGGCACTGCTCTTTGCCGGCATCTTTAGTCTTTGTGGTTATAACGCAGCCCCGGTTACATCTACGGTTAGCCCAAATTAACCGGCCAAGTGACGGGGAATCGGTAAGCCCTTCGCCGTTAGGGGCTTCTGGACCGGAATTGTTTCCGATTGCCCGTCATCCGCTCGGAATGTTTACTGTGAGCAGACTCGTCCCTAAACTCGGAGCGTCGAGGCAGGACCTTTTTCTCCTAGGCCACTTTGCGATGGTGGGGCTCAGTTACCGACATGCCGACATAACCGGCCAATCTCTGCCCATTTTCAGGATGTGCGGAGTTTGCGCGTTTCAGCGGTGACCTTCGTGAGGCGGTTAGAGAGCCGGTCGAGGCAACGGCGGGCAGCACCGGTCGGCAGCC
>Ga0326728_10004266_pt1 | contig 42621 bp, 43 predicted proteins | sample MB3enrmetagenome_FD_207602 | JGI IMG/M metagenome (GOLD analysis project Ga0326728, IMG submission 207602) | Lab enriched peat soil microbial communities from McLean, Ithaca, NY, United States - MB31MN | ecosystem: Environmental > Terrestrial > Soil > Wetlands > Peat | place: USA: New York... | reverse complement strand
GGTTGTATGAAAAGCAGGGTTTTTGACGATAATTGTGCACCGGAGCAGACCGGGGAATCCATCATCCCGATACCTCAGCCTCACGACAGGAAAAGATGATTGCATGCCCGACATTCTGACGTTTATCTATCTCCTGCCGGTGGGGATTCTCGTCTCCATACTGGGAAATTCTGCCGGTATCTCGGGTTCAAATTTCTGGATCCCCATCTATATTATCTGGCTCGGGATCGATCCGAAAACGTCATTCTGGCTTGCCCTTCTGACGATGTTCTTCGGATTCGGTTCCGGAATACTCCGGCACATTCAACAGAAGACGGTTAACTGGCCCATCGTACGACAGTATCTGAAATTTGCGGTTCCGTCTGCCATCCTGGGTGCCCTGCTGGTTCCTTTTGCGCCGGTGAACCTTCTTCTTATATTGTTCGCGGTTTTTGTCTTCATATACGGGGCGTTTTTGATCCACCGCTACGGGTATTCCCCGTGCGACAAAATCCCGGATGGGGGAGAGAAAACGGACAGGATTTACCGGGCACCGGCGGCATTGGGCGGGTTTTTACAGGGACTGATCGCGACCGGGACAGGAAAAATCATCATGCCATGTATTCTCAGGAACAGTAAGATCCATTCCCCGGCAGAAGCCATCGGCTCGACGGTAATTGTCATCTTTATTGTTAACCTGTTTGCCACGCTTTTCCGCCTCACGCCGGATTTTATTTCTGTTCTTGCCGGCCAGAAAAACATGATCCTGAGCGTCATGATCTGGGTTATCCCGGGTGTATTCATCGGCGGACAGATCGGTCCTGCCATTGCAAAAAAAATGTCGTACCGGGGAATACGGGTATATGTGGGAGCCCTGCTCGTGATTGTCAGCCTGTTGATTTATCTCCGGGTCTTTTTTGTGATATAGCGTATCTGGACAAACATTATGATGCAGATTGATGCAGAATCGGTTTGTGTGAAAAATTTTAATGAAGTTAGTGTATTGATTACCAAGCGGAGCTGCGCCAGAACCGGATTGACCCGGGCGCCGGGATTTAAAAAAAGGATCGGAACAATTCGCGGCAATTATCAAAAAAGTCCGGAAAAGTTTGCGAGAATTTCAAAAAATGTCCGGCAAGATTTCCGGCAATTTTGAAAAATGTTCACCAAGATTTCCGGCAATTTTGAAAAATGTTCACCAAGATTTCAGGACATTTTGTAAAAAAATCGGGTGCAAAACCGGCACTCCACCGTCTGAACTTGCAGGGAGCCGTGCCGGTAATTTTCAAAAAAGTTTCACTAAAACTAGGGAATACTTTTTAAACTCTGACGTTTAATACGAAAGTATGGCTGCGATGTCAAGGTTGGAACAATTCTTCGACGACCTTGGGAATAAGTCAAAGAGTACGATCAAAGGGTATCGTACTGCGATCTGGCAGTACATGAAGTTCATCTATCCCGAGGCGAAAAGGGAAGAAAGCGAAAAATATGTAGAGAAGTACTTCAAGGAAGGCAGGGACTACCATACCGATTTCAAGAAATTCATCCAGGTTACGCAGAAAGATAAACCCGGGTTATCAGCCCTCCAAAATTTCAACACAATCCATTCATTCCTCAGGTTATGTGACGTGACCTTCACGGAAAAGCAGATCCAGCAGGTTAAAAACCAGCTCCCGAAGGGGGGTGTAATGACAATGGAGGACGATCTTGACACGGAAACAATCCGGAAACTCATTCAGCATATGGACATTAAGGGTAAGAGCGTCACTCTTTGCCTCGCGTCCGGCGGAATGAGAATCGGGGAACTTCTGCAAATCCGGTGCGATGATATTGACCTCACCTCAATTCCTGCAGTGCTCAAGATCCGCGCAAAGACTGCGACCGGGAAAACCAAGAACGGAGAAGGCAGGATTACGTTCATCAGCTCGGAAGCGGCCGCCGCAGTACGGGAATGGACAAAAGTGCGCGGGGATTACCTTGCATCAGTGGCAAACAAGGGATATGGTTTAAAAAATCGGAAAACCCGGAAGGATGCCAATGATGACCGGTTATTTCCCTTCAGCGACAACACCGTGAATGAACTTTTCCGGGATGCGGTAATTGCGGTATTCGGAGAAAACGCAGTTGATCCGAACACCGGCAGGAGCACTCGCCATATTCACCAGCTTCGAAAATTTTTCTTATCCCAACTCTCCCTTGCCGTATCAAAGGAAATTGCCGAAGCACTTGCCGGGCATGCCGGATACCTCACGGGCAACTATCGCAGATACACGACGGCCCAACTCAAGGAAGAATACCTCAAGGGCGAGCACATGCTTTACATCGAGGCAATTAAGGAGATCCGCGAGAGTGCAACCACCACGAAGAAGGAATTACTAGCAGTCAAAGACGATCAGAACAAAGCTAATTCACAGATGCTTTCCCTGTTGATAGAGAAAGACCAGCTGAGGGAAACCGTGAAAAAGCAAGCGGACCAGATCGCGGTATTGCAGGAAAACCACAATGCTGAAATAAACTCCCTCCGCGATGAAGTTTCGCAGCTTGCCGCCATGAAGGAACAGATCGGTATATTGGAAGACACTCTTCAATATGTAATTGCACAGCTGCCCGACGATGTAAAGAAACAACATGACCGGTTAGCGGCAGAAGGGGCGAAGATAGCGAGAAACTTGCGCGTGAAGGGCAAATCACTTCTTAAAAAACAAGAGTAAACTTTTTTTCCAGTCAAAGAGCAAATGTTTCGGCATGATAGGCAACAACCCGGAGGTTGCCTGGGTTCTGCAGAATGGTATAAACGAATGGCGGAAGGAGATACGTAACGGAAAACTACGGGCCTGTCCTGCGCAATCGCCTTATCCAGCTTGACGATAAGCACAATACCGGATAGATACGGAGTTGTTCCAGCGGTTTGCGTTGCGAATACAGTGAAGTGCGATCCTTTTTCTCTTATTCCTTTCCAAGAGCTAGGTTCAAGGCCGCCCTTCGGCTCGATACGCACCTTTCGGCACAAGGATTTCGAACCGTGCGCCCTTGCCCAACTCACCTGTCTCGGTTATGGTAATGCCGGTGATGGAAAGAATCTCGCGGGCAAGGAATAATCCCAGCCCGGTATTTTTCCCAAATCCGCGGTTGAACATTCGCTGCTTATCTTCCGGAGAGATCCCGATACCATCATCCTCACAGATGATAGTAAGCCTGTCATCGGTGGATTCCTTCAAGAAAGAGATTCGGATCTTACTAAGGCGATTGCCACCGTATTTAAGCGCATTGTCGATCAGGTTATAAAACACTTTCTCCAAGAGGGGATCGGCAAACACTTCCAGATCCTCGCACGTGCTGATGACCGTTACATTCGCAAGAAGAAATGCCCGTTGCACTTGGGAAATTATTCCGGAAACATTCTGCCATTCGGGGGTTTTGATCCCGATATTCTGGTAGTCTCGCGTGAACGATATCTGGGTCCTGATCGTGCGTACCGCGTCTTCGCACCGCATGAGGTACTCATCCGCCATGGGATCCCCGGTCAGGCCCTTGGCTAGATCTAGGTATCCGTTAAGGGCAAGCAACTGGTTCAGGATATCGTGCCGGGTTATTTCACTCATCAGGTTCAGTTTCCGGTTTGCCTCCATGATCGCCCGTTCAGAGTGTTTCCGCTCTGTGATATCAGTAGACACAACCGTGACCGCGATAGTGTTGCCGGTGGAGGGGTCACTGACTGGGTTCAGCTGTCGAAGGAACGTTCTTTCATTATTGTCGTACTCCTCTATAAGACGATCATTTTCCTCGACTACCCTTTTTACCAGACTGATAAACCGGGCTGTCTCTCCGGGGGTGTGAAAATCCTCATACTCATGACCCTCGAACATTCCTTTTGAGAGTCCCAACCTGATCATGTGCTGTCGGTTCATCATCAGAAACCTCCCTTCGGTATCAACCGTGTAAATTGAATTCTCCGTTGAATCGACAAAAGATAGGTACTGGGCTTCAGAATTCTGTAGCCACTCTTCAGCCGACTTCATTCGGTTCAGCTCATTCATTGCCCTCTGATGTTCGGTCTGCATTGCCCGTATGGGGAAAAATGCAATGAAAACCGCAATGAATGACGTAAAAATAATCGTCACCACATGAGATTCCCAGATAGTAGTTTCAGGAGCGATTACCTGCTTTGTGATTTCAAAAATGGACATTCCAATCAAGGTGCTGGAGAAAATTTCTGCTAGTGCCCACCGTTTCCTTAAAAACCGCGGCGTGCCTGTGAGAAGTATTATGACCATGTTTATAAGTCAGGTTTCGGCTCCTGACAGGTTTCGACTGCTGTGACTCGCGCAATCTGGAACTGTGCATTCGTCGTTATATGGACCCGGAACTTTGTTGTTCCGATATCAACGGTCCGGTAAAATGACTGTATGTCGAGATCATCCATCCGAGAAAGGAGCTCAAACATATCTGGTGGGAAAAACGCGTCCAAGGTTGCACCATTCCCGTATTTGATCAGCACATCTATTGCAGCATCATTGAAGTACGTAATCTGACCGTTCCTGGTGATTTCAATGACCGGGGTCAGTTCAAGGTGCGGGAATGCAGCCCGGTTGTGGATCTCTTTGGCTACGGCAAGTTTCCGGGAGATGTCATTCAGGAGGATCATGTGCCCGAAATGAAGGTTGCCACGGTCAAGCGGTGCAATGTGGATTTCACAATCCAGAGCAAAGCCGTCCCGATGACGAAACCGGGTTACGACTGTCGCTTTCCCCTTTTCTTTCAGCTCCAAGGCAATCCGCTCTCCGATCCGTTCATACAGATCCTCGCTTTCATAGAGATTTTTGAGATCCATGCCGATCATCTCGCTGTGCGAATATCCCAGAAGACGGGGCATAGCTTCATTTATCCATTGCAGTTTTTTGTTCCGGACAAGGGCGATCCCACTTGGCGATGCAGAAAGAAGGGCGTGCAGGATCTCGGTTACTTCCCGTCGTTCCGATTCCGCTCTCCTCTGCCGGACTGATTGGCGAATCTTATGCGAAAGCTCGGCAAACTGCGATTTTGGCTCACCGCCTTTCTGGACATAATAATCTGCACCGGAATTTATTGCCTCTATAACAATCTCTTCCCGTCCTCTACCGGTGAAGATAATAAAGGGGATTGTATTTTGAGATGCCCGGACTTGCTTTAAAAGATCTATTCCAGTCATTTCCGGCATTTGGTAATCAGATACGATAGCGTCGATCTGGATTTTCTGCATCATGCTCAGCGCATCCTTACCGCCTAGGGCAGTCTGCACAGAAAATCCCCGGATTTTCTCAAGATACGATTTCCCGACATTAAGGAGAGTATCATCATCATCCACCAGCAGTACCTGTATTTCCGTTTCCGACCGTTGGGTTTTTGTTGGTAGATTGGAGAGATCGAGTGAGCAAGTAGATTTTTCATGCACTCCTTGCAACTTTACGGGGTTGCAATTGGGTGCCATTGCAGTGATTTTCGAATCCTGACTGCGGAATTGTTGCCGCTGCATCGGAGTAGTACCGGCAGACTCCAATTGTTTTATCTGCGTTCTCACCGTGCCGGGTGTTTCACACCTGCCAAATTCGTCCTTCTCGCCTTGAAAGGGCGCTTTCAGGCTCTGCGCGATCTTTCTTATCTGTTCTTCGTAGGTCCTATACGAGGTGAACATGAGTCTCATTCCAAGAAGTTTGATGGGTCATTATTCTTACTACCATCTTGTCTCTCCATTATATAGATTTGGTGAATATCTCTATACATTAGAAAAACCTATGGTGTAGAAATTAAGGGTTCTGATAAGTTAACGGTTGATCTCCGATTTTTCATCTCATAAAAATTCCCTATCACTCGACAACTTATCAGAACCTGAGATGACAACATTTAATATTTCACTCTTCACAAAACACTTTCCGGTAGTGGGGTAGTGAGCCGCTATGGCAGATGTGGATCATGGGGGGATATGCCGATTCGGAGCGAAACGGATCGGGCCCCACATCAGGGCACTGGAAGAAGAGATCGATGGCGTAGAGCAGAACACCGATACAGAGCATGTTCACTGGATGCGGGTGGCATCACGGCGGTTGCGGGCAACGCTCCCGCTCTTTGCGGACTGTTTTGAGAAGCGAGAATACCGCCGCTGGATGAGATCGATCAAAACGGTAACCCGGGCCCTTGGTGCGGCACGGGATACAGATGTCCAGATCGCTTTTCTTGAGAACTACCGCAACAGGCAGGAACCAAGAACCGGTGATATGCCCGGAATCATGTATCTCGTTGCAACCCTCAGAAAACAGCGGCAGGAAAAACAGGCAGATGTGCTCGCCGCACTGGATCACCTCGAAAACGAAGGGACCCTTAAAGATCTCACTTCAGCCATCCGGCATATCAGGAAAAAACATGCCGGTAGCATCACATCGGCTCGTTCGCGTCAGTTATACCATGCTGCCGGTCAGCGGATTCTTACCCTCCTTGACGATCTTCTCTCGTACGAATCAAGCGTGCGGAACCCGGATGATATCTCCGGACACCATGCCTTAAGAATCGCTGAAAAAAAACTGAGGTATACGCTTGAGGCGTACCGCCCCCTCTATAAAAACCGGATCAGACCGTTTTTGAAAAACCTGAAAAAGATGCAGGAGATTCTCGGTGAGATCCATGACTGCGATGTCTGGGCAGGGATTCTTAAAGCGGGGCCGGATCTGAACTTGCCGTCAGGGCAGGATTTGATCATGCTTGCGCAGGATCGCAAGGAACGCCGCGAGCTGCGTTATCAGGAACTTGTCTCTCTCTGGTCGGTATTCAAAAAGAAGAAGATATGGGATACGTTTAAAAAGACCATAGGTGCCGGAATTTAAGTCCAGGAGCTAACCTTTGGTGCTTCTCCGAATTCTGTTAAATTTTCGTGGGATACTAAATGTCTGGGGTTGGATCTTCAAAGATAACAGTTATTACTGATACCACCAAGTCCCGGTCCCGAAGCATCATTTTACATATTGTCCACAGTTCGGACACCACCACTCGACGGGCACCAGCTTCTGTTTATGATCCTGATCGACCGGGCAAAAATAAGCCCGCAAAGCTGCGAAAAACCGAAAAACCAAAACACAAAAACAATATAGTTTATATCCGAACAATATAGTGTAGTGTTAAACATGGTTGGAACACTAGAGAAAATTAGAGCGGAAACTGGAGCGGTAATCCTTGCAATAGGACTTATCCTTTTAATATTGATGGTTTTTGGAGTTATTCGAGCCAGCATATCACTCGCAAGTGCAACGACTATTTTTATTGTGATTGGTGCGGGCTTATTATGGTACGATTATATGACTTCTAAATCCTCTAAATAAATCATTCTCTCACTTGCATACCGCCCTTGTCAATATGCTCATATTACTAATAGCCTCGTTTTCAGGAGCCCCCGCCATGCGATTCTATTGGCGAGGTCTCGTTATACCTGCGTAAATCGAACATCATAACCCGACTGGACTGGGAAGATTCTGTTAAGTTGTCGTGGGGGCAAATCTAAAAGCCTTATTTTTGTGTATGGTTACTATAGATTAACTCATATTTTTAATATTACCTATATCTCATTAAGAGAAGATATATATCCCCGCAAGTTGCCATCATGATGGGCGTAAGAAAACGGCCCAAGGAGAACACATATTATGCACGGGAGAATGGGAACGGATCATGAAGAGATGGAACATATGGATCCAATGATGATGATATGGGAAAAACTGGCTGAAGAGAACAAGAAGAAGATCATGGAGCGGATGCTTGATGAGAAGATCATGATGAAGTAAAACTTGATCGCTCATCTCGAGCATAAGACTGAAACCATGAAGATGATTAAAACTATGATGGAAGAAATATGAGGGGTACCCAACATCTTCCTTATTTCTTACACACGATTAAGAGTCTTTTCAGCAGGGGTTCTGTTAAACATGCATGTCGTTAAATACTTGACATTGAAGGGTTCCGAGAATACCCTTTTCATTAAGTCCTGTTAATGCAACAGCACCTCTATCGGTATTTATGAGGTAATGAAAATGCGCCGGATTCGAGTTATCACCGGAATTATCGCCATTGCCTTGGTGATATTGGTGTATCTCTTATCCCCGTCCTTTGATGCCTCTCAAGTTGGAATTGTGACTGTCCTTTTAGGTATCTTTGCAGGCTTCTGCTTAATTTTTGCAGGCTTCTGCTTATATAGACCAGTTTGTGAATTTAAAGGAAGATATTTGTGAATTTCGGAAGTTAGAGAAATAGCCCGTTCAAAGCAAAGCTTCCCGGAGGAAGATCCATGGTTAGTATTCACGAAGAATACATAAAAAAAATTGCACAGACGCTGAAAGCTTCCTATCAAGTCCGGAAGGCAGAATCCGGCCTACAAGAAACCTCTGGTACGGTAAGAACGCAGATAAATTGCCCGGAACCTGCCGGCATCAATCCAACGCATCGGCAAAAAGTTCGCGGGAAGGACCGGAAAAGTTCCGGCATGGCTCCCCATAATAACCGATACAAGCGATTGTCGTCGGAAGTATCTCTAGCGTCGGTTCCTGCAATGCAGTGTATCGAGTGCAACGATCGTTTCCCACTAATGGATTATCTCTATACTAAAAAGACCGGTTTATGTATTCGCTGCTGGGAAGAGAAGGAGATCTGAAATGACAATCAAAAAGAAAAAAGCGGGAAAAAACCAAAACCCGAAGTCCATGAAATTCACTAGCCGGAAAACGCCGTTGAAAGCTGCTAGCACGGCATCGGAATCCTCCCATCCGGTTTTCGCCGGCATAGGCAAATCCATTGGAACCCTACTGGACCTGACTAAGGCATATTTAATATCAGTGATAAAAGCAAAAGCATGAAGATCTGTGCCTCCTTAAGGAGGTTACAGGGTCTTATCCTTCACCATGAATCATCTGCAGCGTTTCCCCGTATATAAAGACCGGACGGTAGCAGGAGAGATCGAGTACCCTCACACACTCTGACTGATTCTCCATCGGAACGACTGTCTTGGCCTTGCGCCGTATTTCCCTACGGGTCATCCTCATCCAATTGAGCTCGAACCGGTCCTTGTTGTGGGGGGTAGCGGCGATATTGAACGCTGCATTCACGTCGGCATGGATGACGGCGCCGCAGTGCGGGCACTCAAACCGTTTCCGGAACCGGCGTCCGAGACTCCCACATCTACTGCAGCGCTTTGAGGTGTTGGTTGGGTCTACGTATAGGACTGGTATTCCTCGGGAGAGCGCCCGCTTCTCGATAAGGTGTATCAGGGAAATGAACGAGTCATTCTCAAACGAGAACTCGTACGGGTTCTCCGCTTCTTTATGGTGCAGGTAGCGGTACGTGAAGAGTTTCTCGAACTTGATTCCTGAACAGGATGATTCTGCAAACGAGACAATCTGGCGAGAGATCTTGTTGAGCGTGGCCTTAAACGCCTTCCGTTCCCGTGTCTTCATCTTTTTGGTTTTCCAGAGTTTTCCTTCCTGGTACAGTTTCGTGCATTTCTTCAAGGAATTATTTGGGGCAAACTGGAGCCTTTTGCCAAGTTTCATGATTCTGCCGGTCACCAGATCGGCAGCGACAACAGCGTGGCCGGTAGTGTTGAGGTCAACCCCAATCCAGCGGGCCGGTTGGTGTGAATCGTGATTGTCATGAATGTTATTCACCTTCTATCCGTGGGTATTCTTCACCGGGCAAGGGGAATTCGAAATACTAGGAGACGCCACGTGCAATCGAGTGTTTCCGGATCGCGATGTCCCCAATCAATGTCAAGCACAATCAGCAGACCAAATTCGCGGGAAAGCCGCTGTGCTTTGTGGAGGGGAAACAACCAATTGCGAATGATAATGACTATCGAATCGAGCCCGAGTTTTTTGCATATTTTACTACCTGCCGCGGGCTATGGACTGCGTCAATAAACTGGCGGGCATGCACATGGAAATCGATTTTCATGGGGTCCTCCGTTCACCAGAGATGCTGGTGCGGGTTCGTTCATCCTGTTCGTACAGGGAAATGAGGCGTATCCGTTGTGGTAAAAAACAGTTCCGGTAAACCATGACCGTCATGAGACTGCCGGTCCTCACCAAGTGAAGGGGCAGTACAGAAGGAAGATGTATAGGTTTGGCCGCCGGGTCATGTTTGGATTGGCCAACCGGCAGAATTGTCATTGGATGCGATCCCGCGCGCCCAGAGAATCTATGAGTGATTATCGTAGGGGTTCTGACCGAATGCGACACAATAGAGTATGCCAAAGGTATATATAAAATCTACTTATTCTATATCTTTATGCACAAAGAGACTGAATGGGGAACCTCACCATTAAACTTCCGTACCATAACTCACAAATTGTAGCAGCAAAACTGGTTCTGGTGCATTCTCGTGCTTCCCCATGGAACACAGAGAATTTGCAGTTTGACGGTTTCAGAAGACCGGCGGATGATGCAGGAACGGTAAGGGATAGCCAGTGGCACTATGATTTCGAATGCTGCCCCCCCCACCACCTTCAGTTTTTTTTTCACCGAGGACAAAATCGTTCTGGATATCGATGATCATGGTATTGTTGTTTCTGGTGGTTTCCCGTTAAACTATTGATACTGATGATATAATAACTCTGCAGCAGATTTTTTTGGAATGCGTCATGGACCCGATCCTGCACTTTGCAAGTCTCTTTTTCACCGGAATCCTGACCGGCACTGCCTCCGGGCTCTTTGGTGTCGGGGGCGGATTCCTGATGACGCCGGTCCAGTTCTGGCTGTATATCACCGGCGGAATGGACAGCACTCTTGCAACCCGGCTTGCCTTCGGCACCTCCCTTGCTGTGATAATCCCGACAATGATCAGCGGGGCTTTGGCGCACCACAGCCGGGGAGCGGTGAACTGGCAGGCTGCTGTTCCGATGGGCTGTGCTGCAGTCTTCGGTGGCCTTACCGGGGGGACGATCGCCGCCCACCTGCTAGGCATCGTTCTCCGGACTTTCTTCGCGCTCTTAATCATTTTAATAGCTATCCGTATGGTCTGGCATTTGCAGAGCTGCACGGTCTGTGAACCCCACGGATCAATCGGGGTCCACATCCTCATCGGGTTTTTCATTGGCATCGTCTCCGGCCTTGCCGGAATCGGTGGGGGCGTCCTGCTCGTGCCGGTCCTCGTGATCCTCCTCGGCTATCCTATGCATTCTGCCATCGGCACCTCGTCGGCCTGCCTCATCTTCTCCTCGACAGGTGCCGTTGTTGCGTATGTCGGGAATGGGCTCGGTATCGTTGGTCTGCCGCCATATTCGATCGGCTATGTGAATCTCGCGACCTTTGCGATCTTCGCTGTCACGACCATTCCTTTGGCACGGTTCGGTGTGCGGTATGCCCACAGTTGTTCTTCCCGGAATTTACAGATTGTATTTGTCGGGGTACTGATTTTGATTGGGGGGGTAATGCTCATGAGCGGGTGAGAGACTATAAAAAGAGGTAATAGTGCCTGTTTGAAGACTGGGAAAAATGCATCCCGTTATTCCTTGGCATGTGCGATGTTCAACATCATCGCCAACCCAACGATCACCGTCGCAACACCTGCGATACTTATAACGACCTCAAGCGCGGGGATCAGGAAAGGGACACTGAGAAGGCTGGCAGCGATCAGGAGCGCACCAATTAACAGTGCCAAAATAGGGATCATGACCGGATCGATAATATAACCTCCCTTCTTGAATCTAGCTAAACATTCGCCAATATTTCCAAACATTGGTAGTGAAGAAGCGGCAGCGGGCAACCTTAAACAATGTGCGTAAATGGTATCAGCGTTCGAACCTCATCATTATCGATATCCGGGTGCTGTCTGAGGTATTCGGCAATTGCTTTCCTACGCTGTTCGCTCGACGCATGTTGTGCGCTAATGTGTATCAGCGCTATACTGTGCCTAAGTTCCATTGCAATTGTCTCCATTACGATCCTGGATTATATGAGTGTTCTCGAAGGAGGAAACAGTAGACCTATAGTCGGCACAATTGTCTCCGTCACTATATGTTCTCTTAAAAATGGAGAGATTTTTCATGGACCAACGGCATCACTGTTGTTGACTGAATGATTATTTAACATATCAACCGTGCAGTATTTAATGATACGATTCGGAAGATATTCACAAATTTACCTGATATGACTTGAACGCTTATTCTCTTATACCGGTCAGAACCAGAAAACGGAAACAAATCTACGGGGATTATCGACAAGAACCCTCCAGATAATTCGACCAAGTCTGTTACCATCGGCGAAACAAGATTGAAACCATGTTCTCCGTCATGAAAAGAAAGTTTGGGGAATCCTTCAAAGCCAGAAAATACCGGCTTCAGGTCAAGGAAATTAAAATCAAAGTGATCCTCTATAACCTCTCAAAATTGATGAATTCAGTTCTGGTCATCATCGAGGGATTCTACAAAGCTCAAAAAAAAACACGATTATGTTATCCTACTCTTAGTATGCGCTCCACCAACCGACACGTATCACCAACCGCGCAAGCTGACTAATCGCGAAAATAATCAGAACTGATATTCCTCTCACTACGAGGATATAGTGATACCTTGATTAGATATATTGTCATATAGATTAAAATAGCAAGTAATTTATTTTCGAATAACCAATATGCTGGTGAACTTGATGACCCGAAGCCAAAACGATAAGGGAGTCTCTGTGATTATCGGGACACTCCTCCTCATCCTTATCACTGTGACTGCCGCTGCGGGTCTTGCCCTCATGATCTCCCAGATGCAGAAGGACGAGATGAACCGGCAGTCGCACCTCGCCGCGGTCGCTGCCGAGAACATAACTATCTTGAACGTGGCTTTTGAAAATAATCAGACCGAATGGAATCTGACAGGTATACAAAATTCCCAAAACTGGAGTTCAGTCGGGTTAACTCTCGTGAACTTGAATACGGCTGATACCAGGGTCATGGGCATCGCAATCAATGATCATTATGCATTGAATTTTACGGACAAATCACGTACAGATCCATCCGTCTCATCAAGAAATATTTACAACAGCACGAATTATCTTACCATACCGGCAACTGGATCCAAGGATGTGTATATTGATTTTGTTGCAAATGCTACCGATGATCCGACAGGACTTATCGATTATTCTCAGGTGCAGTATTTTGCCGTAAATGATCCCCAGAATATCAAAATCCTGACCTCCCTGACTAATTTCTTTCAAACAACCCTGAAACCGCCCAATCCCGTTTACCAAATATCAATTGAATCAGAAAACCTCGGAGTTGCCACGCGGGACGACTTGGTGCTCGACGGATCGGGATCTACGGCGGATAACCCTATTATCACATGGAACTGGACAATTTATGACGGAAACTTTACCCTTCCTACTCCAGGAAACTGGACTGATACCGAGGATTGGATAACCCACAACCAAACATTCTCCGGAAAAACCTCTCGAGTCACGTCGCTGAACAACAATGATCCATTCTACCGGGGATCGCTGACCGTTACCGATAGCATCGGTATGACCGCAACGTCAGGTTATTTTGCCATTCCACCTGATTCTCAGTTTAATCCACCTGAGAGTCTAAATATAGTAACGCCCCTCCCAAATAAAATTCCTTTAATCTCCCCCTCAACCTCAGGCAATGAAACTATTTTAACCGCACGGCTTACTGATATTAACAACCTTCCTGTTTCAGGGGCAGTGGTGACCCTCGTCATTGACAATAACCCAAACACGCCGCAAAATTGCTTTTCCATACCAGCAATCTCAAATACGACCCAATCTGATGGAAATGCCACCTTTTTCGTATTTCAAAGCAACGCTACAGAGCCGATCTGCCCGCAACCCGTAACCTTGCATGCTCAGGCCGGTAAACTGCTCTCCCCAACCATCTTGATTCCCGGAGTTTCTTGATTGTTTTAAGAAAAAGCTCAAGTTCTGCAACCTGCTCTCCCAGACCCTCATAGCTCTTTGATCGGGCACATTCCAGAACGCTACATCCGTCGTTACCTGACAAACATGAAAAATTCAACAGTTTATTGACAACCGGTCATCTAAAGGATACACAGTACTTGGACCAATTGCCATTCATAATTTAATCACAATTCGGCCAAATTAGCGATATATGTACGGTTTGTGGCCATGAAAATGTGCGGCAACGGGACAATCGGAGTAATATCAGGAAATCTTGTGGAAAGATACTATTCGTCTCTAAAAAATATATGTTCTTAAACTGTTTTTTTCGGACTAAATATTGTGTTGCCCAAGAAATTCAGCAGAATATCCTAGTCCTCACGGGAGTCGGTTTCAACAGAAATAATTCTTTTCATCACTTCCGACTTGTCACGGTAATACAGCCGTATCTGCTCGCTGACCGCGTTGTAATCCCGGATCCCCTCCTTCTGCAACCAGAGAAGAAATGCGGTCCGGTCCACCATCTCCTGATTGAGGAAATCCTTGGCAACTCCCTGCGCATCCCGGATCTTGTCGAAGAGGAAACTTCGGCCTTGGTACCGGAACTCGTCCACATCCGGTAGCCATTTGAACGCGGTATTGGTGATGAGGTCACCTGAGTCGCGGTCGAGCTCCAGCATCTCAATGATACTGGAGAGGCGGCGGACGCTTCGCTCCCCTTTTTTAATGTGCATGGGAAAGAGCACCACATCGATGTTGGAAAAGAGGCTCCGCGGGACGTTCATCGGGTTTGACTCGACCCGGGCGAGGAGCTCGTCCATTGAACCGGCATGGATGGTGCCGAGCGCTGCATGCCCGACCGCGATTGCCTGAAAGAGCGTGAAGGCCTCGCCGCCGCGTACTTCGCCCACGATGATGAACTCGGGCCGTTGCCGCAGTGCGGCAACAAGCAGATCGTAGAGTGAGATATCTCCTGGTGATTTCGCTGACACACCGCTTACGCCGGAAACGGATGTGGAGTCCTGTGTGCCGAACCCTGCCCTAGTGATGGACTGCACCCAGTTGGGATGCATGAGGTTCAGCTCGGCCGTGTCCTCGATTGAGACGATCTTGTATTCCGACGGGATAAAACTGCACAGGACGTTCAAAAACGTGGTCTTGCCTGTTGCCGTCCCGCCGGACACGAGGATCGAGCGTTTGTATTCCATGAGGATCCAGAGATAGGCCAGCTCCTGTGCATCCACGGAATGGTAGTCCATCATCTCAACAGGTGATATCGGGTTGGCACGGAACTTGCGGATGGTAAAAGTCGACCCTTTCCTTGTCACTTCCCCTCCCAGCGTAAGGTTTCCGCGGCTCCCGTCCGGGAGCGTGACATCACGGATGGGCTGGAGGAGGGAGATGTGCCTGCCGCCGATCTGGGCAAGTTTGAGGACGAAATTGTTGAGCTCGACTTCCCCGAACTTCACATCTGTCCGGATAGAGCCGTAGATACGGTGCTGGACATAAAGGTTGATATTGGACCCGTTGCAGCTGATATCCTCTATATACTTGTCCTTCATCAGGCTGTCGATGAGACTGTAGCCAAGATACTGTTTTTTGAGCGTGAAGAACATCCGTTCCTTCTGCTGCTCGGTCAGCTTGAGGCCGAAGATATGGACAAGGGAATAAAACCGCTCTTTCAGGTACTCGGCCCGGCGTTCTCCTTCGATGATTTCGATATTCGTGCTCACCAGTTTTTCAAACGCACGCTCGACGATTTCCAGAGCGACCCTCTCATCGTCGGAGAGCTGCGGTTCCACGACTTGGTACTGCAGGGCGCCATCGTTTTTGTTATACTCGATATGCACATACTGGTAGGGGGGGTCGACCGGGTAGGTGATGTTGACGTCCCGGAGCGCACCTTCAAGGGAGGGGGACTCAAGGTGTCCCGGATCGAATACCAGCATCCGGATATCCTTTTGCTCCGGAGAGGAGAAGATAGACCGGATCTTTTGAATGAATGCAGGAGAGGAATTTTTTTGTTTCCCACTAACTTGTTTTTCCTCAACCAAGCGAACCTCATCTTGCGCTGGCTGACGGGCAGTGGCAACCAAAACACCTGCCGGTTTATTCGCTGTCACTTTAGGTTCCGCTTCAAGGGAGAGCATCTTGAATCTTTGATCAATTTCTGGCGCAGAAGAAGATGTTGTCGGGATCTTTTCCTCTTTTTGGTCCGGCTCAAGAAAATAAGAGGTAAATTTATGAACAAAGGGGTGAATTGCAGGGATGCCAGAATAGTCGGTTTTTCCGATGGGCTCCGAAACGGTTTCAGCTTGTGAGGAAACGAGAGCATTTTGTGAGGGGGACCGGGGGTGGCCAATGATATGTTCATCATCTGTCATAGTGCCAACCTCGTTCCTGGGAACAGATGACCTCAAATTCCCGACGCCAGTAAGCGACAGGGCATTCTCTTTTCCCGGGATGGAATCCGCCATACCATTGTCGTCAGAGAAAGGATTTTTCTCCTGAGGTATGGCGGAGTCCTTTTTGGGGCGCAATGTGTCGTCATCCGATTCGATAAAAAACGATGAGATCCTGCCGGCCAATGTCATGATCATCACGATATGGTGACGGTCATATTTGACCAGTTTGTTCCCAGCGAATTCGTTGCAGAATGCTTAACCGTATAGGATCCGGATATGGCGTACTGGTGCGACGGGTTCTGGTATATACTGTTGAATCCGTCGCCAAAGTCCCAGTACCACGACGTCGGATTCGGGAAACCGGTGCTGTTATCATTGAAACTTATTGTCGGGCCGGAAGGCCCGTTCGTAATCACATAGGTAAATGATACAATTGGGAGAGCATCAACAGTGATGATTTGGTTGCTTGATGATGTTCCGTAAACAATCCCGGAAGCTGACATTTTTGTCGCAGTCAGAGTGACATTAAAAGAACCTGAACTAGTGTATGTGTGAACCGGGTTTTGCTGGGTTGATGTGCTGCCATCACCGAACGACCATGTCCAACTAGTGGGTGCATCGGTTGATGTGTCGGTGAATTGAACCGTAAGGGGAGGAACAAGGCCGTTCGTCTGCTTCGCCGTAAATGATGCAACTATAGGTGCGACAGAGATGACACTTGTGTTCCAGCATGATCCTAACTTATTTGTCGCAGTCAGAGTGACATTAAAAGAACCTGAACTAGTGTATGTGTGAACCGGGTTTTGCTGGGTTGATGTGCTGCCATCACCGAACGACCATGTCCAACTAGTGGGTGCATCGGTTGATGTGTCGGTGAATTGAACGGAAAGAGGTATAAGACCATTCGTCGGATTCGCTGTGAATGAGGCGACCAAGGGGCAGACATAGATCATCACGCTTTGACTGCTCGCAGTACCATATATGTTTGTCGCGTAGAGAACAACGGGAAAAACTCCATATGTAGTAAAGGTGTAAACAGGGTTTTCCTGGTTTGATGAGCCACCATCACCAAACATCCAGAGCCACGAAGTGGGCTGATTTATTGATGTATCGGTGAATTGAACGGAAAGAGGTGCAAGGCCAAACGATGGATTTACGGTAAAACTGCTTAAGGGTTCCAGATTTCCGCCGGATGAGATGGTCCCGTTAGTGCAATTTGAACAGGTAAGGTTTGCTACAGTAATATTTATTTTGGCTGCCGTCTGGATAAAAGGTGTCGATAAATTCATTGGCGTCTGGGTAGGCTCAATCGGAGAATTGCTATTGATTTCGTTATATTCTCCCGCTACGTACTGGCGCGGTAACGTAGGTGTCGTCATCACAGGATTTTCTTCCAGTGTGCCCTGCTTTGCACCAGGAAGTGCAAGTGTACAGCCGCATGCCCATATCAATATAATGACGAGCAGGCCAGAGACGAACCATTTATACATATTTCTATCTCAATCACTATAGTTTTAAACCATTCTATTATAATCCCTGATGTCTCGCAGGAAATAATCGGGTTGAACCGGGAAACAGGAAGGCCAGATAGATTTTTTCAGAAGAAAATCTGAGAAAGATTGATGAAAATACGAACCATATAGTTATTGATGATGCACCGATCTCCTGCAATCGCCCTTCTCCTTTTCCTCATGGGATTCTCTCTGGTTTTTGCCGGCTGTATTACCCCACGGATCGCAGATACCCATAACACGACAGTTGCCCTCCAGAGTTTTAACGTATGGAGCGACCAGCAGAAAAAATTCGACCAACAGGTGCGTCTTACAATCGGACAGATCGGGAATCACTTAAATGCCTACAATGCAGGGATCGCACAAGATCAACCGGACCTCGGCAACCTGCGCGGAAATGTGGCCGCCGACCGGCTGCTTCTCGATCAGTGGGGGACACAGCTTACTGTACTCAATGCCGCGACTGCCCAGTTTTCAGCAACTACCTCCGGTCTTACCTACGGGAATTCCCCTACGACAAACGGGACGATTCAACTGCTGACCCAGTATATGAAAATCTATACTATTGATATGGGTAATGCCCAGCAGCACCTGATCGATTATACCAATAATGCTGGTACCTATATTGGTCCTGATGATCCTGCCTACTGGGACGATGTATACCTGGCAAGAGCCATGGATGCAAAGATGCTGGCTAATCAATCCATTGCTGACGCCGACCATGCCCTTTCAGAGATAAACGCAAATGCACAGCGGCTCCAGCAGCTCCAATAAGAAACCCCCTTTCTATTGGATGATCCAATCCTGCACCGTACTGGTCTGGTTTTCTGCCCCGTCAATATAAGTGGAATTATCCGTCGATATGAGGCGCAGGTTGCCCTGAGTATTCATACCAAGGGCGTCGACCTGTATCCACGAGTTGTCCAGATCGTTGAGGACGATATATCCATTGACCGAAACCAGCGTCCAGGCAGAATTCGGTTCGAGGTAGTACGTGAGCGCTGTCTGGAAATCATCCATGTACGGCACATAGATGCTCTCGACAGATCCGATTGTGGTCAGGTTACCATTGATATACAGGGATGTGTCCGGGAAGCTGAATTTCAGCAGCTGCCCGTTATTTATGTATATCTCACCGGTCTGGTTGCTGTTTGTCTCGATACGTACCAGCGAACCTTTGGGAATGTCGTAGTTACTGCTGTTCACGGTGATCGTTGCCGGTGTATCCATAACCGTGAACTGGATGCAGGAACCCTGAATGATATACCCTTGTTTGCCGGTCCTGAGGACAATACTTGCATCCGGGTAAAGGAACGGGTTGGTGACGGTGATATAGTGCGGCCTAGCCAGATCACTGCTGCCGTAGACATTTGCAGCTGACAGCCACACCGTGTACGTTCCGATGTTGTTATAGACATATACCGGGTTCTGCTCGCTCGAAGTGTTTCCATCCCCAAAACTCCAGTTCCACATCTGAGGGGACCCACTCGAGAGATCCGTGAACCTGACCGCAAGGGGATAAGGCCCCTCCAGAGGAGATGCGGTGAAGTTTGCCCCCAGCCTTGGCGGCGTTGCCACGATGAGATTCTGCCGGGTGACTGAATCGGTCTGGTCCCCGTGGGTCACCGTCAGCGTGACCGAATACGAACCCGGCGATGCGTACAGGTGGGTGGGATTTTCTTCCAATGATTGGGTGCCGTCACCAAAATCCCACATCCATGCATCCGGTGAACCGGCGGAGAGATCATGGAAGTTGACATTGAACGGTGCGTCACCCTCATCCGGTGAAGAAGGGGCGAAATCCGCGATGACATCCGGAGTAATGTTGACCGCAGTTGCCGATCCCTCATAGTAGGCAGGATATGTGACAAGCGTCAGGTCATCGTCATGGTCAGGGGCATCGTGAACGACCTGTATCCGTGAATTTCCCTCGCCTGCCAAGATCTTCCCGCCATTGATGAGGAGCTGGCGGACCTCTCCCATGGTGGGTACGACTGATAGCGTGAGGTCTGCATGGAAGTACCGGTCATCCGGCAGGTTGCAGTCTCCAGACGCGCCCTGTGCCAACTGAGTACCGTTAACATATACGGTGACGTCCGGGAAGGCAAACCGGAGTAACCTCCCCTGCCGGATGGTCATGTTACCGGAAGAGTCTGCGTTTGTTCGGATTTTAACAACAGAACTGTTGGGTATTAGCTGGCTGGCACCGTTTATCAGGATTGAGGAATCATCGCTGCCAGCCAAGAAGGTTACGGTCGCGCCTCTTTTCACGAAAGCTTGGCGAAGGGTATCCAATAGCACCTGCTGATCTGGTGGCCGGCTTACCGCAAGAATGTCATCGCGCGTGATACTACGCCGGCCTCCGCCCGTGCGGGTGACGGTGAGGGTGACATTATAGCGTCCTGTCCGGGTGTACTGGTGAGATGGGTACTGGAGGATGGAGGTTGAATTATCACCAAAGTCCCAGTTCCAGCTAGTCGGTGCGCCCTGGCTTTGATCGAAAAACCGGATGGATAGCGGCGGGAAATCCTCTTCCGGCCCGTACGAGAAGTCCGCGACAAGCGGCCTGCTCATGGTAACTGCGAGTGGGTCTGCGGCATCTGCGAGTGGCCTGACCGTTTCCGCTGTTGCTTTGGGCTCGAAGGGATGGTCCAGACTTGCCGGGCCGGGGAGGAGGTGGAACGTGACGGCAACGGCAATCATGATTATTATTCCGATAGACATACCGGTGTACATCACCCGTTTTTTGAACCGGGGGAACCGTACCTTTAAACGTGCCATAAAATCTCCTCAACGATGCTGTAGCCGGGGGGTGGACGCCAAAACCGTGATCACCAGAAAACCGGTGAAATGACTCGGAAGACGGGTTATGGAGATGTGCTGGATGGGGATCCCTGCCTGTTCGTTATATTGGGTTCAGCTGAAAATATATTTTTTGAATAGAGAATATAGAGATATCAGGGAAAAGAATTTCTTCTATCAGATTGCCGGAATGGATATCAGGCTGGGTGAGCCCTCCCGAGGCGCCACCGGGTACCGCTGTTCGCGCTGAACGAGACCTGCACGTAGGTATTGTTGAGATCGGACGCGACTGTATCCGGCACTTCGTAGACGAGGTACCCGTCTAGGGCGTTGCTGCTGCCCGGATTGATGAAGAACCCCTGGCCATTCGTATCCATGGATTCGTTACTGATCAGACTTGATGTGTTTATTTGAGATGATGTATTCTGCTCGAACGGGCTGTAACCGGTCAGATATGCATAGTCCCTCTTCTGCTGGCCGATCTCCCTGATCCATTGGTACGGCAATTGATCGATATATTCAGCAGAATAGGACGTGTATTCCGTCGAGCTTAGAACTGAGGTATTGAAATACGGCTCGTTGACATAGGATGTATTCCCGTCCGAGACCACGATCTGGGTCGCTGACGGCACGATAGCGCTCTGCTTCCCGTCATCCTCAATTCTCAGGAATACTACGAGATACGAGTCCGTGACGTTGGCCGGCAATTGCTGCATGAACCGGTTCCAGTCCATCCACCACCAGAAGTAGAACGGGAGCACTTTGTAATCGTACACGGTTGCCCGGCAGGCATGGTCTGCATCGCCAAACCTGTAGGATTCCCCAACGTCAAGCGCGTCTTTCATTGGGACGTTCGGTGTCGCTGCCGCGGCTCGCACCTGTGTGGGAACGGCAGATGGAGCGGTCGTTGGGGACGTGATAATCTGGGCCGCAATCGCGGATCCCTGTTCATCACCGCCCAGTTCCCCGGCAGCGAGCATGGCTGCGAGTTTTGCACTACGGTTGCTTCCGTTCTGCGTTGCCGCCGGATTCCCAGTTTTGAAAAAACCGGCTGTTGACGATGAGCAGATGATGCCGGCAATACAGAGAATGCAGAACCCTGCGGCAACGGCCGCATACCCGGTGCGCCGGTTTTTTGCCCTGAATGCACCCCCACGTTTTGTGAACATGAGCGCGAAGATCAACCCTGCGACCGTACCAATACCGGCAAAGCCTGATGCGAAGAGCCCGGCGAGAGGAGGACTGACCGGGCCTAGGGCATCGTGGAGGGGGGGGATGCTCGCAAGGAACGCGACCACAATCAGCAGGACGGTGGGGATAGTAAAGGGAACTAAGATGCGGATGAAGGTACGAATTGAACCTCCGGATCTGCCATGATTGACCGGATTTTTATCATGTACTATACGAGGGTCAGCCATGGATACTACCGGAATGCGCATCCTTTGACGAATCATCTGGAACAACCGTGCAATGTCCGTATCTATCAAAAAGCTTTTTTTCCACAATCCGGATGGTTTCCGGGGATTAGCAGAAGATGGGGGGGGCAAAGTCGTATCAGCCACTTGAGAGGATCGTTGATCACGTTCTTCCGATGGAGCTGGAGGATGAGTATCTTCTTTGAGGGGGAATACTCCCGATAATACCCGAGGGATTGTTTTCCTGTCAGTGTCCACGGGCATTTTTTTTAACGTTTTCTTATGGAACCGGGTTATAATGAAACCGAACGGTGACCACAGGATTCCTTTCGGTCTGCTCTCGGTATTCGAAATCGCTCGGGAACATACTACTTTTGCCCCAATGTTGATAGAAAGTACAACGGCAATAAGTACGGTTGCTGCCGCAAACGCATTCGCTGCGGGGACAACATTTGCGTGTTCATATGCATTATATACTGATATGGGTAGTGTTCCGACGAGATCCTGAAGTGGGTATATTTTTACTCCCAAGAATAAATTCGGGTTGGATTTGATCCCAAATTCGGGCATGAACTGGGAATAGCCGGCAGTTAAAAACACAACTGCCGACTCTTCCGCCGACCTCCCGAACCCGAGAATTACACCGGCTAGTATCCCGGAAATGGCCGATGGAATAGTCACATGCCGTAACGTCTGCCATTTTGTAGCACCCAGGGCATAGCTCCCCTCCTCCAGCTCTGCAGAAATTGAAGTGATTGCCTCTTCTGCAGCGCGCTCGATCACCGGTATAATGAGGATGGCAAGTCCAAGGGATCCGGCAAGCAGGGAATATCCCCCGGTAAAATATTTCAGATATAATACCAGCAGCAAAAACCCGACGACTCCGATAACAACGGATGGTGTGCCGGAAAGGACTTCGATGAAAAATCTGATTGTGGCAGTGTACTTGTTTTCCGGGGCATATTTTGCAAGATAGATTGCCGTTCCGAAGGCAAATGGCACCGCAAATATGGTCGCCAGAACCGATATCAGGATCGTACCGACAATCGCATTTCCGATTGCTCCGTCAAATACGCGTGTCGCGTATTCCGATGAAAGGACAAAGTGAGGGCTTAGTACAGGGAGGGCGCCAATGAAAAGAGATCCGATAATAACTATCAGTAAACCTGCTGAGAAGAATGCGGCGCAGAGAGAGAGTGCCGCCATGGCACGATCAAATACGGACCGGAATGCATTTCTCATTCACGTGCGCTCCGAGATTTTTTTACTCGCAAAGCGAATCAAAGCGACGAAAAATACCTCTATAATGAACAGGACGAGGGCCATTGCAAAGATTGCTGAACGCGATTCAGGATATATAAGGTAATATGATGAGTCGGAAAGGATCTTTGCGGTAATGGTGTACCCAACATCGAGAACCGAACCTGGTATTTGCATCGAACCTCCCAGCAGCATTACTACTGCCATCGTCTCCCCCATTGCACGCATGGTACCGAGTACAATTGAGGTGATAATCCCGGGTGCACCTGCCGGGATCATGACGTACCGGATGGTTTCCCAGTGCGTGGCGCCAAGCGAGAGGGATGCTTCCCGGTAACTGGAAGGGACTGCCCTTAGAGACTCGTGAGAAAGAGAGATGATTGTTGGAAGGATCATCACTGATAGAACGGTGGCAGCAAGGAGAAAGCCGGCACCGGTAAATGCGGAAGTGTTCCGGAAGAAGGGAATAAACCCCAGCACCGACCCGATTTCCGGTTTTACAAAATCAAAAAAGACCGGTTGGAGAAGAGTGAAACCGAGGATGCCGTAGACCACGGAGGGTATTCCGACCAGCAATTCGATGAGTGACCGAAGCGTCTTTTCGAGAGCCGGAGGGGCATATTCGGCGAGGTAGATTGCGGCAAAGAGACCAAGCGGCGTGGCTAGAATGAGGGTGAGCGCGGTTAAAAACACGGAGCCGGTAATGAGGGTCAGCATCCCGTACTGGTGGGTGGAATAGTCCCAGGTGGTGCCGAGGATCAGGTACAACCCGGACAACTGGATCACCGGAAGAGCGGTAATAAAGATGAATACGAATATCAGAACTACCGCAAGAATAACAGAACTTGCACAAAGGAAAAAAATCCATTCGGGATCATGGGTAATGTTCATAGAAAAAAAAGAAAGTTGTTTGCCAGTTTAGCTCACGCTAATATCAGACACATGGGCTAGGTTGCTCAGGTGGAACTGAGTAGCCTCGTTGGGTGACTGGGTGAACGTGATGATGGACTGGGCAATTGCATTGGGCGAGCCATTGGTCAGGAGCTCAAGCGGGCGGATTGCACCTAGTGGGAAGTTCTGGTTTGGATCTGCCTGACCATTCTTGACCGCAACGATGTCCTTGTAGGTATAGCCGGTTGCTGCGCCGTTTGCAGACACTGTACCGGTGTATCCTGACCATGGGATAATCTCAACGTTTGTTGCGGTTGATGCATAGTCAAGGTCAGTGAATCCGAGTAAGTGAGTCCCAGTTGCTCCAACTGCTGCGACGACACCGCTGTTGCTCTTGGCACTGGTGATCGGTATTGTTCCACCGGTTTGAGTTCCCGTGAAGTAGATGTTGGTGATACCACAGTATGCGGCAAAGCTGTCTGCGGTTCCTGAAACATCAGAGCGAGTTACTAATCCGGTAATGTCCGTCGGGGCGTTTGCTGCGAGTACTCCAGTATTGTACATCTTTGCCCAGTCTGCTTGTCCGAGGGGTTTGATACCTGTTTCAGCGCTGTTGGCAATACCAACAACACCGCCATAGCCGACAACGAACTGCTGGAGGGTCGGATATGCTGCAAGCTGGTTTGCGTCCATTACCTGTGAGAACATACCTATATCAATGATATTATTGGCGACACCGGAAATACCTGCACCGGATCCGCCGCCCTCAACGGTGATTTTAACGTCAGGGTTGGCGTTCATGTAATCGGAAGATACATTCTGCATTGCTACCTGTAAGGTAGTTGAACCAGCAATGAGAACATCAGTCTCGGAAGCTGATGCTGCCTGTCCTGTCTGTACTTGCTTCGATACACTGGATGAGAAGGTACCCATGATGGTACCGACTGCGACCGCACCGATGACTGCAACGACGATAAGGACGAGCGTTGCGACGATCGGTGAAACGGCCATCTCATTGTTCATGCGTTTCAGATTCGTTTTCATGTCTTCTTTCACCTGAAAGTTGTAGGATTTCTGAGGATTTTGTTCGAGAAGTTTATCGGAGTTCCTGGTTGGGTTTGAAGATTTGCAACGGTTCGGTGAAGTTCATTCATCCCCCACAGATGTCATTTCACCGTGTAGAATATTGACTCAGGACTATATATTTTTAGCGATGTGAATATATATTTAAGGCTTTTCAATATAGTATTCTCAATAGGGAATAGAGATGTTTATCTGCGACAGCTTGTGTATTGGCGTCCTGTTCCTGCGGAGATTTTGTGACGAGGCATCTGACGTTGCTGACATAAAATAGGCAATTCTTTTGTGTTGTGAACAAAAAGAATCTTGATATGAAGCCCTTGATTGTTGTCGCTGTTTGCCCGAATCCCCCGCAGCTTTCGCGTTGATATGCGTATGATCTTTTCGGAGGTTATCGCTAGATGGGGGATGCCACACATAACTGATCACCGAAGCCCCTGAGAGCGTTCCTGATGTATAGTTTTGCCCGAAAACCTTACGAATTTTTTCCGGAAATCCGTGTAAATTCAGTAAAATTCATCTATAAAAGTCTGATGACTTCAGCCGTCTTTTTTTGAAATTGCCGGCATTGTTCCCGGCTGGTTCAAGTGAAAAGTAAAATTTTTGATAATACCATTATGGAGCATGCTCATCCATCTCATGGCACCACCCCGTAGAGCTTAATTCTCAAAAATCCCCGCCAGAATCACTGTTATTTTCGCGAAAATACGCCAAAATACCCCAGACTTCAATGGCGAACCGCCAAGGCCATTTCCTTGGCAGATCTCAGGAAAATCATACAATCGATCGCTGAAATCAAAACTCACCCAGATCTTGGGGGTCTTTTTCCGCCCTTATTATCGCGTATTTTGACAATCGGAGGCATTATATCGTGAATTATTTTCATGGGAAATCCGGGCGTTTTACGGGAGTTTCCAGCGCCGGTTTTGGGGAATCGGAGGCTGGAATGGGCCCGGATTCCGGCTGTGTCTCAGGTGAATGGGGCAGGTGCCAGGAGCCGGGACCGGAGGGAAGGGAGTGAATCCTGATATGGAATAGCTCATGCCCCTAGATTCGGAGAAGCCTCCCGGACCTCTTTGGGAATTGAACAGTTGAACACTATCTCTCCGATGCTTTTGCAAAACGATCCGGATATTTTTGGAAAATGATCGATACCTTTGCTGAACTTTATTTAAAATGCCGGATCATCTTGCCGCATTTCAAAGCAAATCGCCCGGATTCGTCAACCGGATGAGACCTTTCGCACCTGCAGAGGTATCTCCATCTCCGGCAGGTTCAGCTCCAACATGACCGGGCAATGGTCCGATCCCGAATATTCCGGCAGGATTGTGGCATTGATGACATACGGCCGGATCGGTTCGTTCACAAAGAAATAATCCAGCCGCCAGCCGAAGTTCCGTTTCCGGGAGTTATTCTGGAACGGCCACCGGGTATAATGGCCGGAGTCGGCGTGAAACATCCGGAACGTATCGGTAAACCCGAGACTGATAAGCTTGTCGATCTTCTTACGCTCGTCCGGAGAGATGCCGACTTGCTGTGTCGGTTTTTTCGGGGGGTTATAGAGGTCCTTGTCGGTATGCGCCACATTAAAATCGCCGCAGATCACCACCGCCCGGCCCTGTTCGCACAAAGAACGGACGTACCGGAGGAAAACATCATAGAATTTCAGCTTGTTGCCGAGGTTTCCCATCGGTTTGATCCCGAGCGGGAAATAGATATTGAGCAGGATAAACCTCCCGTAGTCAGCGACCAGGACCCGCCCCTTGTTATCTGATTCCGAATCCCCAAGACCGAATCCCACCGACAGCGGTTGTTGCCGGGTAAAGAGCCCGACCCCGGCAGTGCTCCCGGGTGAAACCACAGAGAAGTATGTGTGGTAGCCGTGCAGGGTCCGCACCTTCTCTGGGATTTTCTCTGCCGGGGCCTTGGTTTCCTGTACGCAGACGATCTCGGGGTTGTGCCGGAAGACCGGCAGGAAATATTTCCGGTCGTACATCGTCCTAAGACCGTTCACGTTCCACGAGATGAGAGTAAGAATCATGATTTCCCTTGCTTTTTTACCGTGATAGGATCAGGAGTCCCGGCGGCCGCAGGGAAAGACACCGGCACGCATCCTTCGGTTTCCGGCTGTATAACGACCATTCTGCCTTTGTTGCGATAGTATCCGCGTAATATGAACACCGCGCCTGCATTCCGATTCACCTTTTTTATTTTCTCCCTTCCTTTAATTCCCGAAGGAGTGCCTTTATCTCGGCCGCATCTTTCATGTACATCCGCTGCAGGACCTGCACCTGGCGATCCTGCCAGAGGCTGAACCCAAAGAAGAGGACAAAGAACCCGATCGCGATCGAAAGGGCCCCCCATTTTACCGTATACGGCCACGTCAGGAGGTAGAAACCATAATACATAAAAAGCGGGCCGGCGATCATCAGGATCACCGATGAGATCACGTTTACAAGGTTCTGTTTCCGGAACTCTTCATCGCTTATGACGCTGTCGTCAACGAGCATTCTCTTTAGGTCGGGCAATTTCATACACGTATCACCTGTTTTTCGGTTCTGTGGTTTTCTGTTCGGTCTTGCGGTTTTTTCTCATAGAGATTCCTCTCTTGGGCGGGGCAGGATCAGGTAAAATCATTGCTTAGCACATTGAGTTCGGAATAGATGCGTCTCATATCGTTTACCGCGCCCTGTGTTGCCTTCAGGTTGGTCGAGAATCCTGACGGGTCATGATCATGGTCGGCGAGGACTGCCTTCATGCACGACTGGTCTGCATCGTCCGAACTCTGGATGATCTCATCGACCCGTTCCAGCACCATTGCAATGGTAAAACCCGAGGAGACTGCCGGAGATGTACTGGCCTTTGCGGCAAGGAAATCGTCTTTTGATTGGCTCATCTCGTCTTCGCCGGTCCTGAACTCTTCGCATACGGCAACCTTTTCTGTGCTGGTCTCCATCCCTGGCACGGTGGCAAGATCCAAAAGCGCGGCGGTACACTGGTTGTACCCGGATTCGAATTTTGCCACGCCTGTCTGCCATGCCGTGGCGTAAGCCTGGTCCTCGGTATCGTTCGGGACGAGGTCTTGGGAATACCCCTCCACACTGCTCTGCATGTACTCGTTCCCGGGCTTTGCCACTTCTTTGTAAAATATCTGCGAGCCGAATGCAAAGATCGACTGCACATCAAAGACACTGCTGTTCCTAGAATCCGACGGTGCGGCGAGCGGGTTGAAATCTGTGGAGACAAACGCAGTCGTGGTCAGAAGGGCGCCGATAAGGATACCGTATTTCAGGGCAAACAGGTTCATTGTATCAGGACCCATGACGGGCGAAGAGCCAAATCCATGTCAATGCAGATATCTATAATTAAGATAACATCTCTATATTTATTCAATACTGAATAAAGATGTATCGTTTTTTCCAGTTGATTGAAAATATCTATTTATCCTCCGACAGGAAATATAACCATACCGCGAAGGATTCAGGAGTACCCTGATCGATGCACTTTAAGGAGCAGTTCCCCCACCTCCACTCAGTATTCCAGACACTATTCCCGGATGATGTGGAGGTAGATGGCCAGTGGATGCTCTATCTGACATTACTCGTTCTTTTTGACGTCATCTCGACCACCCTGCTCCTTTGGGGCGGGGCGGGGGCAGGTCCGGCGTCCGAATCGAACCCTTTCATGGCATATATCGTACGTCAGCCGTTCCTCCATCTGGGAGTCAAACTGATGTATGCACTCTTCACCATCGTTATCGCAAATATCATGGAACGCAATTACCGGGGACTGGGTACACGGATCGTCCAGGTCGCCTGCATCCCTTACATGCTGGCGTTTACGGTCAACCTTTTCTGGCTCATATACTCCGTCAAACTGCTTTTCTTTGCGCATTGAAAATTATCATCAAGCGCATCGTTATATTGCGGGTTTATTTGGAGAAGTTTTTCCGTACTGCAATACCGCATCAGAAAATCGTGTTTCCGGTTACGTTTCCGGTTACGGGTACAGGTCCGGGACTGTGAGCTGGCGAAAAAAGAAAGCTACGGACAATTCCTGAGAAGATATTGCTTCACAGTCATGACCTTTTAAGGAAAAATGTCACGCCGGTCAAAGAAAGGATGCAAAGAAAACCGATAGATACGGCAAAAAGGACTGGATCTGGATCCCTCCCGTAAATCGATACGCTTCCGGTAGTGACCAGTGCAAGAAAGGCGGCAGGGACGATTCCGATCATGAACTTTTGTTCATGGGAAAGTATAATGCCCATGGAAGATCACCCTGTTTATATTGGGATTTACCTATCATCAGGCAACCCTGTTCGGTGCGTACTCTCTTCTTATCTGGATATATACTTTTTGAAATGAAGATATATATTACTCTTCTCTCTCTATAATCATCGATTCCACTGTACGCTAAACTAAATGCCTGCGGGGTTCATGTGGGCGATTTGTGATGAGTAATGAGTGCGTACCCGAAGAGGAGAATGGCGATAATGATTGACGCGAAAGAGAGCGCCACGATGGCGTTTGAATACCACACCGTCCTGAACTGCCACGAAAGGCCGCCGAGCACGTGCGTGATACTCACGAGTAGGATCAGCGCGAACCCGAACCGGTAATAGGGGGTGGATTCAAGAACATGCAGGACACCATACGCGGCAAGGTAATAGAAAAGGATGATTGCAGCGAGATACAGGAGCATTATGTTATTGGCCACGGCAAACCGGACGAATGGGCTCGCCTCCCACCGGAGGATCATGCTGGTGCCTGACGCCAGAGAGAAGGTGATGGCATAATCGATCGAAACCGCCGCTGCTGGGACGAGGCCTGCGAGGGCCGGGGTATGGTACATCGTTTTTATCAGGGAGTTAATAGTCTGCGTGGAGATCCCCTTCCCTGTGAAAGAACCAATCTGCGTCTTTTCCGATAAATACCAAGTTATAAATCTGCATACGTGCTGATTGATATTTAAAAATTTCTCCCATATCGATATGGATAAAACCGGTTCGGGAAAAATCCGGGGAAATATTTCAATGGTTTTCTTAAAAAGCCTGATTTTTATTGATATTCCCGGGCGTTTGGTTCATAATATTGCTCTCAATATTTCTCCATATTGCATAGTATTCCGGAGCCATTATGAGAGTCGTACATCCAATAATGGATAATGACAATGGCGAGCGGGGTGCAGGAGTATCCCGATAACAGCGTGATCCTGATCGAGGAAGAAACAGGTCTTATCAAATCGATCTACGCGCAGTATATCGCTGCCGGCGCAAAAAAACCGGTCTGCTATATCACCACCCGCGCACGCGATGATATCCTCCGGCAGATGGCCCTGCTTCGACCGCCGCATATCGACCACATGGAGATCCGGGAGTTGCACGAAGCAGAACCCGGTGCGATGTGTGACCTGCTCACCACGGAGACCCCGGCCGGTCTCATCGTAGTGGATCCTTTCTCCATTTATTTCATGGAATCCCCGCTCCACGAATTCCGGCAGATGGTCACCCGGCTGGTCGCTGCGAGCAGGAATGGGCGCACGTTTCTCCTCCTTGACGACATTGGTGTGCTGCCGGATAGGCACGAGCAGCTCCTCCGGGCGATGGCGGATGGCGTGATCCGGATCACGTCCATAAATGAAGGAGATAAGATCCGGCGGTATCTCAACGTCCTGAAGATGCGGGGGACCCAGCCGCTTGACAAGATGCTGCCTTTCACCATTTCTGACGAGGGCTTCCTGATCGACACACGGGAACGACATGGGTGAAAGAAGATAAGTCTGTTCTAAGATTAATCAATCACTATCTCGACTGTGAGACACCGCCGCATATTGTGTATCCTACATCAGGATCGTTCCCGTGTGGTAATACGTTTTTTCGAATTTGAAAAGAGGTGAGAGATCATCATATCGTCCACACCTTCCATTCACCGTGCTCAAAGAGCAGGATAAAATCGTAATTAACACCAATTGTTTCGGCCTGCGTGGAATTTTGTGAGTTTGGTATTTGCAGAGCCAGCACTGCTTTGATGTTTGCGGCTGTATCATTAAAAGTTTCGTTCAGTACGATATATTGCGTGAATGTTAAACCGGGTTTCAACAACGTATTATTCTTATTCCCGTTAACGAATTGTTCATAGGAAACACGTTGTTTGATTTCATCTGGTGCAAGATTGTAGAGCCGGCTTACATCTTTCTGGTTGATCGCGGTCATCCAGGATTGGATCCCGGTTTCAGGATCTATGGACCTAGCGGTTGTTTTACCTGATAATACATTCTGTTGAATGGTGGTACAGCCTGTGGCGCTAACCAAGATAAGAATTATAAGTAATATGACAAATGCTGATAACCATTTTCTCATCATAAATTAACCTCCGGTACTTCCGGTTGCGGTAGCCTTCCCAATTGCACCATTCGCAGTTGCCGTGATGATGTATGTAACTGGGTTCGCCCCAAGTACTACCCTCGTTCGTACAATTCCACTGTTATCTGAGATATCCGAATCGGGAGTTACGTTGCCCCCGGGGATAATAGCGAATTGAACCACCGTACTGTTCACGGGATTACCCAATGGATCGGTAAGTTTGAAAACAACCGGATCCCCCAGAGGTAAGTTGACGAAACCATTCTGCGCATCACCAGAAACTACAGTTATATTGACTTTCGGTCCCGTTTGTATTGCCGGTGGAGGGAGGATGAAAAACGCTGCCGTAAAAAAGCATGCAATCATTAGGACCACGACATGTTTGAGCCCGTACCGTGCTTCACCCTCGCTGATCTTGCCGATAATAAGCCCGCCAAAAAACGCGTTGAGCATGATCATATGGAAAAAACCCCGGCTGAAATCGATATCGGCAAGCTGGTTTGTCCCGAAAATCGATGTTGAACCGAGCTTCTGGACGAACGGAAGCAGGCTCGTGGTCAGCATATACACAATGAACACGATGATCCCTTGGGCAAAATAAAAGATCATTACGTACTGGTGGAGATTCCCCTCCTTCTCCCGCTCAATCGAGATGATACTGCGCATATCCTCCGAGGCCTTGAGGATGAGATCCGCCACCGACCCGCCGGAATAGGATGCCTGTACGACGAGCATCGTGTACCGGGTGATCAGCTCAGAATGGAGCGACCGCGCCATCGCCTTCATCGCCTCTTCAAACGATTTCCCGAATGTCATGGACGTTGATGCGATGCGGATGTGCGGTGTCAGGATCCCCAAGTCAGTCTTGGAAAGCTCTTTTACTGCTTTGATCGGGTCGAGACCGCCGCGCATCAGCTCCGAGAGCTTGAAGAGGAACTCGGTGTAGAGTTCCTCCTTCTTCCGTGTCGACCGTTTCTGCAGGGTGATATCGATCGCGTACGGAGTAATCGCGATGATAGTAGCAAAGACCAGAATCTCGTCAAGCCCCATTGACGGCGTGTTGGTCGTCGTTGCTGACGGAGCGGTGCCGGTCAAGTTACTGGTTTCATTCATCTGGGCCAGGAATTCCTGGAGTGCCTGTTCCCTGGAGTTCTGTGTGCTCTGCTGGGATGGTGCATTACCTGTCAAGGTCATACCAGTTATCGCTGCACCAATAACGATCAGCAATGCAACCGCTATAGGAATGCCGATTGTAAACAATTCACGTGGCGGGTTATAGATAATCCGGATTCGCTCTGCTATCTCATGCAGACGATCCACTTTTTTCTGGATTACTGAGTGTAAGGAGAGCGCCATTCAGATCACGGGCTGGTAGAGTATTTCACGGCAAGTACCTGCAGGAACACGACATTGATGAGCGGGATGATGAGATAGACCAAGTAGTTGAAGAGGTCCTTTGGCGCAAACGGGCCAAGCTGGATGCCCAGCGCACCGGAGATCACGATCCCGAGCACGGCAAGCGTGATGGTCATGACCACACCGCCGAGGTAGCCCTCGCCGAAGACTGCGAGTGATTCGACAAATTCCTTGTAGGTCTGGCGGCGGATCTCCATCAGCTCCTTGGATTTTGTCTCGAGGTACGATTTCAAGCCGCCACCGCCATAGATGATGTTGGTCATGTCGATGCAGATGTCCCGGAACAGGTCGGACGGCGTGTTCTGCACAAGGCCGTTCATTGCAGATACTACGTCTTCGCCAAGGATATCCACCCGGAAGAGCACCTTCCGGAACTCGTTGGATATCTGCCCGTAGTCCTCCCGGGCGATACGCCGGATGATATCAAGCGGTGTCGCACCGGAACTCGCCAGGATGGACATAAAGGCAAGGGCATAGGGGATCTGGGTATCGATGTCCCGTTTCTTGTTCTCGATCTGGTTCTGGAGGTAGAACGGAAAACCGATTGCAACGGCAGCTGCACCGATCAGGGCAAAGAGGAGGATATATACCGCGGGATTCGGCAGGTTGAAGGGGCTCTGCGGGAGTATGAAGACGAATGCAGCGATAATGACCATCAGAAGGCCGGCAAGGATAGTGGTAACGATCCAGAGTGATGTAAACATACCCGGTGTCATCTCCAGATCGGCTTGGTAGATCAGCTTGATGATGTCCCGGCTTGGCGCCCGGTCAAAAGAACGGCCGAAGATGTAACAGAAACGTTTGTACATCTCCAGCAAATTATCGGTACTGACTGCATGGTCTGGCATTTTTCATCAAAATCTATATATATCCATAAGGTGCAACTGTATTTCTATCAAGAAGATAACTTCTTGAAGCGTTTCAGTGATTTGCTACGGCAAATCCCCCACAGATGTTTTTTTGTGAGATATTATAGATTTTTAACTATATCTCTATATATTCACACGTCAACCGCATTTCCACGGCGGAGCGGGGAATCCTGCGGCAACCGGCTCAGTCTGCCGTTCGTGGATCCGTTTTGCTTTCACCCATTCGCGCAGCGCCCGGAGATCTTCCGGATCGTGGAGGCGCGAGCTGGTTTTGCGTGTGTGGGGGCTCAGGGAATCTGTACCATTTTTGGATTGTTTGCCCGCTGGTTTTCCCCGGATCGGATCCCCAAGTACAGATGAGCATCGTTCTATACCCTGCCGTACATCATCTGTCAGGCTGATGTCCCCGCTCACCTGATTAATATGAGGGGCTATTAGTATAGGATGTGTTTTATGAAAAAGCTGCATGGATCATCCCCCCTTTTATTTCACACTAAACCGTTCGAGGTCACAGTCTCTGACTGCGATATAGATGAGCCCTCGATTATCTGTCAGGAGACCCTGCTCCTGCGGCTCCTGCCGGCATTCAATGCATTCAATTTTATCCACAATGGCGCACATGGATTTCAGTGACGTGAGAAGTCTAGGCAGGTTGCTGTGGATATGCACATCCCGTTCGCATTCCTCGTGGAGGGCATCAATTTTTTTCATAAGCATCAGGATAAGTTTTTTGCATTCTTGGGAGAGGGTCTCCTCGTTCTGCCATTTTTTCACTGGGGGAGGTCCCCCCGGTCCGGAAGATGCCTGAATGATGACGGCCGGGACTTCGTTCCCGTTATCATCATCGCATACCATGCGTTGCAGTCGTGGTTGTTCCCGCTTATACATATTTTCTACTTGATGTATATACTTAAAAGAATTTCTATATATATTCCTGCTGAGGTGCAGGTGCCACATTCGCTCCCTCCAGGGTATCAAAAAGCGAGAAATGACTGTAAATCGATCCGTTACAAAAATACCGTACGTACGAACAAGATTCCCCTTCATCACAGGATTAATAGCGACATCCAGCGATGATCCCGTGCCGTTGAGCGTATAGAAACAATTTTTGGTATTTTCGGGTCCGGCAGTTCCTGTCATATACGCACCATGTTCCGGCGGACTCATTTGCTATAACAACTTGTCATCTGCGGGAATTCACCCCTGCAGTTTTTGAGACGTAAAAGATGTAAGAACCAAAGCCTGATAGGATCCCACCCATGAGTGCAAAAAGGATCAATACCCCAACGATGAGAAGGGTATTCCCATATCCCAAAAAGAAATCCGAACGATGCCCCCATTCGCGAGCCACCAGGCTGAGGATATTGGCGATCCACATGATTTCAAGAATAATGCCGATCATGATACCGGTAATAAATCCCGTCATGAATGCCTCGTTCCGGGCGGATAATCCCGTATGTGCAAGCCAAGCGGCAAATACCCCCCATATTTCAAATATCGTGATGACAAGCAGCGGATAGGCCATGATCCAGGTGGCAACCATAGGATCGTTCTGCAGGAGGTGCCGGGCCGCGAAATTTTTCAGAAGGATCGTATTCACCAATACAAGCAGGACCATCGTCTCCCCGCCTAGTGCACCGGCGATCAGCCCGCAGGAGATTACCGGATTGGCAGGTGCCTGGATCCTGATCTTCTTTCGGATCTGTGAGATCATAGTATTTCCATCCGAATAACAAACTAGTGGGCTCGCCCACTCCATGTGGGAATAATTACTATATATCTTATCCGGAATTTATAGATTTTCTGAAAATGTCTCCATAAAAATCTTAATTTAATCCCCGGCGAGGAAAATCACGGCAAGCGCCATAAGAACGCCGGCAATTAAGAACAGGAGATAGGAGATCTGTGAAAGTTCCGGCGCGCTGATCATCACCACGCAACCTACGATTGCAAGCAGGAATCCCACAAATATTTGCGTGAGTGGTCCATCAAGATTGATCATATTGGATGATGAATATACCATTGGCGCACCCCCGGCTATCCCTCACTTCCCTTAGTCGGAACTAGCAATAAAACAGATGGTGACAGCCGGCAAAGTGTCCGGAAAGCAACGGGAGTGGCGTGGTTATGTGCGACACTGTGGCCTGATATGATATTTTAATTTTTGCTCTTTTGCGGGCAGTCGGGGAAGATTTCTGACAGGTAGGTGTCGATTGCGTCCCGGAGAAGGCCTTCTGCTATTGGGGGACCTGACCGAGTTGAAGAAACAGATAAAAATAACTGTTTCTCCCCCCCCCCGCAGCACCAATTTTTCCTGACCTATCATTTGATCTCGACACGTTCGCCAGTCTCCCTGTAACAGACATTCTCATCGATCTTGCATGCACCATCTGCGCACCGTTTGAGGTACCGGGCGATTATTATGTAATAGGTGGCCTGGGAAAGATGGTCTTAGGGTTCTTCATGACATAGGTGATCGCCTCGCGGAAGATTGAATGGTGGATCGCGCCAATTGAACACCCTGTGCGGGAAAATCCTAAGGCTCCGGATATTTCTTGTCTCCTATAAATAGCCCAATCGTCAATTATCACACTAACTTGTATTAGTATACATTTTCTCGACATATAACATATGGTTATATATATAACAATAATGAAAATAGAGTTGAATAGAAACATCTAGTTGCTCTATTCTGGAGGTTAAAAATGGAAATCCGGCGGGTCCAGCTGACTGGGGGGTCATCGTTTGTTGTCACCTTGCCCAAAAACTGGGTACAGGAAATGCGGATCAAGAAAAACGATCCGGTGGGGCTTATCGTTCAGATAGATGGGACCCTCTTGGTCACGAAAGAAACCAGTGATGAACCGCTCCAGCGGATAAAAGAGATTGATACCACCCACATCACAGATCCATCGTTCCTTTTCCGGATCCTTATCGGCGCCTATATCGCGGGCTTTACGGCCATCAGGATCATATCAAAGCAGCGGATCCCGCCGTTCGTTAGCGCTATTGTTCGGGATTTCACCCAGATGACCATCGGACAGGAGGTGGTCGAAGAAACCGATACCCTGATCGCGATAAAAGACCTGCTCAACCCGGCCGAAATGCCGTTTGACAACACCATCAAGCGCATGGCCGTGATCGTGAAAAATATGCACAAGGATGCCATTGTCGCGCTTGAGACGCATAACCATCACCTTACTACCGATATCATCAATCGCGACATGGACGCAGATCGTCTTAACTGGCTGATCGCACGGCAGACTAATATGATAATAAACAATACCAGCCTGTCACGCAAAATGGAGATCTCTGCCGGGATGGCGATGTACTATAATCTGATTAGTCGGATCATTGAACGGATCGGAGACCATGCGGTTCGTATCGCAGAGAATACGCAACCTATCATTGATGTGAATCTTGGCAAAAAAATCGTCTCGGAAATTGGGAAGGCAAGTGCGCTATCAATGGATATTTTCGACCGGAGCATCATCTCGTTTTTCAATACAGACCCTAAAGAAGCCCATAAAAATATTGAATCGATCGGCGGACTAGAGAATATCTGCGGAGATATTAGCAACATGGCTCTCAAACAGGAAACGATCGCGGCGATATCTATCAGCTATATTGCCGAAAGTATCCGGAGGTCAGGAGAATACGCGGGAGATATCTCAGAGAATGCTATTAACTACATTGTCGAGGATATGACTCCAATGAGGCGTCGTGGTTCTGAAAAATCTGATTAATATGATTTGGTGCGTGCCGGGATGTCCGCGGTTGACCTACCGCCATATGTCCATTAACTTGGTTTGCACTAGTTAACTGTCAACCCACTAGTTGTCAAACGTAGAGTGCCACAATTAATGTCTGTTTTCATTGACAAAGATTATGTCCGCTAATAATCTGAAGACAGGGAGAGATACGGACAACTATGTATATGAACGACGTATTTTCCTGTTGCAACCACTCTCCGAATTGAGCATTCAAAATTGCACTCTCAAAGTGTAGATTGCCATATATCGATTCTCATGCAGATTTCTATTCAGATTTCCATTAGATTGCAGTATAGATTTCTATAGAAGATTTTATACTATGACATGCAAATTCACTTTCGGAATTCAAGCGATGCACTATGAAAAGAAGAACAAAAAGAGAGGAGTTCCCCTCACAAAAAACGTATCGGAAGAATAATCCTTCAATAACCTTCAGATTGAAAAAAGAAGACAAAGAAAAGCTGTATGCAATTATAAAGGAATCCGGCAAACCTCTCTCACGGTGGATGACCGATTTTATTCATGACAAGATAGTCTCTTATCAAGAAACATCGAAACTGGTAAAAAGAATAAATGATCTTGAAGATAATATCAAGGAAATTGAAAACGAAGAGAAATTTACCATTCAATGTTCTGTTTGTGGAAAGCCCGCTTACGTTTCATCCACATACCCAGACTGGGAGACCGTGATTTACCCAAAATTGAAAGAGACATTTAAGACATGGAAGCATAAAACATGCAAATCCAGAAAATCTCCGTGACAATAAACGGTATCAACTCGCTGGAAGACTCGAAAACCTAGCAATTTCCCATAACTATCATTGCCCCAAATAAGTTTCTGGTCCGGATTTTCCGGCGGTTACTCGGGCAGGAGCCCATCTAAAAATTTTGGATTTTACCTTTTCCTTTAATTACCAATTAAGGGAACAATAGTAAGAAACTGCTCCTACTTTCCTTTTATTTGCATAACAAGGTAAGGAGACACCGTACCTTAGCTTTTGTGGTCAGGGATTTATTTCGGAGAACTTAGGTTTTCTACAAAGCCGAAAAATTGTGTGTTTTAATCTCTCGCAATGGTCTTAGGTACACTATCTTGCGCTACTGCGGTAAGGTCCGCTTTCAGCTGCGCAAAGTCAAAGCCGGGTGCAAAACCAGGTTTCTGCGCTTCCGGGGGCAGGAGAGCGTACGCTTCATCGACGCACTCATCCCACCAGTCCCAGGTGCCTATTTGCGTATTCCCCCAGGTCAGGACGGTCACGCCGTTCTGATCGTATGCAACGGCGAATACCGCATGCCCGTCATTGGTCAGGGGACCCGGTGTCCAAGGCTCATGCGACTGGAACTCCTGTTGGCAGTTTTCCTGGCACTGGAACCCAAGGTAAACACCGCCAAAGAGATGAAGGGCCTGCTCGATCTCCTCGTGATTCTTTTGATCAAGTTTTGCAAAGGCGATGAGTTCATCGCCGGATACCCGGTTGCTCTGCCAGTAATTCAGGACATCAAGTTCGTTCATGCCGCTGTCCACACCGCCCGTCAGATGGAGATATAACTTGACTGCTGCCTGCGAAGGCATGATCAACTTCTTGCCTACCAGCCCGCGGAAAACGGTCTCAGCGTGAGCCAAGGCGGCAATGGTGCAATCGCCGTAGGTGTTGTTCCCGTCCATCGGGAACAGCTTGGTGGGATTGTTCGTCTTCAGTTTCGCGTATACGGTTGCCAGCTTGTTGTCCGAAGCCGGCGGCGGGGCGATATTCGACTTCAAGTATTTTTTGAAGCGCAACGTACGAAAGTCATTCTTTGGCGGATGCTTTCCAAATCGGTATTGTGCGATAACTCCTCCTTGTTTCATAACTCCTCCTACTGTATAACACGAACAAAAATCACAATGGTGATTGTTATCAAGGGCGGTACTGCAGTTTACTGGAGACCGGGGATACTTCCGGAAACACTAACAAGAACACTGCCTACTTGTTTTCCGCATTCGTATCGTGTCGATGGTAACATCCAAATATGCAATGAATAAAATTTGCAAAATAGAATTGCATGGCATAATCTGGTTGCGCATTTTGATGCAGTACTGGTGTGCAAATTCTTAATTTTCCCAAGGTTGAGGTGGGATTGGCCATGAGAGTTTCAATCAGAGATTTCGTGGCAAGGGAGGATCATTGTGATACAATATATCAACGACGGCAGTATTCCGCTTGAGGCGCAGTATCTGTATCGGCAGGCGCTCTCCCTTTCGACCGGGGGGCAAAAAGAAAAAGCACTGAACTATCTCCGGCAGGCAGTACTGATAGCTCCCCGGTTTTGCAAGGCATTCAACGCGATGGGAAACTGCCTTGAGGAGCTTGGACGGTTTGACGAAGCCATGTGGAAATTTAACATGGTCATCGAGATCGATCCCCACCATGAAGAGGCACGGCACAAACGGGAAATGATCCGGAAAAAGATCGGTTTTTCAGTTATACATCAGTAGAACCGGCAGGGAGTCCGCTTAAGCGACACCACGGTACGTCCCCCTCCATCACGTCAGATTTAATAATTATTACTGATGAGTAAGCGCAGGTCTTCTTAATCCTGATCATTTTCCGATCCTTGCCGGTCGATCCGGCCGGTCCGGATTTTCCGGTGGGTACCGAGACACAAGCCCAGCTAAATTTTGGATTTTGCGTCGTTCCTTTAATAGAAAATAATACACTGTTAACTGTGAACTTTTGTGATAAATGTAGTTAAGTAAGGTATAAATGGATAAATTATTGCCATATGATTTGCTACCGTTGCGATAAACTGTTTATACTTTTCAATATAGGATTGTTTACCAACGGATTCCTGTAATTCATTTAACGAATTAAGACAATTTTTTTGTTCGGCCTCATCAGAAATTTCGGTTGTTAATATCCTCTTAATATCCTCAAATCGGCTCAAATCGATATTATTTATATTAATCGAGTTATCTTCAGAATCGATGTTCACTTTTGCATTATCACCAGTTTGAGTAATTGTTATAGGAGATGTCGGTTTTTGACCAAGAAGGGATGACTTCTTTCGAACTTTTATTTGATACCGATATCGCCCCCTACTATAATAGTTACTCTCTAAAACAAGATATTCTTCTAATATCTTATTTGGAAGGGTTCGTTCAAATGTCTCTCCCTCCTCAATTGGTATTTTATCATCTCGAACAAAAAACCTCTCTGATTGGGCTAATGCGCTGATATTGTGTCGCGTCCCATCAGATTTAACAAGAACTACGTTTTCCTCTTGGAACATAATAATCACAACATAGTCAATTCTTAAAAGGTTTTCGATTAAAGGTTCTGTTAACTTGTCGAGGTATCATATATCTTTTTCAGGCATGGAAAAATTGATTATTTCCTAATAAGTTAACAGCGCCGTTTTACGGACTCCCCCGCAACAAAGAACTGCCTGCCTGTGGCGGTAGTTCGACTTGTGGGGGTTGGGGGGTTCGCTATCCTGATAGAAAATAAAACACTTTTAACTGTGAATGATAAAGGGAGTTTCAACCTTAATTTTACGAAGTTTTTTCATTAAATTTTGACGAGATTAAATTCAAGGGAATACTTCTGCAAGCACCAAGGCAACACTCAAAACTAGTCCGATAATCGCACAGAATTTTGCCCCATTTGTCGAATTGGGGTCTGCCCAAAACCCGATTATCGCACCAACGAAGGTTGAGATGGCAATAATTGAGATATAAGCTGAGAACGTTGAAGCTCCCATTGCAACGAGAAGATTAACCAATGGTATCAGTATTCCTGTCATGAATATACAATATACAATCGCCGATATAAGCAATATCCAGAAAAACAAACGGAAATTATTATCACATCAGGATATAATCAGGCTGATGTTGTATTAGTGACAGGAGCTGACAATGACCGATGATGATGACGCACCAGACACACCACAAAAAATCGCCGAACGTGCTGCTGAGATTAAGCGATTACATGAAGAATTTGAAAAGACTCAGCGGAAAAAAGAAGAATCCCGGGAAACGGAGAGAAAAAATGCCAGAACTGACTCGATAAAAATTATTATTGGTGTAGCGATCATTTTTGTAATTGTTATAGCATTACTGATTTTGGGACATATTCAAACAAGTGAATCAACTCAAAATATTGGAAATGCGGTTTCTGGGGGGGAGATATTAACAGAACATACATATTTATTTGGCGATGAAGGATTTCTTACTAAAAAATATGACCTCACAATTTTTACTTCAGGTCATTCAAAGGAATACACCGATTTGTCGTACTCACAATTGCAAGCAATTGGCCAGATATATGCCGGTACTAATGCCGGTACTCGCACGCCGCAATATGTCGCACAACAAACCACTGCCTCGCAAGGAAACATCCAGAATACCAAAATGGTGGCATTAACGATTTCTCGTATAAGCTCGACTATGGTGACCGCGAATTATGTTGGTGGGCGGGATGCAAATTCTCTTCAAGCTATCATTTTCACGGTCAATGGTGTTAATTCAGGAGAGATGGGTAGTCAAGGTTCAGCAACACCTTTGACGGTTGGCTCTACTATAAACCTCAATGCCGCAACAAACTCTCATATTGTTGGAATAGGCCATTTCAATGACGGGTCAATCCAAGTCATCATTGAAACTACTATGTAATTATTTTTGGGAATTGCTATGAAGAAATTTAAAGAATAACGCGATTTTGCTTTGAGATCCTAGTATTTCCGCTCTCCTGACACTTTCAATTTGCGAGCCAGATATTCGCGCTGCATCTGTCTGGTGCATTCTTTTTGTTCTTCTTCAAAACTCCTCCACAACAAAGAACTGCCTGCCTGTGGCGGTAGTGCGACTTGTGGGGGTTGGGGGGGGCGTTTCTCTCCTAAATGTGGGGTTCAAAGGGGTTTCCCCTTGATTGGATGGTCGCTATGCCTCTTTTCCCCTTTTTGGTATGGGA
>Ga0326728_10004264_pt1 | contig 42622 bp, 45 predicted proteins | sample MB3enrmetagenome_FD_207602 | JGI IMG/M metagenome (GOLD analysis project Ga0326728, IMG submission 207602) | Lab enriched peat soil microbial communities from McLean, Ithaca, NY, United States - MB31MN | ecosystem: Environmental > Terrestrial > Soil > Wetlands > Peat | place: USA: New York... | reverse complement strand
TCTCGATCACACAGGAGGCGTAACAACGGATAGCGATATTGACGGTCAGGGCCCCGGGATGAAAAAGATAGAGCGGCCAGATGTCTACTGTGCCGCCTGCCAGATCTGCTCTTGCCGGTGCTCGCGCTTCTACTCGCATGGGAACCTCGCGGAAGAACAGTTGTCGGTCATCAGTTGTCAGTCGTCAGTCGGGCTGTCATTCCGAGCGTAGCGAGGAATCTTGCCCTGGTTAGTCGGGGAACGACTGAGATTCCTCGCTGCGCTCGGAACGACAGCGTTTCGCCGCCACTTGCTACTCTCCGTGCACCGCCCGTTGGCCACTGCCTACTGTCCACTGCCTACTGCCTACTGCCTACTGCCTACTGCCTACTGCCTACTGCTGTGCCTCTTCCATGGTCTCATCAATCCACAGTGTGGGCCAGCCTTGCTTGTCGGGCGCGGAAGGGGTCGCGGTAATCTTGAAATGCTGGCCGTCGTTGACCTCGGCGGTGTAGTTGTAGCCGCGACGATCAATGCCCGAAAAGGCGATCGCTCCCTCTTGCTCGAGCTCCGCCAGGCTGGCGTAGGAACCGTGCACAGCCAGGTAAAGGCGCTCGGCCTTCCCGAGCACCGCCAGATCCGTTTTGACGCCCACCACGTCGATCAACTGTTTAGGCGGGGCGCTGCCCGCCGGACCGTGGGTAAGCTGCGGCTTGATCACAACCCAGACTATGGCTGCCACAATGACCAGACCCAACAAACCCCCTGCTACCTTCATGCTGCACCCCGTCGATGACACACTCGCCTGGCTGCTAGAGCATACTGCAAATGGCAATAAGTTGGTAGCGGCGCGCGGGCGGTTTCGTGCATGGTTGGGGTAATCCGTGTCGCTCTTTCAGGGCGGCTGCCAGGGCTGGCCTTACACCTACTGTTTAGGCGTGCTGAAGTCCACTTTGGGAGCCTCGCGTGCGGCGCCGGACGCTGCGAAGTAATCGTTGTTTCGTTGGAAGCCTGCCCATCCGGCAAAGATGTTGTTGGGGAACAGGCCGATGTAGGTGTTGTAATCCTGGATGGCCTCGTTGTACCGCCGGCGCTCGACGGCGATACGGTTTTCGGTTCCCGCCAGTTCGTCCTGGAGGGCCAGGAAATTCTGGTTGGATTTCAGAGTGGGGTAGTTCTCGGCAATGGCCAGCAGCCTGCCGAGGGCACCGTCCAACTGGCCATTGGCGGCGATTTTCGCTGCGGGTGTCCGGGCGTTCAGTAAACCGGCGCGAGCATTGGCGATGTCTCCAAACACCTTCTGCTCCTGCTGGGCATAGCCTTTTACGGTGGCCACGAGGTTGGGAATCAGGTCCGCGCGCCTCTGCAACACGACGTCCACCTGCGACCAGGTTTGCTTGACGGTTTCGTTCTTACGCACCATTTCGTTCCGGCTGCTGATGTAACTTCCTCCCACGATGAGCACGAGCAGCAACGGGATCCCCACCACGAGCAGTAGTACCTTCATATTGATCCTCCTGAAGCCAGCCGACGGTCGACCTCCTCGGTGGCCTTGACGACCGCGTGCAGGTATTTGTCGAACGTGGTTTGAACGTCCACCTCATTCCTGCGCTTGCGCCCTTCACGAATGTCGAGCAGGGTATGAAACGGAGAAGGGTCGAATCCCAGCGCCGAGCCGGCGCGGTCGAGCGTCGCCCGCTTGGTGGCCGGCGGTGCCTCTCCCAGCGCCAGCAAGGCGTGCCGGAAGAGCGCCGCAAACGTGGAAATGGAGGAAAGCATCAGTTGCAGGGTTTTGCGGGAATCCGCCCCAAGCATGACGTAGTGCTGCCGCAAGCGGAGGGTGTTGTTTCGGAACTCCCGTTCCACCTGCATCCGGTGACGGTCCGTGGGGACGTGCAGCGGAGCAATAACATCCTCGCCATAGAGAATCCGGCGCGCCGCTTTGATGTCCAGCAGTTCGATCGCAAAAATATCCGCGGAATGGCGAAGTTCCTCTGGCGTGAATAACAGCGGCGCCGGGTGTCCCCGCTTGGTCCACCAGGCGGACGCGGCGCCCAGTTTAGTGAGTTCGCTGCTGCTAAGGTCACGCAAAATGCAGAGCACATTCAAGTCGGAGTGCTCGGGGTGGAACTCGTCCGTGGCCGCGGAGCCGTAAAGTATTACGGAGAGAAGATTCCCTTCCGCTGCCTTTTTCAATTTGGTTACTAACTGCGTCAGTTGCTCTTCTGTCTTCATGGCTTGGCTCCATGCATGAGAAAGCCAAAGCCTCACCACAGAGCGCACGGAGGACACGGAGGAATCAACCGGCTTGTCCCGCTGTGAACTCTGTGGCCTCTGTGGTGAGCTTTTCTTCGGATTCCAATGCTCCCCGGCCTTTCTTCAATCGAAAATCGACCATCGACAATCCTTACCAGCTTCCGCCTGCTCCCCCTCCACCCGAGGATCCTCCTCCAAAACCCCCGAAACCTCCGCCGCCGCCTCCGCCAAATCCACCCCCACTCCAACCGCCCCATCCTCCGCGTCCGGACCCTCCCGTCAAAATCGACAAAAGCAAGAACGGGCCCAGGAACCTGAGCAGGATGGGCGCCACGATGATCAGCACAATGATAAGGAGGAAAATCTGTCCTCCCGTCAGGTGCACTTGCTGGCCCCCGCTCGGGCGAGTGGCGGGAACGGTACGGGATAGGTCCAAGCTCTCCAAGGAGACATGACTGTCCTGCGCAATCACCAGGGCGATCTGACTCACCATTTGCAGCAGGGCGTTGCTGTAGTTGCCCTGGCGGAGCAGCGGAAGCATATCGCGTCCGAAACCACCCACCTTGCCGTCAGGAAGAATGGGCTCCAGCCCGTATCCGACCTCCGTCCAGTACTTGTGGTCACTCACCGCAAGCAGGACCATCACCCCGCGATCGGTTCCTTTGTAACCGACGCCCCACTTTTGAAAAAGGTGATTGGCGAAATCCTCCGCCGGGTCGCCCTCCAGGGATCGGATCGTGACCACAGCGATCTGCGCCTTGGCCTTTTGATCCACTTCCGTACACAGCCGAGTAAGGCTTTGCGTCGTGGCCGGGTTGAGGACGCCGGCGAAGTCGTTGACGAATCCCTGAACGTTCAGTTTTTGCCACTGCTCGGCATGGGCCGGCGCAAGGGCGCCGAGGGTGAGCAGCAAGAGGAGGCCGGTATGCGATGTAATGAGAGTGAACCAGCGTCGCATTACATCAATTCTACAAGAAACCGGCCACACTTGCATCTTTCCGTAGCGCTGCCAATTACTTTGATGTGGCACGGCCATCTTGGCCGTGATCGTGCGCGGGCAGGATGCCTGTGCTACCGGGAATTGAGTCACTGCCCACCGCAGGGCAGCCTTGACAGATTTTGGGGTGAATGGCACCATTAAAGCCTGCGCTTGGGCTGCTGTGGCATGGCCATAGTAGCTCTCCTGATCCAAGGCGTGCCGAAGTGGCGGAATTGGCAGACGCGCTACATTCAGGGTGTAGTGCCCGTCAGGGCGTGGAGGTTCGAGTCCTCTCTTCGGCATATCACCTTTATTTTCATTGGCTTAAGTGTGGTTCAAAATGTTTAGTTCGGCCCTATTATCGGATGATTGGTTTATCCTCGCTTTTTGGACTAATCGGTGGTGTGTATTTCGCCTGCGGAACAGACACCAAGCATCGAAAGGCTAGCACGCCCGCATACAGGTAAGCGTCTTGGGCGACTTAAGCTGGCGGGCCAGGATCAGGAGAACTAGGCGGTTCTCAGAAACGCCGACTGGTGAAAAACCGTTAGAGAGGTCTGCCACTGCTCGATTGCATTGCACCTGGTTCTCACAAACGTCGACCCGTGAAAGAAATCTGGCAACTGATTTGATCATGGAGTCAGGCCACGGAAGTTGGAAGCCAATCGCTGGCAATATTCTGGCCGTAATGATTGAAAGAGCCTGACTTTACTCAAGGCTGATATTGAACCGCTTTCTCCTCGTAGACCCAACCTGCCTTGTGGATGGGCCGCTGGCTGAGCGTGGCCAGCCTGGGTTGAACGCGAAATGGAATTTTGTCCGTCATCACGGCTCCCGTCTTCGCGGGATGCGTCCTGACGCTGACTGGGCCGTGGCTGTACGTTGCGCCTTAGGGCTTGGATCCCCCACCGAGGCTCTTTCGACGTCGCCGCCTTCATCCCGTGCGATCTCTGCTAGAAGGTGCTGACTCGCTGCGGAGCGTGGCTCTTCCTGCGTTACATCCTCGGTGGAGGCGTATTGATCGCGGTGCTTGATGAGCAGCCAGGCTGATCGAGCAGGATTGCTCCCAAAGCCCCGGGTGCGAACCAAAACCCACGAGCCCTGAAGTTTTTTCCCGTGAAGAGTGAACTTGATCTCTCCCTTTTGCAATGAAGCGTCCACGTCAGCATTTTCCGGTTGCCAGGTTCCTCGATCCCACAACATTACCGTTCCTGCACCATACTGACCCTCAGGAATCACCCCCTCGAACTTGGCATAATCGAGCGGGTGATCTTCCGTCTGCATAGCAAGTCGCTTCACCGCAGGGTTGAGGGAAGGCCCTTTGGGCACCGCCCAGGAGAGGAGCACTCCCCGCCATTCCAGACGAAAGTCATAGTGCAGATGCGAAGACATGTGCTTCTGTGTAACGTAAACGAGCAATCCGTCTCGCTTTTGTGCCGGCGCTGGAGAGCCACGCGGTTCCGGGGTCAAATCGAACTTACGCTTCTTCCTGTACTCCTTAAGGTCCATGTCAGTGCGCCTTCCCCTTTGGACTTCAAAGACATAATCACGCAGGGGGGCCAGCGTGTTTGTGGGGCGCATTGGCTTTCATAACGGCGGCCCTGGCTTGAAGAAACGCAACCTTGGCCTTTTCCTCGGCCTCGGCCGCCTCTCGTCGCTGCTTGGCTCTCTCGAGCCGTGCCTCTATCTTGGAGTCGAGCTCGTTGATTTTTTCCAGCAGCTTCACTTTCCGGTCGGTGTCAGCCTTGGCACGTTCCGCCGTCAATTGCGCGCGGTCGGCTTTCATCGCCGCGACGTTATCGTCGTGGAACGCGCGCTTCACTTCTTTCAGCGCGCGCCGGTATACCGTTCCACCCAACGCCTCCATGCGGTCGTCCACCGAAGTCGTCGAGTCTTCACTAATCTCCGCGACGAGCGCGAACTTCTCCGGTGTCAGCTTCTCTCTCACGTCCTCGACGAAGTCATCACAAAGCCTGGCGTTGCTCACGTCCATGGCGGCGCCGGCAGCCATGCCCACACCGGCGAGAACTCCGACGCCGACCGGTCCGCCCAGAAGACCGATGAGCGCACCCAGTAGGGTTCCGCCCAGAGTCCGGACAGGAGTCAGGTCGTCACCGTGCCTCACCGATGCGGAACCATCTTTATTCCGCGCCACCACGGCCTGATCGAAAACTGTGATGACGTCCTCCCTATCCAATTCATGAAGCGCCTTCTTTGCTTCGTACGCTTTGCTTTCCGCGTCAAAGACCACTACCAGCAATCTGTCCATGGCTTTCCTCCTTTTCAGCTCTCTTCCCAGCAGTTCCTCGGATGTATTAATGCAATGCGAGCGCCAATTGTTTGATCCTTGAATACACACGGGTTAGCAGATTATGGGGCCACAGCCTCCTCGCGGATTCGCGAAGTTCGCGAAAAAGCTTCGTCCGAATGAACCGACTTGGACTTGGAGGCAGGTGGGAAACTTTTTAGGGTCTTGGCCATGAGATCATCAACCCTCGTTCTCAGATCCATTAAAGCGTTCTTCGGATACGGAATTTTCTCGGAGGCACGCGCCGTCCAAACAGGCTTCCCCGAGCCAACGTCCGTCACGGTGAGCTTCAATTTGGCCAGCGCGTAAGTCCACACCTCAGCGGGAATGCCCTCGAGACCTATCTGGCCAAAGGCCGGACTGTCCGTCGGCACTCCGTAGTATATGTCTGGCGGCAACGACGTGTCGGCCCTGGCGAGAGAGCCCGCCTCGTACGTGATCACAAAGTCTGGATGATCTCCGTCGAGGATAAGGCCCTTCCCCTGAAGATGACGGTTGAGCGATTCCACCAGGACCTGATTAATGTGGGCCTGGACCTCCGGCGTCTGGTGCGTCAGGAGAAAATTCTTACCCAAGCTATACCGCTTGTAACGTGCGAAATCATTCGACCTGTCGTAGTCACACTTGACCCTGATTTTCTCGGCAGAGATGGGCGCGGCAGCGATCAGGACCAACAGCCCGCTTAATGCCAAGCATCGAAAGCCTATTCTCATGATGTCATTTCCTCGATTGCCGAAGTTTGCCGAGGACCTCTCGCTGCTTGGCTAGCAGTTCGGTGATTGCCTTGATCTCGAAGTCCGCTTTCGCGGTCTTAGCTTCTGCTTTTAATGTCTGCAGTTTCGCCTTGGCGGTTTCGATCTCGGCCACAAACTTATCGCGGATTACTTGCTTCGCTACCTCAGTAACGACGCTCATACGTCCTCCTTGGATTTTCGCTTTGCGTTCCAGCGTACTTGTCTTGTAACCACATGCTGGGATACAGCAATGCGAAGACCACATGTAAGCCCTTGAACACGTTGGGATTGAAAAAAGAGAAGGAGGCAATTCGTTCACGAATTCGCGAATTTCGTGAAGCGTGACTGTCGTGAAACGGAGATGCTGAGACCTCAAACGTTCAGGACGGGAATCTGGGCCGCGCAAATGATTCCGTAGCCGTGTGTCCGCAGGTGACCCCCATAAGGGTAGCACCCCGTAACCAGCAAATCCGCGCTCGTCTGCTTCGCAGCCTAGCTCAGCACTTTGGGCACATCCCCACTTCCGATAAATACATCCGCCTTGACGCCCGTGTCCTGTTGGAGCTTTGACATTTGCGCGGTAGCGTCGCCGACCAGCTCCGATTTCCACTTTTCGTTGACGTAGTGGCCGCCCGGCCCCCAGAACTCCACGCCGGCAGTGACGTTGGCCAGCGTCAGTCGAGCGCCAAATTCGGCGGCCATTTGGGCGGCCCATGACACAGTTATGTCAGCGCGAGGGCCAAACTCGACCGCGCCCAAGACGTTGTGGATTGCAAACTTCTGCCCTGGCGATCCTTGCGTGTGCGCACCGGTCCAAACCGGGCGCTCCGTTCCGTGTAAGACTTTTGCGGTAACTGAGCCCAGCAGAAAGTTGTAAAACGTAAAGCCGTGCGACGGCATCATGATCAGGTCGGCCTTTTCTTCCTCAGCCGTCTGCACAATTACTGCCGCCACATCGCCTTCAGCCAGGTTACGGCGAATGCTCAGGCCCTCGAGCGCCGGCCTGATCGATGAATCGCCCTGGTTCTCGGCCTCTCTCATGATTTCCGCGAGCAAGTCCCAGCTAGGCCAGGCTCGCCCGTCTTTCGGCACTCCGACGTCATGGCTCTGCGCGGTCACGACATGCAACATAATGATCTCGGACTTGAAGTGTTGTGCCAATACCCCAGCTTGATTAATCACATCCAGGGAAGCGATCGGGATGTCAACCGGCAGAAGAATTCTCTTAATATTCAGCATGGCGCATAATCCCTTGGGTCAATGTTGCTGTGTCACGGCTGCGAGGGGCGGGCGGGTGCCAGTTCTGAAAAATTTGCGCAGTCGCCCCCGCACCCGATATACCCTCGTTCCAGGAGAACGAGCGATCACGGAATTCCCGCCGGAACCCAGCGACCGGCGCGCCCTGTGCCTTTCAAACCCTCTCATCTCTGAACCCTGCGCCAGCCTTGTTCCGCCTCCTGTTGTTTGAAGATTGCCTGTACGACGCCAGCCCTTGGGTTGAATCCCATGCAGGCAAGCCCACCTGCAGTTATTCGCACTTTTGACTTTCAATCGTGTCCCTGATGGCCGCGAGCCCTTTTTCAAGATTTGAAACTGCCCGGGACACCGCCGCTCTTCGCACGATGGATCCCTTGGGGCCGCTCAGCCCCGGCTGCTCGGAACCCAAGGCTTTGAGGAGGTAGAAGCCAGGTTGCTCAGCGCCGTCGCTGTCGCGGACACAAACCGAGAGGTCCAAAGCAGTGCGGAAGTAATGGCTCGAATAAAGTTGCTTCTGGGCGATCGCGCATGCTACGTGATCTGGAGGCTTTCCCCGCATCGTCACCATGTGTACGATGCGCAGCGTCGGCTTCAATCCAAAGTTCACCTTGGCCCAATAAAAGGTTTCCTCGAAGTGGGCGGGTTTGCCTTGGGGGTAAGAGAGGAGGTAATGATAGAAATCCGGCACGTGCTTGGGCAAGGCATTTTCGTAGCTGAGGAGGTAGGCGAATTGCTCCGGCACGTCACTCGGATCACGCTTGTCATTATAGACCCCCAGGGCCTTGTTGCCCTCACGCTGATAGGCGAGCAGGCGCTCAAACGCGCCCTTCTGGAGGCGCTGATTCACCTGTTCATCGACGTCGGGAGCGGACCAGTCGATGGAGCGGTGAAGGTCTTCGATCGAGGTCGCGGGCATCTGAATCCGGCAATTGCCCGGTTGACAGCCCTTCAAAGCCTCGATATCGTCGCTGTCGAACGAGAAACCCTTCAGGTCAGAAAGTTGCGGAGGGTCGGTGAACACCCCGAGCGCCAAAAAGCCGGGAACCTCGCGAAGTCGGTCGAAATTGCGCGCATACTGGAAGAAGGCCTCAGGGGCAGCGTGGATATGGACGGCACCGAACAACAGGACCTCATCCGGGTTGCGTGGAGGGAGGGGCTTCGCTACGGGCTGACCGCTTCGGATGGCCTCGATCTGATCCTCACTCAATCGGACCTTCTGCCGGAAGAACGTTTCCAGCTCAGGATTGGACTGGAAAGGGCAGGCCAGCGCCATGCCGGCGAAGAGGGCCAGCGCTGCGGTGGTGGGCATAATATTCCGAATCATGTTTTAGCCCTCTCAAAAAGCCACTCTGGGAGAGTGAGTGCCGCCTTCTTGTGAAGAAGCTCATCAATTCACGCTCCGGACGATGAAAGCCCGGCGTATGAACTCTCTCCCCCACAGACAGGGTTGTTAGCTCACTTCGAACACAACACTAGCTTGCCGCCGCAACGGCTTGTCCACCCTTCACCTCCATTGCCTGGGTTGTCTTGTTCAAAAGGCGCCGTTTGGCGGCTTCGACCAGCAAGAGATAGGCTCCCGTCGCGACGGCAAGAAAAGCAAAGAAGCTCGCAGGCAGGCGCGTGAAGCCGAGCATGCCCGCCAGCGGGCTGAACGGCAGATAAATTCCAATCGCCACAACCGCAAGGCAGGTTGCCAACAAGGGACGGCTCGGACGGCTGCGCAGTGGATTCTTTGAAGTGCGGATGACGAACAGCACCAGCGTCTGAGTTGCCAGTGATTCGACGAACCAGCCGGTATGAAACTGCGCTTCGCTGGCGCGAAACACTTGCAGCAACACATAGAAGGTCAGGAAGTCGAAAAGGGAGCTAATAGGTCCGATGAACACCATGAAATTGCGGATCAGACTGATGTCCCAGCGCTGGGGTTTCTGCAGATAGGTTTCGTCAACATTGTCGGTGGGAATGGTGAGTTGGCCTACATCGTAAAGAAGGTTGTTGAGAAGGATCTGGGTGGGCAGCATGGGCAAGAAGGGCAGGAAGAACGAAGCTGCCGCCATGCTGAGTACGTTTCCGAAGTTCGAGCTTGTGCCCATCAGCAAATACTTCATCACGTTGCCAAAGGCTTTGCGACCCTCGATGATGCCATCATGCAGGACCCGCAACCCGGGCTCAACCAGAATCACGTCCGCAGAGTCGCGAGCTACATCAACCGCGCTCGAAACGGAAATACCCACATCCGCCGCGTGGAGCGAGGGCGCATCGTTAATGCCGTCGCCCATGAACCCCACGGCGTGGCCGTTATGTTTGAGAGCCAAAAGAATCCGGTTCTTCTGTGCCGGAGATATGCGCGCGAATACCCTCGTCCCTTCAACATCGTGCCCCAGCGCCGGGTCCGTCATCCGCTCCAGTTCGTCGCCCGTCAAGATGTGGCCGGAGGCGATTCCTACCTGCGAGCAGACGTGACCGGTAACGCGGTCGTTGTCACCGGAGATAACCTTGACCTCAACACCATCCTGCTTCAAAGACGCCAAAACCTGGGCGGCGTCCGCCAAAGGCTCATCCGAAAATGTCAGGAATCCGGCCAGGATCAGATTAGACTCGTCCCCGATGGAATAGTTGGGGCGAGCCGGAACTTCGACGTAGGCGACCGCCAGCGTGCGGAACCCCTGGCTGTTCAGCTCGTTACTCGTCTGTTGAAATCGCTTGGCAGCATCCGCGTCGATCGGTTGCACCTTGCCATCGCGCTCGTAGCCGGACAGTAATGGAAGGATTCCTTCTGGAGCGCCTTTGGTGATAAGGAGCCTACGGGACTGTTGCTCAACCACTACCGAGAGCCTCCGCCTCTCGAAATCGAACGGAATCTCGTCGCACTTCGTGTAACCCTCCAGCTTCGGCGGAGACTGATGAAGGATCACATCATCCAGCGGACTGCGGATTCCAGTTTCGAACTTGCTATTGACATAGGCCAGTTCCAGGGCGCGTTGGGCTGGGTTTCCAAAGGGATCAAGAGAGCGATCGAGCGACATGGTTCCCGCGGTGAGCGTTCCCGTTTTGTCGCTGCAAAGCACGTCCAAACTACCCAGGTTCTGGATGGCGGAAAGGTGCTTGACGATGACCTTCTTACGCGCCATGGCTACGGCGCCTTTCGAAAGCGTCACCGAGGTTATCATCGGCAGGAACTCAGGTGTCAAGCCGACGGCCAATGCTACCGCAAACAGCAGGGATTGAAACGCATCACGATGGCGTAAAATGCTGGCGACGATCAGGAAAATAACCAGGAAGAGAACTGTTCGCGCCAGCAGCTGGCTGAAATTGCGTAAGCCCCGATCAAAGGCCGTCTCTTCCGGTCGTGCGGCGAGGCGCGCGGCAATGTCTCCAAAGGCCGTCCGGGGGCCCGTCGCGACGACCTCTGCGGTTGCCGTTCCACTCACCACGGAGGTGCCCAGAAAAACCATGTTGCGCGCCTCCGCCTTGGCCAAGGCAGGCTCTCCGGTGGCTTCCTTTTCGCTCGGGAGGGATTCGCCCGTGAGTGCCGCCTGCTGGACATAGAGATCACGAGCCTCCAAAAGGCGCGCGTCGGCGGGAACCAGATCCCCGGCAGAAAGCCGTACGATATCTCCTGGCACGACGTCATGCCGTCGAATCTCTTTCCATTCCCCGCCGCGTAACACGCTGGCCGTAGGGGCAACTTGATCACGCAATCGTTCCATAGCGCGCTGAGAACGATAGCTCTGAGTGACGTCGATCGCCGCACTGAGCAGAACAATGATCCCGATGATTCCCGCATCTACGGCCTCGCCCATGAATCCCGATATGATTGCGGCAATCACCAGGATCAACACCAAGGGATTCGAGAACGCATGCAAGAAATCGGAGAGAAAGGAGTGGTGCTGCGTCGTCATCGGCTCATTCGGCCCGAACTGATCCAGGCGTGCCGCAGCTTCCTGTGGTGTCAAGCCGGTAATCTTGACTTGGGTCTGACTACTGTTCGGCGACATGGCTAATAACCTACTTCATCGACGCGCCTGAAGCCCTCGAAAATTCTTCCGGTAACCGCTCCGAAGATGAAGCCTCCGACGTGCGCTGCATAAGCAACGCCGCCACCCTGCACACTTGCCACAGCACCGACCTGATCGAAGATCTGCATGAGAAACCAGAACCCGATCAAGAGCGCTGCCGGAATAAAAGTGACACGGGTCCACCAGCCGAGTAGAAGCAGGGCACGTATTCGGTCCTTGGGGAAGGTGACCAGGAAGGCGCCCATCACTCCTGCGATCGCGCCACTCGCGCCGAGATTAGGAACGGTGGAATGGGGCGTGATGGCAGTTTGAGCAAGCGAGGCTGCCAGACCGCTAAGCAGGTAAAACGCCAAGTACCGCCTTGGCCCCATGGCATCTTCGATCTCTGGTCCAAATGCCCAGAGGAAGACCATATTGCCGATAATATGCAGCCAGCCGGCGTGCATGAACATGGCCGTCAGGATAGTGATCCAGTGGCGGCCGGAGACGATATCGGCGGGGATCTCTGACCAACGCATTACGAACGCTTCACCACCCGACAGCTCCGCGACAAAGACCAACGCGTTCACGATTATGATTCCAATCGTGACAGCGGGGAATCGTTCGGGGCGTCGAGTTGCATCGCCTAACGGAATCATGCCACCCATAGTGTTCCTCTGCCTCTTGAGATTAACACGTGCTCGAAGTAGAAAGCCCAGACCGACATTGTACCGTAAGTCCACGGCTTCTCTGTTGGCAGCCTTCGCACGGCCGCGGACTCGCACATGGATACCGGCTTCAGTGTGAGCGCCGGGCATCCAGGCTCAACGGCCCCGCTCCGAACTGGCTGATGAGCAAGGCTCCGCCCAGAATCGCCAAATTCTTCATGAACATGACCATTTGCGTTTGCGCCATCACCGGATCGTGCACGGTCCAGAACTTGTGCATTGTGAGTGTGACGGGAACCAGGAACAGCACAATCAGCCAGGCCCCGATTTTGGCGCGATATCCCAGCAGGATGCTCAAGCCGCCGGCCAGCGCGATGATTCCGGATAGCGGCACGACGACGGACGCGAGCGGCGCTCCTTGCGTCGCCGCGTAGGCGATAGTCTGTTTGGAGAAGTGAGTGGGCGCCGCCATTAGGAAAATCAACACATAGAGAAATCGTCCCAAAAGCACCACGGCCGGTTGCGGAACGCTGGTAGATTTAGTCGTGTAGGGAATTTCTGTTGAACCGGTTGCCATTGCGTTTCCCTCTTTGTTTATATGCAGTTTGGCGTACCCAAATCGCCGGCAGGATGCAGCCCGTTAGTACAATAAGCCGCAAAGAGATTGCGCTTCAAGCCCTCCGCTCTTTACGCTCACATCTTGCGCAGGCCAATCGCCAGCATAATCCAGGCCCAACCGAAAAAAAACAGATCGATCCCCACGAAAAGGCCGATCGCCCAAAGGCCTGAGACCGGCCATCCCGCCGCGACGAGAACACCCAAAATCGCTGTGACGACACCGCTCAGCGCTTGCCACCCCCAGCCCGGCAGGTGTGTCCACATGGACACAATTAATTGATAAACGCCCATGACGAGGAAAAACATCGCCATCACCATCGTCAATGCTTCGGCGCTGATGACCGGTTTCGTCAGCATCAATACGCCGACTACTCCGCAGACAATCGCGACCAGCAGGTGCAGGAAGAACCCTCCCCAATGCCCCACCATGAACGAGCTGACAAACTCGAAGATACTGGCTAACACCAGCAGCCAGCCGAAGAAGTACATCGAGGCCACCGTGGCGGTGACTGACCGAACAATCGCGGCAATGCCGAGCGCCAGCAACACGATGCCGAATGCCAGAAACCATCCCCAGTGTTGAATCATCTCCGGGGTGACGCGGATTATCAACATTTCTTTCATTTTTCACCTCTCGTTTCGTGAATTTATTCTGGGCCCCTCTCCGGGAGCGTCCAGCAACACTCCGTACGCCCCTCTTGAACCCACGCATGGTGTTGAAGCAAAGCGAAGGCCACAGGTAAGACACTGAAAATGTTGGAGGTCATCGACCGGTGAATCACGATTCCTTCGCAAATTCGCGAACTTCGTGAATAGCGGGTTGCAGGGAGGGCGTCTCGTTTTTCTTGCCTGGTATTGGACCGTTGGGACGGTTTGCTGAGGAGAAAGGGGACCCGGTTGGACGCGGCGCATACGTTTCCAGGAAGGCGACGAGCTCCAGGTCGCTTAAACGCCCCTCGACGTAATCCAGCGCTCCTGACTGCATGGCTTCCTCGTAGCAGCCCCTGCTGTAAGAGCGCGCCAGCACGAGCACCGGGACCTCCGTATCGACTTCCATGGCCGTCATCAGCACTTGTCGCCCCTCAAACGTGCTGCTGCCTTGGTCCAAAACAATTAAGTCATAGTGCTGGCGCTCGAGGCACTGCGCTCCCTCAGCAAACGACGAACTGGTTCGCACCTGGCACTGCATTTTATGGAGCATGGCTCCGTAGTTCTGCACAGTCTTGATGGGCTTATCAAAGCAACGCAAGGAGCGACTTTGAGCTTGCGAGTCGCCGACGGGCACGCCGCAAGCGAGCTTTCAACGTATTCTCGCTAGTTCCACAGGTCCGCGCGGCCTCCAGAGTAGACAAGCCCTGCATATACCTGAGGCTCACAGCCGTTCGCATCTCTGGGCTAAGCCCATCGATGCTCCGAGCCATAACTCGATGGAGTTCCGTCATCAAAAGGCGCTGCTCGGGGCTGGGGTTTGGGTCCACAATCCGGTCGGCCGCAGTTACTGCTGTATCGTCGAACGGCTCATCCAATGAGGCCGCTTCATGTGTCCGCCGGCTCCGCAGTTGCATAAGCGCAGCATTAATTACAATCCGCGTGAGCCAAGTAGAGAGCCCCGATCGTCCTTCGAAGCGAGGGAGGTTCCTGAAAGCTGAAAGTAAACCTTCTTGGAGGGCGTCTTCCGCATCCTCGGGATTTCGCACAATCCCCAGAACTCGGCGGTAGAGGCCGTGGGAATGACGAGCCCAAAGGCTATCCCAGTCGGCTTTTGGATATTCTCCGACCAAGGGCTGGCCGATATCGATTTGCGGGTGAGCTGTTGATCCCACAGCTTCCTCCTTCAATGATGAACACGTGTGAAGCTCGTCACGGAACCCAAAACTGGGTCCTGCGCTACACGTGCGTAGGGCCCGCTTGCGATCAAACGTGAACTGCCAAGACCGGACAAGGGCCTAACTGGATCACGCGATGAGTGGTTGAGCCAAATACGGCGACGTCCAAGGCATTCCGGCCACGCACTCCCATAATCACAGCGTCCGTTTTCGCTTCCGCGGCCTGTTGGATTATCTCCAAGTAGGGCTTGCCGATGCGCACCAAGGGCTTGATGATGCAACGTCCGCGCGCCTCCGTGGGAATTGCTTGCTCGAGCCGCGCCAGTAATGGCTGAGTGGCGCTCTGCAGATCCTTCGAAGCGGGCATGTCCTCCAGGACATGGAGTAAGCTCAGCTCGGCATGGTACTCGGCTGCTATGGAGATCGCATGCTCAAGTGCCCTCATTGAATATTCAGAAAAATCCATACAGACGAGGAGTTTGTGCAACTGGATCGGATCCTGCTCACTTCCAGGACTAATAAAATCGTGCTCCGGACTACGGACCACCAGTACCGAACAAGAAGCCTTGCGCAACACCTTTTCGGTCACCGATCCCAGTGCGATGCGGTCTGCCCCCTGGAGCCCATGGCTCCCCATTACGATAAGATTGACCTTTTGCACCCCCGCAAAGCCGAGGATGGTGTTCGCCGGGGCACCCTCGTTCAGGATGCGTTCGGGTGGTGCGCCGTAATCGACCGGGCGCCGGGCGAATTCTTGCAGTTGCAGCATGGCGTCCTTGCGGAGTTCTTGCTGGAGCTCGACAATGTAACTGGCCGGGACGTAATAAGCGTACGCTGCAAGATTGAATTCGACTACGTGCTGAAGAAACAGGCTGGCCTGGTAATGCCGCGCTAGCGACTGTGCGTAGTCGTACGCTCTTGCCGAGAATACCGAAAAATCGACCGGGCAAAGAATGCGCTCAATCCGTAACATAGTTAGCCTCCTAAATAGAAGGTGCACTTCCAATGTCCGCCGTGCATTTCTGGTGGAAGGGCGGGGTTTTAGCCCCGCCGCAGAGAGTATTTGGAGGCCCTAGACCCTGGAGCGTGTTTCCGCTCCTTCTTGTCTCGCAGCGGGGCTAAAGCTCCGCCCCTCCACCATCTAAGCCTTGCCCGCGTTGGCTTCACGGCCTTTGGCAATGTGAACTACCAAGACTGGGCATGGGCCTAATTGCACCACCCTGTAGGCTGTCGATCCGAATACCGCGAGATCCAGGGCATTGCGCCCACGCACACCCATAACAAGCAAGTCCGTTTGCGACTCCAAGGCAAGCTGAATGATCTGTTGATATGCCTTGCCGATACGCACGACGTGCTTTGTCACGACGTTCTTGTACGCCCAGGGTGACATTTGTTCCTCCAGGCGTTTCAGCGTTCTTGCTGTTTCATTTTCGATGTCGGATGAGCTAGAAACGTCCTCCAACACATGGAGCAAGGTGAGTTCGGCGCAGTACTCCGCGGCCAGGGAGACGGCATGCTCCAAAGCTTGCTCTGAGGGTTCCGAAAAATCGGTGCAGCAGACTACCCGATGTACCTCGACCAAGTGCAGCGCTCCCGCCTGAGTGACAGAATCGTGGGCTAGCTTGCGCACGGCCAGCACCGAACAGCGGGCCTTTCGCAACACTTTTTCCGTTACCGATCCCAGTGTCAGGTGGTCAATCCCTCGCAAACCGTGCGTTCCCATCACGATCAAGTTCACCGCTCTCTCCTCGGCAACTTCGAGAATCAGGCCCGTTACATCTCCGTCCTGCACGGTGCATTGGGTGTGTACGCCGCAGCAATTGTTCGTTTTGGCAAACTCCTGAAGCTGTTCCACGGCATCGGCGCGAAGTTTTCTACAGATTTCATCGTACTCGTCCGGAAAAGCATGGTAAGGGTAGTAGGGCCTCAGCGAATCGACCACATGTTGCAGCAATAGGGTAGCTTTGTAATGCCAAGCGACCGACTGCGCATACTCAAAAGCCGACACCGAGAATTCTGAGAAATCAACGGGACAAAGGATGCTTTGAATTAAAGGCATAGCGCGTCAACTCCTCTGCTATCTTACTCACCTCAAAAACAGCCGGCGGTCCACTCTTGCCAGTACCAACGACACGAAGGCTCCCCTATCGGCCAGACCTCTTGTGTCGTGCCACAACAGCCGCCGGCAGGGGCCCAAAAAGCGTGTCGGCCTTTTGGAAAGCCCGCGACGTACCCCTTCGGCTCTCCAGTCGGTCCTTGATCGTGAGAAGCACGACACTGATCGCCAACAAGAAGGCGCTCAGTGTGAATGTCACCACGACGCATGTTGCATACTCGGAAACGACGTACATAAATCACCTCTCTCCACTCTATTAGGGTAGAACCCAGCTACTCCAGTGCTTTTCGTCAGCCAGTCCGACCTGCGTCAGACTGCCCTTACCGGAAGATCGGCGGGTACCCGCGTGTTATCAGGGACAACGCATTTCTCGAATACCGCCGATCTTCCGACATCTCAGATACCGGCTCTACGCCGCCCAGTCTCAGTACGACACCGTAAGGAGGTTCTCAACTTGAGTGACCCCGGGCGCGGCCCAAGCTGCGTTCGCGGCCTCGTCCAGCTCGGCCCAGGAGCGTACGCTGCCGGTCAGGGTGACCTTGCTCCCCTCGGCTTTCACGTTAATCTCCTGCGCATCCAGCATCGCGTTGCGCTTGAGTGCCGCTTCGATTTTTCCCTTCACGTCGGCCAGCGCAACCTTCGGCTTAATCGTGATCTGGTTTCTTACTCCCTTAACCCCTGTCAGATGATGCGCCGCTCGCTCTGCAGCCGACCGCTGAAATTGCCGGTCAACCTCCCCTTCCAGTGTTAGGAAGCCCTTCTCTACGGTCACCTTGATCCGGTTACGGGGCACCAAGATATCCCACTGCAAAGCGTCCTCGGCGGCGCGGGCGATATCCGCGTCGGTCCGCTCACTGGAGCCGGGCAGCTTGACCTCGAGCTCGACGGCAAGGCCCTTAACGTTGGGCAACCGTTTTGCTGCCTTCTCGGCAGCCCACTTTTCAGCGTAGCTATCCACCGTACCTTCGAGTGTGACTACGCCGTCCTTCACCGTGACCCCGATGTCTGTCGCATTGACGCTCGGCTCCCACCGGAGTTCATCAAGAACATCCAACTGAATTTGCCTGTCACTCTTCATGGCTCTTCTCCTTTGGTTTGGCACGTTCTCCTTTCCTGACTTCGGTTCGTGCAATGCAAGTGCCATTCTCAAGCTGTTCAAAATGCTTAAGTTCGTGCACCAAAGTTTGTAGACTCTTCACGAATTCGCGAACTTCGCAAAAAGCTGTGCAGGGACGAGTTGGCTTGTCACTCGTATAAAGATCCTTTCGCCTCGATGGGCCGTGATTTGGACCGGGACGTCTGTTGGTGGGAAATCGTTTGTGCCGCAATGTTCTTTCTCGGCATTCTCTGTGGCGGGCGAGATCAGACGACTGTGAGTACCGGGCAGGGCGCGGTGCGGGCCACCTCGTAAGCAGTATCAGTTTCGGGAAGGTGAGCAGCGATGACCGGGTCCAAACGCCGCACGCTCATCACGATCAAGTCCACGCCGCGGTCCGAGGCGAATTTGAGAATGCCTTCTGCCGCACGGCCGAAGCCGAGCTCAAAACTGGTCCGCTCGCGTAAAACCGACGCTGGCGGCACGTGATCGTCCATCCAACGCCTTACAGGCTCCTGGATTTGGGCTTTCAGTTCAGGAGAAGCAACTGTCTTTTCAAGGATTTTAATGAACGTAAGCTTGGCGCGGTATTCCTCGGCCAGCGAAACAGCGTAAGCTGCGGCATGGCTGGTGTCAGGCACGAACTCTATGGCGTAGAGTACGTGAGCTAGTTGGATGTCCGCCGAGAACGTTTCCGAGACCTTCGGGCCAACCGTGAGCACCGGACAAGGCGCCCTTCGAAGCACCTCCTCCGCGACCGAGCCTAGGCGTAGCTTTTTCAAGCCTCGGCGTCCGTGAGTTCCCAGGATAGTAAGGTCGATGCCGTTTTTGTGGATCATTTCGGAAAGAACGTTCCAGACCGTACCCTCTCCAATTAAAGGCTGGCACGAAATGCCTTTTTGACGAGCTGCCTCAAGCAAGAGCTTCAGTTCCCGTTCCGTGATTTCGCGGGCCTGCTGCAGCTTCGCCGCTCTCTCCTCTGGTGGAGGGAAATCCGGGTAATCGAGAGAGATAACGTGTGCAAAACAGAGGTTGGACCCGTAGTGGCCTGCCAAGGAAAAGGCGTACGGCAGCGCTGCCTCTGACGCGGGGGAGAAGTCTGTGGCGAACAAGATTTTCTTCGGCGCAACTTGACTCGTTGGATCTGGTGGTTTCATCTCTACATCTCACTGTTCGAGGCGGGATTCCCGGACGCTCCCCAGGGTGCCTTCGAGGGTTTCATTGTATACCTTGGCTGCTGGAGGCGGTCTTTTCCTTCCTACCGGCAAGGCGTGCTTCGCCTCCGCGTCTTTGCTTGGGTCTGTACCATTTGAAATAGACCACGGTTCCTACGCCGGCGGTCACTAACACTGCGATCAGGACATACAACAGGGGCCGGTAGTGGCGCGAGAAGAAGCCGATCATCTGCTGCCCGTATACCCTTCCCAGAAAGGCCTCGATAAGAAAACGCGTAGTGCGCCCAGTGAAAAGCGCGGACAAGAACTTCTTGCGCGGATACTGCATCACCCCAGCCGCCATCACCATGGGACTGAAAGGAAAGGGCGGCGGTAAGATGGAGCCGGTGAACATCGTCAGGAATCCGCGTTTCTCGAATTGCTTGTAGATTTTTTCTGCGCGCGGTTTCCCCACCTTCTTTTCGAAGGTCTCCTGGCCGCCTTTTGCGGCCAGCCGGTAGCCTAAATATCCGCCGAGCACCTCCCCCACCGTAGCCATCAAGGCGTAATAGACCCACCACTGGCGGTGATGTGCCGAAAGCAGAATGAGGAAGACGTCCTCGCTTCCTGGCGGGGCAGAGACGAAAGGGGTATTGTCAGCCAGGCCAAGCAGGACCAATCCAAGTCCCCCCAGCCCGTGCATCCACGTCCACACCGAGTCGGGAACCACGACCATGCCAAGCACGACCACTCCAAGTCGGATTAGTCCCAGTCTCCCCAGCCCCTGCATAAACGTCCCCGCCGAGTCGGGAATTACGAGTTGTGCGAGAATACGCATGCGGGGCCTACGGTGTTACACCTCTCTGATTCATTCGAGGGGGTGGAACATGATGTGTGGCCGGCGATTGCAACTCAGAACGGGCTCGCAACAACTGCATAAGATGAGATCGGGAGAGGATCCCTTGCAAAGCGCCATTCGCGACCACCGGGAGCTGGTTAATATCGTTGCCGGCCATGAGTTTCAACGCGTCCAACACCTGCGTGTCAGGGGTTATGACGTGCAGCTCCTTGAGTGGTCGCATGGCCTCCCGGACCGTGGTGCTTTCCCAACGGTCGCGGGGGACAGCGCCTACATCCCGTAAAGTAATGAGGCCCTCCAAGCGGCCTCCATCCTCCACGGCGAAACAGCGCTGGCCGGTCCTCAAAACGCAGGTATCCACAAACTCCTGCAGGCTCATACCGCGATTGACGACGGCGCAGTCCCGTGACATCACCTCGGAGACGCGCATGCCGCGAAAGGCGGCCGCAACGTCCACCTGAGCGTAGCTAGCTTGGGCCGCGTCCATCAGGAACCAGCCGATGAAGGCAATCCACAGCCCGTTAAAGCCGGCACCGCCAAAAAAGCTCCATAACCCATAAAGAATGAAAAGAAAGGCCACGACTTGGCCAAGGCGCGCGGCGATGCGGGTGGAGCGGTCGGCGTTCTTGCTAATTGCCCACACGATGGCGCGGAACACGCGGCCACCATCCAGCGGAAACCCGGGAACCATATTGAAAATCCCAAGACCCACGTTGATATATCCCAGCCAAACGAGGACCGCAGTCACCGCCGTGCGCGGCTCGGTCGGAGGATGCCACCCCAGTCCGGCCGCGATGGCGATACAGCCGAATCCAATAGCCAGGCTGGCGAGGGGTCCGGCGATCGCGACCCAGAATTCTGTTTTCGCGTCCTTGGCATCCTCCTCGATTTGGGAAACACCGCCGAGTGCGAAAAGGGTGATCGACTTCACCTTCAATCCGCGCGCCTGGGCCACCAGCGAATGGGAGAGTTCGTGCAATAGCAAGGTGACAAAGAACAGAAGTGCGGTGAGCAACGCCGCGATCCAGACTCGGCCAGTGCTCCAACTGGGGTTGACGTGATGAAAACGCTCCCCGAGAGAAAACGCGATCAGAGCAGCAATGATGAACCAACTGTAGTGAAGCCCGATCTCGATTCCCGCGATTTTTCCCAGCTTAATGTTAGATTTCATCGGTGAACCTCCGCTTGTAGGGGTGGCCCTCGGACTAATCTCAGACTGAGGTTTTCATGCACACCCTTGTGGCCCGCATTGGGAGCAACTCCAAGGGTTGCCCCCTACGCCGCTACAGCTCAATGTGTTTCTCCGCCGCCTTCGCTTTTGCCGCTGCCGCCTTTGCCTGGAGTAATTCGACTTTAGCCCGGGCCTCGCGCTGCGCAGCCTCGAGTCGCTCTTTGGCCTTTTGCAACAGCGCCTGTAGCCTCGAATCGAGCTGGTTGATTTTCTCCTGGAGCTTTGTTTTTCGCTCCGCATGAGCCTGGGCGTGCTCCGCCTTCATTTGCGCAAGGTCGGCCTTGATAGCTGCAATGTGGTTGTCATCGATTGTGTGTTTAACCTCTGAAAGGGCGCGGCGGAATACGGTGCCCCCTATAGCTTCCATCTGAGTGTCCACAGGACCAGTCGCGTCTTCTTCAATCTCCGCAACAACTGCCGACCGGTTCGGCAAGAGAGCCTTGGCCACATCATCAACAAAGTCCTCAGCTACCCAGGCGTTGTGCATGTCCGCCGCGCCGCCAGCAACTAACCCGACCGTACCGCCGATACCAATGCCCGCGAGCCCGCCTAGTGCACCTAGGAGTGCTCCGAGTGCAGTTCCGACTAGAAGGCCAAACGGTCCTCGGTCATCAATCTCCCTCACCGTTACCGTGCAGTCGGGATTCTTCACCACGATCGCGTGACGGTAAACAGTAATATGGTTGTCAAGATCCAACTGCCGAAGCGCCTTCGCCCCTTCGTGGGCTTTGCTCTCGTCCTCGAATACTACTACCAGCATTCGTTGCATGATGGTTTCTCTCCTTCTACGAGCCTGCACGTCGGTATTCAATTGTTTCTCAAACTGCTTTGCGGCATCGGCGATCCTCCTCGGGAGAGTTACTATGGCTTAATGTGCGTTTCAGTCGCCTTGGCTTTGGCGGCCGCCGCCTTTGCCTGAAGTAACTCGACTTTAGCGCGCCCGTCGCGCTCCACTGCCTCGCGCCGCTCTTTAGCCTTTTGTAACTGCGCCTGCAGCCGCGACTCGAGTTGGCTGATTTTCTCCTGGAGCTTGGCTTTTCGCTCTGCATGAGCCTGGGCGAGTTCTGCCTTAATTTGCGCTAGGTCGGCCTTGATGGCAGCGATGTGATCGTCATGGATGGTGTGTCGAACCTCGGATAGGGTGCGGCGGAAAACAGTGGCCCCTATTGCCTCCATCTGAGTGTCGACAGGACCAGTTGTGTCTTCTTCAATCTCAGCAACAACTGCAGCCCGGCCGGGCGAGAGAGCCTTGGCCACATCATCAACGAAGTCCTCTCCAATCCTGGCTCTGTTCAAGTCGGCCGTGCCGCCAGCAAAAAAGCCTACATTAGCACCGATGGCCACACCGGGCGCACCGCCCAATAGCCCGATGAGGGCTCCGAGTGAGGTCCCCACCAGTGACCCGAAGGGCCCCCGGGCGTCACTTTGCTTGACCATCGTTGTGCCGTCGGGATTTCTCACCACCACCGCGTGGGCGTAAACAGTGATGCTACCGTCGAGATCCAACTGCACAAGTGCTCCCAACGCTTCTTGAGCTTTGCTCAGGTTATCAAAGACCGCTATCAGCATTCTGTCCATGATGATTTGCTATGCCTCCTTCAGCGCCTGGTTGACGGCTTCAGTCAGGGCTTTGTCAAAGGCTTCGACATCGGTGTTCAGTTGCTTTTCAAACTGCTTCACGGCCCGCGTAGTTACTTTTTGCAAGGCCTCTTGCAGCCTCGACCGGCCGATCACGATCAGGTCTGCCGTGCTCGCCTGAAGAGTATCGCCAATCTCTTTCAGATCTGAACGCGACATTCCCGCCCAGAGGTGCCCGATGAGAGTTCCCAGGGCTGCGCCGCCCACGAGTTCCCAAATCAGGTAGGGTGGGAAGAAGATACCCAATAATGCTCCCACGGCCAGGCCACCCCATGCCCCGTACTGCGTCGGCATCTCGGTCTTGTGGATCTTCACTTGGCCGGTGGCGTCTTTGCTGACCACTGCCGCGTCGAACACGCCAATCACGCCATCAAAGTAAAGCTTCTTGACTTCTTTGTAGTCGGCCTGCGCGTCGTCGAGGCCTGAATAAGTCGCGACGTAAACAAATACCGGTTTGTTCGTTCTGTCTGCCATAGCTCCTCCTTGTACAACAATTTGGTTTTTAGTAATCACTCGCTTTCGACAGTCACCGTGTCGCCGGACGCAACCTCGGTGGTAAAAGGGTCAATGGTTACGCCGTTGCGTTGTGCGGTCCGCCGGAACAGGTGGTACTTGGAAGTTGCAACATCGCGGACGGTTGTCTCCTCACTGACCTGCACAATGGACCGAACTTTGTCCGGACCGATAAGAGTTACGGACATCATTTTGGCTCCTCAGCGGCATGCTGCCGCCAAGACTAGCACCCTGGCGCACGAAGACATCATTCGCCTGGCAAGCTGCGAATGGCGGCGGCGAAAGCTACCAGGGCTCCGCCGTCAAACAAGAGGTCGACGCCAATTACGATACCAATGAAGACGGTGCTGGCTACGCCCCAATTGGCTATGACGAAAATGCCGAGACCCACGGAAACTAATCCAGCAAGCACCGTCCCCCCCCACCAGGGGAACTTAATAACGCTTGCCGCAGTGGTGCGGAACAGCCCTCCCACGATGAAGAGCACCGCGAGAACCATGGTCACGCCTTCCGCCCCCGCGCCAGGGTGCCGAATCAGCAGGTATCCAACCGCACCCCGAAGCAGCGCGTTGAGCAAGCACAGGAAGAACAGAGACCAGTTGAAGGTGAGAAACGCACTGACGAGCCAAAACACGCCACTGATCACAAGCACCCTGCCCAACACCAATATTGAGAAAGCGGTTGCGGTCTGCGCTTTGGCGATGCACACGGCGCCAAGAATCGTCAACAGGATCCCTAGCGCCAGGAACCAGCCCCAGGATTTTCTAATTTCGTCTATCGCTGCTGCGAACACATCAGAGATTTTCGACATTGTCCTGCTCCTTTACGGCTGCATGTTTTTTGTGTTTCTTGCCGTTGCCACCCGGTCAACCATACACATTCATGTTCAAATACGCCTCCCATGAGGCTCCGCTGATTCAGGCCGCAGCGCTCAGGTACGGCTGGGGAGGCAGCAGTCGGCCCACCTCCGAGGCCGTCAAGGGTTCGACCAGATAATCCTTGGCTCCCAACTGCATGGCTTCGATGTAGGAGCCCATGTCCAGGCATGGCGCCACGACAATAACGGGCCGGCTGCGATCAATCTCCATGGCCCGCTTCAGCACGCAGCTCCCCTCGAATTTAGGGGTTCCCTGACTCAGGATGACAAAGTCAAAGGAATCACTACCCACACAGCGGACACCCTCGCAATATGAGCGGCAGCGTCGGACCTGATACCCATACCCTTCGAGCATGGCGGCATAATGTTCAAGCCCGTCGGGGCGCTCGTCCACTACGAGAGCTCTAGGTTCAGGAGAAGTGGGATATCCGCTACTGATTTTCTGCTGTTCGCCTCTCAGCTCCATACGCCACCTCCACGCCGGCTGCCATCCTGCGCTGCGTCTATCCGATTTGAGGTCCGTATAGCGGCCGTCTCGCCCGCAGTTGCGCAGGGGAAGCTAAGATCAACGGGCGGGACGCGCGCGCTACACGACTTCAGGTGCTAAATGTGTTTCTCTGCTGCTTTGGCTTTCAAGGTTGCGGCCTTAGCCTTCAAAATCTCGATCTTGGCCTGCGCTTCTCGCTCTGCCGCTTGGCGTTGCCCCTTGGCTTTCTCAAGTTGGGCTTGGATCTTGGAGTCGAGCTGGTTGATTTTCTCCTGAAGCTTCGCTCTTCGGTCGGCTTGCGCCTTGGCTTGCTCGGCCTTCATTTGCGCGAGATCGGCTTTCATGGCGGCGACGTTCTCGTCGTGGAGCGTTTGCTTTACCTCTGACAGTGCTCGCCGGTATACTTTCCCGCCGATCGCTTCCATGCGGCCGTCCACCGGAGTCGTCCAGTCTTCCTGAATCTCCGCCACCACGGCGAATTTGTTCGGTTGCAGTTCCTGGCTGACGTCGTCAATAAAGTCTTCACCAACCCTGGCGTTGTTCAGGTCCAGGGTGCCGCCGGCAAGTAAACCTACCCCCGCACCAATCGCGAGACCGACTGGCCCGCCGATCAGTCCAATGAGGCTTCCCAGCGACGTACCCACCAGAGTTCCCAACGGTCCCGGGTCGTCACCTTGCTTCAGCGTCGTGGTGCCATCCGGGTTCTTGCCAATCACCGCGTAAGCGTAGACGGCAATGCTGCCCTCGCTTTCCAGTTGAGAAAGCGCCTTCTTCCCTTCGTACGCCTTGTTTTCTGAGTCAAAGACAACTACCAGCATTCTATCCATGGTTTTGCTCCTTTACGGCTTGTCCCATCTGCCGTCGGACCCTATCAGTGCAAGCCAAGCGCCAAGGCCAAGCCGTTGAAAGCACAGCCATTTAAGTATCACCGAGTCACGATCTCTCTCGCGAATTCGCGAAGTTCGTGAGAACCTGCCGACCAACGGGTGGCCGCGGGCATCGGAATTCAAGGGGCTAGGAGAGGGGCCCGCTGTCCCGATGCCCTTCATCGGGAAGCGGGCCGGGTGGAGGGTCATTTCTGGAGGGAAGGATTAAGGCTGGATGTAGTGGAAACTGTAATTGATGCCAGGAGCTTCTGGATCGCGTGGTCCATCGCCTGACTCATCTCGGCTACCACTGCGGGTACGTTTCGCTTTTCTAGCCGCTCGCTCTCTGACGCGGCGTTCGCCCAGACCATTTTACCGGAACGAGGGTCCGTGAGTTGCGCGGAAAGCGCAACCTCGACCCTGACACCGTCTTCATAGTCCACCTCCTCGAGCTTTTCCAGGCGTCCGCTGAGGACGAAATCTACGTCTGAACGCCCGTCATAGGCCCTTACTTCGGCGAATCTGCCGCTGGCGCGCAGGCGGTCTATCATGGCGTTGGTAAGAAACTCCCGCGGGTCAACTGCCCAGCGGTGATACTGATAAAAACCGACCTGTTCGGGCGAGGTGCGGTAGACGATGGCCCCCTGGTGGAGGTACGCCGGCGAACGGAATTCGAGTACCGCAAGGGATGAGCGGGTTCCTCCCGCGATTGGCACGTCAACGGCCGGAGGCACATGCAGTGTGTAATAGGCCGGAAACCTGGCCCTACCGCAGCCAGCCAGGCAGGCCGAAATCGTGAGAGTGGCGAGAATTGCCGTCAGGCGTCTAGTCATGGCTTCTCCTATTGTGGTACTTTGCGGTCCTTGTCCTGTTTGACACGAATCAGACTCCACGGCCGCTGCTTGAGCGAATCCGTCAACTGGTCCAGGTTCTCGGTCGCGATGCGCAGGTTTTCAATCGTATCGTCAAGTTTATGATCGTTGGCTCGAAGCATAACCTGCATGGTTCCCAATACGTCCCTGGCCTCCTTCAACGTACTTTGAAGTTCGGCGAGATCCTTGGTGCGCAGATCGCCCACCGTGGCGTTGGCGTTCTGGATAGCGCCGTCGGCATGATCGACCACCGGTCCCATCTTCGCCATCACCGCATCCGCATGCTGCGTCAGGGCCAACAGTTGGTCGGCAATGTGGTCGATCTTCGGCCGCTCGGTGGCCACCAGTCCATTGGTCTGTTCCAGCAGCGTTTCAATCCGTTTCTGATTCGGCGGGCCGGTAATCGAATTTAGATTGCCAAGGAGTTTTCGCGTGTCGGTGCTGATACCTCCAAGCTCGCCCTGCGCCTGCGCCACCAGGGTGTTTGCGTTTTTCGCCAGCGTGGAAACCTCGCCTTCGAGATCATCAATGCTCAGCGCCTCTTCGGAGGGAATCACGGCGCCGGGTGCGAGCCGCCGGGCAGCATTACTGCCGGGGGTAATCATCAATGCCGGGTCGCTCATCAAGCTGATGGAGCCGAGTTTCGCCACTGATTTTTCATTCACGGGTATTCCCCGTTTAAGTTGCAATAGAATCTCGATACGTGTTGGATCCTGCGCCCAGGGTCTCACCGCCATGACTTTGCCCGCGGTGATGCCCGCGAACAGCACGTCATTGCCGGCTTCGAGTCCCCCTGCATAGCGCAGATAAGTCCGATAGTGCACGCCCCCGCCTCGGAACTCAGCGTTAACCAGGTAGATCAGTGTAAATACCATGACCGCAATCGAAGCAAGGACGAAGACTCCGACCTTGGTCTCCGTCGTCACTGCGGCCTTGGTTCCTGCTGTCACGGCGTCACCTCCGAGGAGCGCAAGTACTTTTCCATAAAGGCTTCCACCACCTGGCTGGTCGCCACATTGTCGGGCACGCGATCCAGAAAATGCCGTATGTGCGGATTTTGACTTGCTCTGATCTCATCCTTAGTTCCGACGGCCAGAAACGTTCCGTTGTAAAGCATCGCAATGCGGTCGGCGATTCGGAAAGCGCTTGCCAGCTCGTGGGTCACGACCACGACCGTCATCTGGAACACCCGCTTCGAGAAGAGAATAAGTTCGTCGAGCTCCGCCGCCACAATCGGATCGAGGCCGGCGGAGGGTTCATCAAACACCAGGATTTCGGGATCGAGCGCCAGGGCACGAGCCACCGACGCGCGCTTTCTCATGCCGCCGGACAGTTCCTGCGGGTAGAGCTTCCCGGAATCCGCCAGCCCCACCGCGGCCAACTTCATCCAGACGTCCAACTGGATGATGGAAGGGGCGAGCGACGTATGCTCGCGCAGAGCCAACGCGACGTTATCCTCAACCGTGAGGGAGTTGAACAATGCCGCGCTCTGGAAGGAAACCCCAATCGAGCGCCGGACACGCTTCAGTTCCGCCGGCGAACAACAGGTGATGTCCACCCCCTTGATCACCACGCTGCCCGATTGCGGGCGCTCGAGACCCAGCAGGTTCCGCAACAGGGTACTCTTGCCGGCGCCGCTACCGCCCAGTAAAACCATGGTTTCGCCGGGCTCGACGTCCAGGTTCAGCCCGTCCAGCACCCGGCGTCCGCCGTACTCCACCACGAGATCGCGAACTGAGATGATCGACATCAGTGTTTACCGGTAAAGTAGAAGATCGCGGTGAAGAACATATCAGCGACAATCACCAGGAAGGTTGACTTGACCACCGCGGCCGTAGTGGACCGGCCCACCGCTTCCGGCCCACCTCGCACGCTGAATCCTTCCAGGCATCCCACGAGCACGATGATGACGGCGAACGCCACGCTTTTGACGAGGCCGCTGACCACGTCTCGCAACACCAGCGACTCGAGTACTTCATGCACATAGAGCTTCAGACCCAGATGGGTGCTAAAGAACATGAAAATCCAACCTGCAAAAATGCCGCAAACATTGCAGACGGCGGTAAGGCAAGGTATGGTGATGAGACCGGCAAGCAGCTTCGGCGCCACGACGAATTCGATCGGGTCAAAGGCCATCACCTTGAGAGTGTCGATTTCTTCGGTCACCATCATGGTCCCGATCTCGGCGGAGATTGCGGCACCCGCCCGCCCGCTCACCGCAATGGCCGTGAGGAGCGGGCCTACTTCGCGTGTGAAACCGATGGCGACGAGTGGGATCACGAGGCTCATGGCGCCAACCCGGCGCAGCTCCGAGGCCCCTTGCAGGGCGAGGATGAAGCCGCAGCACATCGCCATCAGTCCCACCATGGGAACCGCCTCGACCCCGATCTGCAACATCTGAACGATGGAAGCCTTCCAGCGATAGCGGTTTCCCATCAAAGGGAGCGTTGTGGGCAGCGCTCGAACCGCGGACCAAAAGCCAATACTCAGGCCTCCGACGTAGTCCAGCCGGTCGAGAGTTGCCCTTCCCACGCTTTCAACGGCTTCGGTGAATTTCGGCATCAAGAAACCCTTGAGATGGAGGAATGGTCCGTCCTCCCACCTGTTTCGAAGAGAAGCAACAGCCCCGTGACCTCGAGCAAATGGCGGGGACCATCGCGCACCCCTCGCAGCTGCAAATTCGTGTGGCGCTGACGCGCGATCCGGAGTGCCTCGATCAGCGTAGCGATCCCGGAGCAGTCGATATAGCTCAACTCCGACAGGTCGATGATGAGGGTCGGCAGGGACCCCCGGCTGAGCAGCGCGAGGAGTTGCTTGCGAAGCGCAGGCGAAGAGTCGACTGTGACTCGTCCGCCCAGGCAAACGACTGCTTCGCCATCGCTGTTGGTCACCTGGATGCTCAGATCTTGGGTAGTGGTAGACTCCGTCGCCGTCAAGGCTTTTCTCCTCGATTTGGCATTTCCTCGTTTTCAACAATGCAACCAAAGCGCCAACTGCTAAGCCCCTGAAAACACGGGAACTCATGCATCAAGGAATCGCCATCATTTCGCGAATTCGCGAAACTCGTGATAGCCTTTGCTGGATTCTTAAAAGGAGGGTCACTTGCACCTTGTTCCATCAGTCACTTACAGCTCTCCCTTTTGGAGCACGCGTTGCGAACCCCGTGGAGCGGGGCCTTCGCAAGTCTCTCGACCCCTCACCCAATGCTCCCCCTACCCCTCCTCAGGGGAGAGGGAAGAGGGGAAAAGGAAAGGAGTGACAGGGTGAGGGGTGTTGCCGGGATTTCCGATCCCGGACGAGTAAGCGTCGCGTCCGACATTAACGGTCAGGAAAAATGAAAATGAACGAACCCAGGGAGAGTACATTGAGGATTGGCGCCAGCAGGCCAACGACGTAGTTGGAGACGGCAAATCCGAGGCTCTATCATCTCTACACCTCCCGCTGCATCGCCGGCTTCCATATGAGCCCAGCGGAAGCTGCATACCGCAACGCGCAGTACGAGTTGTTTGGAATAAAGGCAAGATGGGCGAGAAAAGTGGAACTGGCAGGGGGATACCGTTCTTGGCACAGTCGCGCCGACCTGAGGGTCTAGGGGCTCATTGCACCCAACTAACTCAATGGCAAGTTTTCAGCTCAGGGCGCTAGACACCTCTGAAGCTGTACTTGTTGATCTTCATTGCCCGGATCTTGGATTCAAGAGTTGAGGGGGGGATTCCGAGCTTGGCGGCCGCGCCCAAAGGGCCCGACACTTGACCGTGCGCTTCCGCCAAGGCAGCGCCAATCATTTCCCGTTCTTCTATCGTCGATTTTCTGAAAGACGGATGCGGTGCGGGCCCGGTAAGGAAGAACTCGTGAGCCAGCCAATCCTTGCTGACCGAGAGCTCCCCCTTGTCGTACACAACCACAGACCGTTCAATGACGTTCTGCAGCTCCCGGATATTTCCGGGCCAGGGATAGTCCACCAGCGCTTCCATCGTCTGGGAGGAAATCACCTCAACCGTCTTGTGCATCTTCCGGGTGAATTGCTGGACAAAATGCCGAACCAGCAGGGGTATGTCTTCCCGGCGTTCGCGCAAGGGAGGAATAGAGATCGGGAAGACGTTCAGGCGGTAGTAAAGATCCAGCCGGAACTGTCTCTGGACGACCATTTCCTCCAGCGCACAATGCGTCGCAGCCACAATTCGAACGTCGACTTTCTTCGTGTGCGTGCTACCCAGGCGCTCGAATTCCCTTTCCTGCAACACGCGCAAAAGCTTTGGCTGCAGGTCCAGCGGGATATCGCCGATTTCGTCCAAAAAAAGTGAACCTTGGTCTGCCAGCTCCAGCCGCCCAATCTTCTGAGTCAAAGCCCCGGTGAAGGCGCCGCGCTCGTGCCCAAAAAACTCGCTCTCAAGCAGCCCGGTGGGAATGGCGGCACAGTTAAGCTTGACGAACGGTCGGTTCTTCCGCGGGCTGCAATTGTGAATCGCGCGGGCGATCAACTCCTTTCCCGTACCGGTCTCACCGAGCAGCAAAACGGTGGAATCACTAGGAGCCACAGTTCGCACCAGTTCTAGGACCTGCTTCAGCGCCCGGCTGTGCCCAACGATCTGCATCTGCCCGAAATTCATCTCACTGCGAGTCTCTTGTTTCCCATCAGAGGTGATACATTGGCGGATGGCATTCAGCAGGTCCTCGTCGTCGAAGGGCTTCGTCAAAAAGTCGACTGCACCTGCTTTGACCGCGCGCACTGTCATGGGAATGTCGCCGTGGCCGGTGAGAAAGATGATGGGGATCTGATCGCCCGATTTGGCCAGTTCCTGTTGCAGATCGAGTCCGCTTAGCCCGGGGAGGTTTACATCCAGCACCAGACAACCCGGCACGTCAGGTCGAGGAGTCGCCAGGAACTCCTGCGCTGACGCAAAGGTTCTTGCCCTCAGTCCGGCGGAGCGGATCAGGCCTGCCACGCCTTCCCGCGCCGACGGATCGTCATCCACCACGTAAACCAAAGCTCCCGTGTCACTCATGGGACCCCCTAGGTTTAACTGTTATGGTTTAAGCGCCTCAAGTATTCTACCACGCGGCCCACTGAGGGTCTATCCGTATAAACCCTTAGTGTCAACTACTATTACCGAACTGCCAATTTCGCCGTTCAGTACCCTGCCGAGCGGGATATTGATTTCGCCCTCACGCACTCGACTTCTACGGTTGCGGCTCAGATTTCAATCTTGCAGCCGCGTGGACGGCATCAAGCAATTCATCGTCACTGAATGGCTTAGTCAAGTACGCGACTGTCCAATCCGAGCGAGCGTCTGACCTCGCCCGGTCGTCAGATGCGTGCGCCGTAATGAAAACCGCCGGTAGTTTACAATTGCTAGCCAGCAGGTGACGGTGGAGTTCAATCCCGCTCATTCCCGGCATGCGCACGTCTAATATCAGACAGTCCAGCTTGTTCGGATGAGCCGAGTTCAAGAATTCCTCCGCCGAGGCGAACACCGTCACCGCCATGCCGACGGACCTGATCAAGCTCTCAAGCGATTCCCGCACCGCGACGTCATCATCTACCACTGCGACAAGAGGGATCATCGGTCCTCCATACTCTTGAATAGCAGCGGTGGAATGGAAAATCAATTACACCTTAGTATTAGGTCTACAGGCTTGAGCTCTTGGTGCCCTCAGGAGGTTTTTCGAGACCGAATCCCCAGCTTGTCCCCCATTCTCACCAGGTCCGCTAATGAATCGGCACGCATTTTGCGCATCACCTGCCCACGGTGAACCTTGACGGTAACTTCGCTTATCTTCAGTTCGGCCGCGACCTGCTTATTCAGCAGTCCGGAAACTACCTGTTGCATGACTTCCTGCTCGCGCGCGGTCAGCGAGTTATAGCGGCCTTTCAACTCACGCAACTCCGCGTGCCGCTGGCGCAGAAGGCGATCCCGTTCGATAGCCTCTTCAATTGCCCGTAAGAGATCCTTCTCATCGAAGGGCTTGGTCAGAAACTCAACTGCCCCCGCTTTCATAGCCTGCACGGAGGCTGGGATATTGCCATGGCCTGTCAGGAAAACGATGGGGATCTCCAGTTCGAGCTCGGCCATCCGCTTCTGCAAGTCGAGCCCGCTCAGCCCGGGCAGTTGCAGGTCCAATATCAAACAACTTGGCGCTTCATCCCGAGGGCGAGCCAGGAATTCCTGGGCGGAGGCGAAGGTCTCGACCCTCCACCCCGCAGACCGGATCAGAGTCTCGAGACCTTCCCTAACCGAGAGGTCGTCGTCCACAATCGCGATGACTGCTTCAGGCTGCCGCATTGGATTCTTCATCGTGGTACTTCGGAAGGCTAAAGTGGAAGATCGTGCCTGGGCCGTCCTTGGCCGCAGCCCATAACCGGCCACCATGCGCCTGAAGAATGGAACGGCTGATCGAAAGGCCCATGCCCATGCCCCCGGGCTTGGTGGTGTAGAAAGGGTCAAAAATCTTGTCTAGCGTGTTCGGGTCAATGCCTGTCCCTGAATCTTTGACCGTTACCTGCACCTGGTCCGCATCAATGTTGCGCGTGGTTATCAGGAGTTCTCGTGGCCGCTCTTCTACGCTGCTCATCGCTTCGATAGCATTCATGACCAGGTTCAGCATCACCTGCTGCAACTGCACCCGATCGCCCGACACACGTGAAAGGTCATCGGCAAAATGCGTGCGGGTGATCACGCTCTTTTTTTTCGCCTCGTCCCCTACCAGGGCCAGGACTTCCCGGATTATTTCATTCAGATCGAGTTTTTCGCTAGGTGTCGCAGCTCTTTTGACCAGCGCCCGAACGCGGGCGATCACGTCACCGGCCCGCTTCCCGTCGCGCACGATGCGACGGGCGGCTTCCCGGGCTTCCTCCAGATTAGGCGCATCTCCGGCCAGCCAACGCAGGCAAGCGCTGCCGTTGCTCACTACGCCCGACAGCGGCTGATTGACTTCATGCGCGATCGAGGCGGTCAGTTCCCCCATCATGCTCACCCGGTTGATGTGTGCGAGATCCGCCTCGAGTTGGCGCAGTCGGTCGCGCTCTTCCTCGGCACGCTTCTGTTCCGTCACATCGATCGCGGTGCCGACGTATTCAACTGCCTCTCCGTTATCGTCGAGAACCGGATGGCCGACCGCGTGGATGTGCTTGACTGTTCCATCGGGCAGCACGATCCGGTGGTCATGCTCGTACTCCATGTTTGCAGCCGCTGCCCTAAGCAGCAGTTCACGCGTGCGGTCGAGGTCCTCCAGGTGGATTCGCTGCCAGAATGTTTCGGCGGATGGTACACCTTCCTGCGGGTTTAAGCCAAAAATCCGGAACATTTCCTCGGACCAGTAAAGCGGCTGGCGAGTGACAGCGCTCCAGGCAAAACTGCCCGTGTGGGTCAGCCGCTGCCCTTCGGCCAGGTAAGCTCCGGTCCGGCGCAGCGCTTCCTCGGCACGCTTGCGTTCCGTAATATCCATCGAGGTTCCAACCAGTTTAACGACATCTCCCGCGCCATTCAGAACAGGATGCCGGATGGTGTGAATATGTTTGACCGTTCCGTCGGGCAGCACGATCCTGTAATCGTCGAAGCTATCTACTTTTTCGCGGAGCGCCCTCTCAAAGTTCTTCTTCCACCCGTTCCGATCCTCCGGGTGGATTCGTTGGAAAACTGCTTCCCCTGTCGGTAAACCCTCTTGGGGATCGAATCCCCAAATTCGGAAGTCTTCCTCCGAAACGTAGACATACGTGTCGCCGGCCAAATCGAAAGCCCAACTGCCTGTGTGCGTCAGCCGTTGCGACTCCGCTAGATACGCTTCACTTTGGCGCAGCGCTTCTTCGGCGCGCTTGCGCTCGGTGATGTCCCGCACGAGGCCTAAGTTGTAAGCCCGGCCTCCGTATTCAAAATAATTCGCACTGATCTCGACCGGGAAAGTACGGCCATTTCGGGTTCGGTGGCGGCCTTCGAAACTCAGCGACCGCTGCGCCTGAAGGTCGCGCCAATGCTCGGACCAACGCTTCGCCGGGAACTTAGGATCAATATCCGATACGCCCAGGCCGAGCAGTTCCGCACGGCTATAACCCAAAACGCGGCAGGCCTCGTCATTGACGTAATGAAAACGCCCCTTGTCGTCTGTCAGAAAGGCGGCTTCGCGTACTTTATCCAGGGCGAAACTGAGAAGGGCAACGCCTTGCTCTGCCCGTTCGCGTGCGGCCCGCGAACGTAGGGTGACGATGCCGAACGCCAAGTCGCCAGCCAGTTCCTCAAGCAGCCGATTTTCTTCCGGCGCAAAAGCGTTAGGCTGGGCGGAATAAATGCTAAGACTGCCGAAGGCGTTGGCGTGTTCGTCCTTAAGCGGCAGGGCGATGCCCGAACGAAAATCGCGCAGCAAAGCGCTCTCCCGCCAGGGCGCAATTTGAGCATCGGCGGCGAAATCCTGGATGCAGCAAGTTTTCCCGCTCCGGATGGCCGTTCCAGTGGGGCCGTGCCCATGCTCGGTGTCGGCCCAAGTAAGGCCGAGGCTTGTGAGATATCCCTCCTCGGCCCCGGTCCAGGCGACAGGGCGCACGCTTTTGACCTCGTCGTGTTCGGCATAGCCCACCCACGCCATGCGGTAGCCGGCCTCCTCGCAGACGATCCGGCAGATTTCATCGAGCAAGCTCTGCTCGTCGGTGGCGCGCAGGAGGCTCAGGTTGCAGTTGCTGATCGCTCGCAGTTCGCGATTCAGACGAGACAAGGCCTCCTCCGCCCGCTTGCGCTCGGTAATGTCGTTGTTGGTCTCCAGGATTGCAACGGGCGCACCCCTCTCGTCGCGCTGCAACGACCAACGGCTCGCCACCACGACCTCGGTTCCGTCCTTCTTGGTATGCACAAGCTCGCCTTCCCAACGGCCCGTACGTATCACTTCCGCCTTGATTTGCACAAGCGGCGCCGGAAAGACGGTCTTCAGCAGATCGTGAACATCCTTGCCCACCGCATGCTCTGCGGTCCAGCCGTACTGTCCCTCGGCGCCATGGTTCCAGTAACTGATCACCCCCTCCATACCCGCCACAAATATGGCATCGTGCGTGAGACTGAGGAGATCTGCCTGCTCCCGCAGAGTATCCGCGAGCTGCTTCAACCGCGCTGCCCTTGCGCGGAGCTGCCTTACACGCAGCCAATGGATACTGCCGGCCAAGAGCACGATGCCGGCCAGGAGAACCAGCCGGAACCACAGCGTCTGGTAAAAGTGCGGTTTCAGCACGAAACGCACGCTGGCCCCCTGATTGTTCCAAGTGCCGTAGCTGTTCGCAGCAACCACCCGGAACGAGTATTCTCCGGGAGCCATGTTGGTGTAGTGAGCGGTGCGTCGCGTCCCGGCGTCCACCCAGCCCTTATCAAAGGGCTCGAGCCGGTACCTGAAGCACGTTCTTTCCGGGGCAGAGAGGCTCAGGGCCGTGAAGCGGAAATCGAAGGTGCGGTTGCCGGGGGGTACGGAAGTCTGGCCGTCGCGCGCCAGCGTCAGCTTGTTTGCCCATGCCTCCTCCAACACCACCGGCGGAGGAAGGCGATTGCCGGCATTGGGGTCAATAGCCACCACGCCGCGCAGGGTAGGAAACCATATCCGCCCGTCGGTAGTTTTCCAGCCTTCCGGGCTCCCATCATTGGATTCGGTGCTTCTCATGCCCTCGGCGAGCCCGTACGATACGGGCGAAATGGAAGAGAGTTTCCCATCGGCAAAATCATTTAGCTCCTTCAGACCGAGGCGAAGGATACCCTGATTGGAGCTGAGCCAGAGATTGCCGCTACCGTCGTCCAAGATGCCCAGCAGCATGTTGCTGGGCAGACCGTCTTTGGTGGTGATCGCCTTAAACCGGCCGTCCCGCAGACGGTTCAATCCCCCGCCGTAGGTTGCAACCCAGAGAGTCCCGGTCGAATCTTGGTGGATGTCATACACGGTGTTGTTGGACAAACCTTGCTTCCGGTCGTAAAAGACGGTTTTGCTGCCGCGCACGTACCGGAGCCCTTCGAGGCCGCCCAACCATAAGCCACCGTCTCGGTCCTCGGTGATTGCGCGCACATCAGAGGTGCCGGGGACATGCTCCAATTTCCCATCGCGAAAGCGGTAAAGCCCTCCGGGACGCTCCTCGGTCAGCGTACCGATCCAAAGCGTGCCCTGGCGGTCTTGATAAATGGTCCTCACAGCCGGTGCTTCAACCTTGAAAAAGCTCAGCACGCCCGCTCTCGAGCGGTACAACCCGCCATATCCGCCGAACCACAAATCACCATCGCGTGTCTGGGCAATGGTGAGAATGTTCACCACGCCCGGGAAAAGATGGAACCGATGCCCATCGAACCAGTAGAGCAAATCTCCGCCGAGCCAGATGCGGCCTTCCCGGTCCTGAAACACCGTACTAAAGCTGGAGTCCGAGAGACCTTCGTCTTTTCCGTAGGCTGTCAAAGGGGCTGGGCGGAGACGAGCGAGCCCGGTCCCAATCATTCCCACCCAGAGGTTGCCGTCTCGATCTACCAGGAGGTTGCGCACCTTGGGCAACTCGGCGCCATTCACAGGCAAGGATAGTGGCTCGGGAGGACTGAGCCTCCCGCCTACAATCCGAACGAGTCCGGCCGGGGTGAGCAGCAGCAATTCCCCATCCGTATCCTTCGCCATGGCCAGGATGCTTTGCTCGGGATACGCGCCCGTCAATCGGCGCCGCTCAATCGGCGGCAGCGGTACGTCGGAGAATACCCCCTGGTAATAGCGCACAAGCCGATAGGCGTCGCGCGCAGCAATCCAGATACTTCCGTCGCGAGCTTCTTGAACAAGAAAAACGCTCGGCTTGAGGACATTCAGGGTCGCGACGGAGCCGTCGGCCCCGAAACGCAGAACTTCTTCCCCTGAGCGGAACCACATGCTTCCGTCCCGCGCCTGGAGGTAAAATTCCCTGACCGCTTTCCCCCGGTGAGTGGGGTAAGCCTCCAGCTTCGCGCCCGCAAAATGTGCTACGCCCCGCGACGTGTTGATCCACACGTTCTCTTCAGCATCCCCGCGAATGGAGCTGATGAACCCGCTCGGCAAGCCGTCGCGCTCGGTATATGTGGTGGCTACACCATCATGCAGCCGGGTGAGACCGCCGTCCACAGTGCCGATCCACAACACTCCGGAGCGGGTCTCGTACAAAGAGAGAATCTGATCGCTGCCGAAACCTGGCGTATCCGCCGAACCGAAAACCGTGAAGCGCTCGCCATCAAAGCGCGCGAGCCCCCCGAATGTGCCTATCCAGAGATAGCCGCGATGGTCCTGCACTATCGCATTCACCGAGTTCTGTGGCAGACCTTGCTCCGTTTGCCAAACCGTGCTGACGTACTGCGGAGGTTGGGACTCTGCTTTTACGTGAGCGATTAATAGACTAACAAGCAGCCCTGTAGCAATAGCAACTGCGATTCGATGCTTCCATTGATGCTGCATGATTTCCCCTCGAGTTTCCTCGACTGGTTTCATGGATACGGCCCGCAGGAGTTGATCTGATCGTTGTTTACCCTCGTTCTTTTCGCTTCGTCCTCGACGAGTCGACCAGCGTACACACGAGGTCTTGCTCCAAGCACGGAGCCGGTGAGCTGGATCCGTTGGTGACTTTGGACGCTTTCACCGGGGGCTCCTCCACGAAGTTTGGCATGATCATGGGGAGCATTCATAGCATTCTCCCTCCCAGGAATTGACGTTGGCGGCGAATCTTATCACAGTCAGACAAGGCACACCCCATGCTTGGCGTGGAGGCGCAACTTCGGAATACTGTGGAATCACGCCGGCAACCAAAGCAGTGGTGTGAGACCGAGTGCGGCCAATCCTATCAAGAGACCCAAGCTCTGAATGCCTGTCTTGCGGTCGGCCATAGCGTAGGCATAAATCCCCTTGATCAGATTGTTACTGGCCGCTGCAATCACAATACTCGCCGATCCGACCGCCAGAGGAGTAAGCATGGGCGTCGCTTGAGTTATACCCATGATGAAGGGATCTACATCTGTGACTCCCATGATTGCCGCCAGCCCGTAAATCCCGGCTCTTCCCAGGTGCACAACCGTTAAGTGGGTAACCACGAGCATGGTGAGGAAGAAGATTGCGAAGAGAAAAGCCGCGCGTAACTCGAGCGGATTTGGAGGCTCGAACTCTCTCTTGACCGCCTCAGAACGGTCGTCAGGCCGGCGGGACCAAATCCAACCCGCAGCCAGGGCCACGAAGGCCAGCCCGAGGAACGATGGGGCCAATCTGATCATTAGATTCCGGTTGAATAAGCCCAGCAGTATAACCAGGCGCAGGTACATGACACCGGACGCCATCAACGTGGCGCCCGAAAAAAGGTGGGGCCGGTCCTCGTGCGAGGCTCGCTTGGCCAGGGCCACGGTCGTCACGGTCGAGGAGTACGCTCCACCGAGGATCGCCGTAAGTAACACTCCGCCTTTTGGCTTCGTCAGCTTTTGCAGTACGTAGCTGCCGTAGGAAACCGTGCTCACAGCGGCGACAACGAGCCATGTTTTAAACGGATTGATCTGGAACGGCCCAAAGGCCTGATTGGGCAGTATCGGTAGAATGACGGCAGTGAGAAGGAGAAACTTGGTGAAGGTGAAAATCTCTCCCGGAACGATGCGCTTGGTGAGGCCTTCAAGTGCGGTCTTCAATTCCAGCAGCAGGGCGCTGGCCACGCTCAGTGTGGTAGCAACCCAGAAGTGTCCCTGATAAACAAGCCCGCCGACTATGTAGATGGCCAAGGCGGATACCTCTGAGGTGATGCCGGCGACCGCTGAAGTGGTGAGCTTGTGCCAGTAAGAGAGAAACAGAAAGCCCCCCATCACAGCAAAACCCAAGGTGAGCGGCAGAAGTTGGCCGCCCCCGAGAAGAGCCATGGCATAACCGATCAGTCCAATCAGGGGGTAGGTGCGCACGCCGCCGAATGTAGGTTGCTCTACAGCGGCTTTATGTTCCTCCCGCTCCAACCCGACCAGCAGCGAAAGAGCTAACACTAGGAGGATTTTTATCGATTCCGGCGGTAGCCACTGGAAGAATTTCAATAGCATGGTCGCGGACTACCTCTTCCCTAATGCATTGACTCGGCGGAGATTATCTAATATTACCGCCCCAAATACTAGAGCAGGACGTGCTTCTTCCCAGCACACGAAATAACCTAAGCCTTGAATGCAAAGCTCGCCGCCACTATAATCGACAACCCGGAAGCGGAATCTACTAGACCTGTGCTGATGCCGGGTACACATGCAAACGCCCCAGAGTCACCCGCTGCCTGAGTCGGACCACTCATGAAATTCAGCGTTCTCGCGCTTGATTATGACGGGACCATTGCCCGGGAAGGAGTCCTGGACCCTGAGGTCAGGGCAGCCATCGCCGATGTGCGGGCGCAAGGAATTACGGTTGTCATAGTCAGTGGCCGGGTTCTATCAGATTTGAAGCATGCGGTTGGCGATCTCGGGTGTGTCGACGCTGTGATTGCGGAAAACGGCGCCGTTCTCTGCTTCCGCAATGGTTACTCGCGGCTGCTCGGTCAGCCCCCGCCCGAGATCTTCCTTGCGGAGTTGAAGCGCCGCGGAATCGCTTTTTCGAGCGGCCAGTGCATCGTAGAAGCAGACGCTTCGTTCGCTCAATCCATCTTGGCTGTCATTCGAGAATTCGAACTCCCACTCGTGCTGCTGTTCAATCGGAGCCGCCTGATGGTTCTTCCACAGTCGATCAGCAAAGCCACGGGGTTGCGGGCCGCGCTCAGGGCGTTCCGCCTTTCGGCTCACAACGCCATCGGGATCGGCGATGCCGAGAACGACCATGACCTGTTGATGGCCTGCGAGCTGGGCGTAGCCGTCTGCTGGGGCAGCCGGGCTCTTCAGGCTGTGGCGGAAGAGATTCTCCAAGGTGACGGCCCAAGCGCCGTGGCGGCTTACATTCGGCAGGCGGCAAGAAAAGGCAGACTGCCTCCTGACCGGCTCAGCCGTCGCTCGGTCACAGTCGGTACAACCGTGGACGGGCACGCAGTCACGTTCCCAATTCGCGGGTATGACGCCCTTATAACCGGAGGCCCACAGAGTGGCAAGTCCTGGGGCACGGGGCTTCTCTGTGAACAGCTAATTCTCCAGGGCTACTGTGTATGGGTGGTGGACCCTGAAGGTGATTACAGCACGCTGGAATCGCTTCCCGGGGTCGTGGTAATGGGAGGTGGCGCCTCTCCCCCGGCGCCCGGCGAGCTTGCACGAGCTCTGCGGTATCCTGATGTCAGCGTGGTTGTGGACCTGTCGCGCGTGCCGTTCCAGGAGAAACGGGAATATATCAACTCGCTTTTACCGATGCTGGCTTCTCACCGTCGATCGACAGGATTGCCGCACTCTATCGTTATCGATGAAGCTCACTATTTTCTTCACGAACCAAATGTTTTCCAACTGTTGGATCTGGATTTAGGTGCTTACACGCTCGTGACTTACCGTCCGTCGGACCTACATCCGGATCTGTGTAAGGCTTTTGACGTCATTGTCACCATGCGAATGAACGATCCGCAATCGCTCGAAGCGATACTAGCGATGTCTCATAGCGGCGTCAGCGCTGAATTGAAGGCGGTGATCGAAAACCTGGCCATTAACGAGGCCGTCATTCTGCCGGGGCCTGTGACCGAAAAAACGCTGCTGCCCTTTAAGCTTCTGCCCCGCCTGACCCCGCACGTTCGTCACCGGGTCAAGTATTTCGATGTATCTGTGGGCGAAGGAAAAGGATTCGTGTTTACACGGAATGGCAATGCAGTGGCGGCTCCGGCTCGCAGTTTAAGGGAGTTTGTAGCCGCAGTAACAAGCCTTCCTCCCGAAGTACTTGACGGACACGCCAAACGGGGAGACTTTTCATGCTGGATTTTGGACGTATTCCGGGACCATACGCTCTCCTCAAGAATTCGCAAAGTGGAGGAGCAGTATCGCCTGGGTCACATCCGTAATCTCGGGCATGCACTTGCAACCTTAGTTCGGGAACGCTATGACCTACCGACAAATATCAACGTACCCCGATAGGCGACGTCTCCCAGCCATCAGCGCGCTTCTAAGGCGGTGCGGGGATCTGGCAGGAAGGTCCATTCCAACACGGCAGGTCACGTGCCGCTGCTCTGGCGCGGTCTACGAGATCTGTCAACCGAGGTGTTCAACTGGCTTATCGGATTCCACCTTCTTGTGAATTGCCTCGGCCTCGACCTTGACCCGGCAAGATTCACAGATAGGTTGTTTTGATGCTTTGCCACACATGATACAAACTGAGCCGTGCCGACCGTCCGATCGCTTCATGTTGCCTCCTCTTATAGCCCACGCTGCTTCCTTCTCGCGGCCTGTTGTCAGGATGACCCGGGGCTTCGGCCCATCTTGGTTTTCAATTTCATTGCCTCCGTCGTGTTGATGGACCGAGACGCGTACGGGCGGCCCTTCTACGCCGCGGTCGGCTGCGGCTGCGACAACAGCCGATCCAAATCCGTCCGGTATAACGTTTCCTTCCGCATCAGTTCCGCCGCAATGCGCTTCAAATCTTCCTGCCGCTGGGCCAGAATCCCCTTAGCCCGCGTATATATTTCCCCAGTGATGCGCCGTGCTTCTTCGTCGATCATCTGGGCAGTTTCTTCACTGTAATTGCGCTGCTCGCCGGCAAACGGACTTTGCAGAAAGCGCGCTGCGGTGGGGATACCCCAAGTCAACGGGCCGAGTTCGGCGCTCATACCAAAACGCGTCACGACCTGCCGCACCAGCTCCGAAGCTCGCTCCAGGTCATTGGAGGCGCCGGTGGAGACCACTCCCTGGTAAACGATCTCTTCGGCGGCGCGCCCGCCCAGCATCACCGCGATCTGGTCTTCGATCTCCGGCTGGGTCATGAGGTATTTTTCGTGCAGAGGCAGTTGCAGCGTGTAGCCCAAAGCCCCGATCGTGCGCGGGATAATCGACACGCGATGCACCGGGTCGGCGTGCTTCACCGAAAGCGCCACCAGCGTATGCCCTGTTTCATGATGGGCCACCCGTTCCTTCTCATCCGCGCTCATCACTTGTTTCTTCTTCTCCAGCCCCAGCATCACCCGGTCAATGGCCTCCTCGAAGTCACGCATCTCGACTTCGGCCGCCCCGCGTCGCGCCGCCAGCAACGCTGCTTCGTTCACGATCGTCGCCATGTCCGAACCCACCATACCCGGGGTCCGCGCAGCGACCACGCTCAGGTCCGCATTTGCTGCCAGCTTAACCTTGCGCGCATGCACGCGCAGGATTGCCTCGCGTCCCTCGAGGTCAGGCCGATCCAGGGTCACCTGCCGGTCGAATCTCCCGCCGCGCAATA
>Ga0326728_10004261_pt1 | contig 42629 bp, 37 predicted proteins | sample MB3enrmetagenome_FD_207602 | JGI IMG/M metagenome (GOLD analysis project Ga0326728, IMG submission 207602) | Lab enriched peat soil microbial communities from McLean, Ithaca, NY, United States - MB31MN | ecosystem: Environmental > Terrestrial > Soil > Wetlands > Peat | place: USA: New York... | reverse complement strand
CCGCGGTGCTATTCTGCATGGGGTATGCAAGATGACAATCCCCTCAGCCCGCTTTAAGCGAACATACTCTTTCTTTTTTGATAGTATGCAAGGTGAAATCATTTCCTTTGCCTATGAATTTAGGCCGGAAATGGATTGGGATGGCAGGTGCGGCTGGCAGATGGCACCATTTCTCCATTCTCGGTTATGCGTTTCCCGGTGGAATACCTCTTTGGCCGGGGCAATTCAACTTAGGATGGACAGGCCAAACTGGCCTGGCAACCAGTTCCCACGGACATTGTTATGGCAAGAAGACTGCTGACTATTTTGATTGCCGCATTGGCCGTTGCCGGCATCTGCGCCTTTTTTGCTGCCCGTCTCTTCAATAGCTATATGCCTGCCGCCAAGCCGGTGGCCTCGACCAAGATCATTGCCGCCAGCGGGGACATCAAGCTGGGCACAGTTCTGACCGCCTCCAACCTGACCACCATCGAGATTATCGGCTCCATCCCCAAGGGTGCGATTCTCAAGCCGGAAAACGCCATCGGCCGCGGCGTTGCTGCGGAGATCTATCAGGGCGAGCCCATTCTCGACAGCCGCCTGGCTTCCTCCGGCTCTGGCGGAGGCCTGGCAGCCACCATCCCCACCGGCATGAGAGCTTGCGCCGTCAAAGTGGACGATGTGGTGGGCGTGGCCGGCTTTGCCACACCCGGCATGAGGGTTGACGTACTCTTTTCCGGCGTCCCCCCCGGCATCGGCTCGGGTGCTCCCGTAACCGCCGTCTCCAAGACCGTGCTGCAATATATTCAGGTGCTCTCGGCGGGAACCGATTATCAGAAAGATGCCGAAGGCAAGGCGCGCCCCGTGCAGGTGGTAACGCTGATGGTCACGCCCGAACAGGCCGAGACCCTCAGCTTGGCCAACAATCAGGTCAAAATCCAACTGGTGCTGCGCAATCCGCTCGACACCAAGATCAACGACGTTCCGGTAACCGGCTTGAACACCCTGCTGGGAGAAGCGGCTCCGCTGGCCAGCAGCACTCCGGCCAAGCCGATGAAAGTGGCCCGCATCGTCCACGTGGCCGCCCCCGAGACCTACACCGTCGATGTCATCAACGGGACAAAGAGCAGTAAAGAGAGATTTGTCTCTCCCGAGGGAAAACAGTGAGCGCGAAGCCGGGATTCAGGATCGCAGGTCTGTGCGTGTTGTCTTTGCTGCTATGCAGCGGCGCGGCTCTGCGCGCTCAGTCCGCGCCCCCCGACGACGCAAACAGCGCAAACCCCTCGGAGGACTCCGCCAACGAACTCTCCATTGCGGTGGGCAAGTCGGTGCTGGTTGACATTGCCCACCCCGTCAAAAGGGTGGCCATCGGCATGGCCGAGATCGCCGAAGCCACGGTGATTACCCGTAACGAAATCATGGTCAACGGCAAAACCCCAGGCGAAACCAGCCTCATCGTCTGGGACATCACCGGCAGCCGACAGTTCTTCAATGTCACGGTGCGCGCCAGCGGCACCCTCTCCAACGACCACCTGGACGCCATTCGCCGCGAACTCAGAGCGGAACTCCCCGGCCAGCCGCTGAAGGTCACCGCCGACAACAACAACATCTTCCTGCGCGGAACGGTCAAGGATCTCAACAGTTCCGAGAGGGCCGTCAAGATCGCCTCCACCGCCGGGAAAGTCGTCAACCTGCTCAAGGTGGATGTGCCCGAGGCCGACGCGCAGATTCTGCTCAAGGTGCGCTTTGCCTCCGTCGACCGTAGCAAAGCCAAACAGATGGGGCTCAACTTCGTCAGCCTCGGCGCCGCCAATACCGTCGGCGGAATCACCACCGGGCAGTTCACCCCGCCCAGCATTGCCACTTCCTCCACCACCGGCCCAACCGCCACCTTTACCAATGAGTTGAACCTGCTGGCCGAGAACCCCGGCGGACTGCCGCTGGCCGTCGATATCCAAGCCATGGAGTCCAAAGGCGTGGTCGAGTTGCTGGCCGAGCCCAACATCGTCGCCGCCAACGGCAAAGAGGCCAGCTTCCTGGCCGGCGGAGAATATCCCTTCCCCGTGGTCCAGGGCGGCTCGGGAGGTACCGGCTCCTCGATCTCCCTCATGTTCAAGGAGTACGGCATTCGCTTGAACTTTATCCCCACCATCACCCCGCGGGGCACCATCCGCTTGCAGGTGGCGCCCGAAGTCAGTGCCCTGGATACCACCAACGGCATCGAGGTCTCGGGGTTCAGCGTCCCCGCCATCACCACCCGCAAGGTGAAGACCGAAGTCGAGCTGGCCGACGGCCAGAGCTTCATCATCGGCGGACTGCTCGACAACAGCGAGTCAGAGACCTTTCAAAAGATTCCTTTCCTGGGCGACATTCCGGTCCTGGGCAAGTTCTTCCAGTCCATGTCCAGGAACCACAACAACACCGAGCTGATCGTCATGGTGACCCCGACCATTGTGGTTCCGCTTCCTGCCGGAGCGCCGCTGCCCGACTTGAAGTATCCCACCAAGTTCATGGAGCCCAACTCCACCATCCCCATGCATCAACCCGATGCCAAGACCCCGGCCAACACCCCCCCGCCACCGCCCGCAACCATGCCCGTCGAAAAGCTGGTGGAAAGCATGAAGCCGGAGACTCCGCTGTCTGGGGATACCGGCAAGAGCAGTTTCGGCTCTGGCGCCGCGGCTTCCTCTGCCTCTACCCCGCAATGATCCTCAAAGAGCGCAGCCCCTTTATTCCAGGTACTGCATGGGCCTGCGCTCCATTCATGTGCATGAAAATCGCTGCTCCCCCCCTACACAGTCATCCTGAGCGAGCTAGTGTGGTGTCTCAAAAGTTCATTTAATAATACATAGTCATCCTGAGCGAGCGCAGCGAGTCGAAGGACCTGCATTTTGTTTAAGTTAGTATAAAAGCAGATCCTTCGCTTCGCTCAGGATGACAAGTCCCTGGTGAATATGCGCTTGCGTGAGTATCCGGCATTCAGTACCACAACTGAACTGCCGTTTTAAGGATGATTCGAATTTCAGAGACAGTACACTGGGGTGGGATGCAAAGATCCCCTCTAAGGAACCTCTGATCAAGTCGTGGCTTTGAAGGGTACGGGCTTTAGCCCGTACATAAAGTTCATAGAATCAATTGGGCTTTAGCCCCTGAGGGAAGGATAGCTTGGAGAAAGCCACTTGATCAGAGGTTCCCTAAAGCAACGGGAGAGATGCCTTGTCATGGCCGCATGGCGGCGAAAGGGAGCCCGATGAATCCGCTGCTACGTATCATGGGCGGCTTGCGCATGGCACTTCGCCGCCTGCCCGCGGCCCACGGCGAGAAGCGCATGAAGGTGAAAAACGCAACCCGCGGCACTCTGCTCGCCACCCGCTTGGTAGTCGCCGACCGTAGCGCAGTGCGTAGCAAGGGCCTGCTGGGACGCCAAAGCCTTCCCCCTGGCGAGGGACTATGGATAGTCCCCTGCGAGGCCGTGCACACCTTCTTCATGCGCTTCCCCATCGATCTGGTCTATCTCGACCGGCATCGGCGGGTCCGCAAACTCCGCGCCGCCGTGCCTCCCTGGAGGCTCTCCGCCTGTCTGCTGGCGCATTCCGTGCTGGAGCTGCCCGCAGGGACCATTCGCGACACCCAGACCCGGCGCGGCGACCTGCTCGAGTTCTCGCCTGCGCCTGCCGACAGCAGCGAAAGCAACCAAAAGGCCAAGGATTGAGAGATGGATGCCTGTATCGAGGGATATATCGATAAACACAGACTCGCCGCCAACCTCCAGCAAAAAAGGCCGGCTACAGATGCCTGCTCGAAAAGCCGGGCCACGCCAAGTAATACGCGCCCGTAATATACGTCTGCCCGTGGCAGAATTTATTCCCGCGCAAACGGGCCTGGATCGCTCCCTGGTAAGAGCAGCCTGCCGCGTTTGCTCCGGTGGGCCGCACGCCATTGCTGGCCGGCAGCCCACTCAGGAAGAAACGTCGGGCATAGCTCCCTCTCCCCTCCCGATGAATGGGATTAGATGGAGGCGGCGACGGTGGAGAATTCCGACTTGATTGCCGTGGCAACAACGCCAATGCCCGCGACCGCGGCCAAAGAGACAAGGGCGATAAGCAACGCGTACTCGACCAGATCCTGACCTTCGTCCTGAACTGCGAGCTCCCGGACCTTCAGATACACCTTCAACAGCATGTCATTCATTTTGAATCCTCTCCCTATTTGGATTTTCCCTGCCCCGACAACAGGCACCCTGATAATAGCAAATCAAACGCCACTTGGGGTTACAAAAGGGCTTTCTTCAGTACCTAAGGAATCAACTAGTTGCGCATTGGCCACGGCAAGACTCCCCGGAACTCTGTATACAAACCTATACAGATGGGCCGGCATAAGACCATTCCTGTACTCCTTTTGCTCCAGTCCCGGCGAGACGGAGGGACCGTCCTGGTCTTTTTTGATTCGGCCCCTGCTGATCCGGCCAGAAAGCAATAGGACAAATGCGGGTGCCCCACCCTCGCCGCCTTTTTGCTTTTGCGGCTTGGGGGGGTGCAACCTCACCATCCAGTCTGGCCGGATCAATAGCGCCGGAGGGGGCCAGATAAAGCCCAAGCCGAGTCCCGTCTGGCGTGTTTTCTGGACAGTTGTTCGCCGCCCCGCCCTGGAACCCAGAATATCGGCGTACGCTGCTTTCGAATCAATATAATGCGTTTATGAGCACCGGCGCGCCTCGTACCTCGACCTGGAAGAAACCGGAGTTTGCAGAACTGACCATGGGAATCGCCTGCGGTCTGGCCTTCACCTTTACCGCCATCTTCCTGTGCGTCATGCCGCTGGTGGGCAGCATCGCCGGAGCGCGCGATTACGTGGTCTACTGGGCCACCGGCCAGCAACTCGCCCATCACGCCAATCCCTACGATGCGCAAATCATGGGAAAACTCGAACATGAGGCTGGCTTGCCCGTCCAGGGCTCCTATTACATGCGCAATCCCCCCTGGAGCTTGCCGCTGACCCTGCCCCTGGGGTTTGTGAGCGTGCGCCAGGGAGCGCTGCCTTGGTCTCTGGAGATGCTGGCCTGTCTGGCCCTTTCCATCCGCTTTTTGTGGGAGTATTTCGGTCGCCCCGGAGGCCATCTGCACTGGCTGGGCTATTGTTTTGCTCCCGCCACCCTCTGCGTCACCATGGGACAGACCACTCTGCTGATTCTGTTGGGATTGGTCCTGTTTCTGACGCTGCATCGACGGCGTCCCTATCTGGCCGGAATCGCCCTCTGGTTCTGCACCTTGAAGCCCCACCTGCTGCTGCCCTTCGGTCTGGTCCTGCTGCTATGGCTGGTGTTCTCCCGCCGTTACAGGATTCTGCTCGGGCTGGCATCCGCGCTGGCGGCCAGTTGCGTCGCCACCTGGATGATCGATCCCGCCGCCTGGTCGCAATACCTGCAGATGGTGCGCACCGCCGGCATCGAAAAAGAAGTGGTGCCCTGTCTGAGCGTCGCCTTGGCCCATCTCATCAGCCCGGACCGCCTCTGGCTGCGTTATTTGCCCGCCGCCCTGGCCTGCGTCTGGGCCATGGCCTACTACTGGCTCCACCGCGCCACCTGGAAGTGGTTCGAAAACGGCAACCTGGTGCTCTTGGTCTCCCTGCTGGTGGCGCCCTATTGCTGGATCTACGATCAGCCGCTGGCCATCCCCGCGCTGCTCTATGCCGCCTTCCGCTCCCCCTCCCGGACACTGCTGGGACTGCTCGCCGTGGCCAGCACCATCGTCCAGATCCTGATGTTCTGCTCCATCGAGATCAACAAGGTCTACTATCTCTGGACCATGCCGGTGTGGCTGGCCTGGTACCTCTGGGCCGATGCTTCGGCAACCAGAAAAAATCGCCGCGACGAGGAGTCCAAACTGGCCGCGTTCCTGGCCCTGTAACCGCCGCTGCAAGTTTCCTCGGGGATGAACGGCGCTGCCCCCCAGAGTCCCGTGCCCGGTCATCCTGAGCGGAGCCTGGCAAAGTCGAAGGGCCTGCGGTTGCACTTCGCTGCCAGAGTGGGAGAGCACAAATCTCAACGGTGCCTTGTTCAAAGGGAGCCGCATTTGCAAGCTCAACGCTCGTTCAGAGGTTCAACGGTGGTGGTAGTGGAGTTGTGGAACAACCAGATTTATTCACGCGATGGAGTAGGACGGACGGGGCTTTCTCACGCGGTCTTTACGCAAGGCGTGAGGACGAGTACACGCTGTTTAACACTGGCCAGTATCCATAGACCGAAACCTGATCAAGCCGTAGATGACTGTTCATAACCGCCAGATTTGTGGAGACTACTGCTGTTTTAAGGAGAAATGTGTGGGCTGTCAATACCCCGGCTCTGCCGGGGGTATTGACAAAGACGTGCTCGGTTACTAGGCAAGATTTTTCGAATTCTCTGCTGGCGTGTTCGTCTGCCTGAACAGAATTGATAATCGTCTCCGCTGAAAAACACGGCAAGGATGGAAAGCCTCGACCCCCCATCCCAACCGGAGCTCACCCTATTTCCCCGCGTAGGGATCGTTGACCGGCTTGCCGCTCTCGATCCAGGCGGTATAGATCGTGTCCCGCAACATGCTGGCCCCGGCGGCCAGCCGCTCGGCGGTGAAATCCCGCGCTTCGGCCGAGCCCGCCCCGGCGAATCCCCCCGCCTTCTCCAGTTGGTAGACCTTTTCGACATACGTGGAGGAATGCCTTAAATAACCCACGTAGCTGTCGAAGAGATCGCCATCGAGGGCCTTGGGAGCGCTCATCTTGGCCTTGACCTCGGCCTCGTGCAGGTTGGCTCCCACAAACGGCCCCTCGAACTGCCAGTGAATCTTGTGCTCGGTGGTATAGCCGTTGGGATTCGGACCCGTCCACCCGTTGTATTGGATGGTGACGTGCAATGGCTGCGAGCCGTCGCCCACGTAGTGACCCAGCCAACCGGCATAGAAAATGATTGCCTGCTCCACCGGCGCCGTATCTTGTTTGGCCGCTTGCAGATGGCGGTACTCGCGCAGGGCCGCTTTGAGCCGCTGCCAGACCTCGGTGGTCTGCCAGGGTTGCAAGCCGATCTTCTCCGGACGCTGCCCGGCGGCAAAGACTTTGGCCTCGAAATCCAGGCGCTTGTGCGGCAGCGGACCCCATGCATCGGCCAATTCCATGTCGATGAAGTGCTCGGGAGCTTGCGCGGCGGCCAGTTCCGGCTCGGCGGGCGAGCGCCAGCGGTCCGGCTCCGGGCCCAGATACTCGATCTCGTTGATCGCCGCCTGCGTACGCAAGAAGGCTGGCACATCGGCGGGCAACGACGACGCCCCCAGCCGGTTGATCAGGCGGTGGCCTTCATTGCCCCAGGCATAGGCCGCGGGCGGCTGCACCGCCACGCTCGCCAGCCCGGCGCTAAGCAGGGCTGCAAAGGAAAATCGCGTAAAAACCGAAAAGCGTACCATCGCGCCAGTATAGGCGATCCGCCCCCTGCGGCGATGAATTCTCGCAAGGACTTCCGCCGCCATTAACTGCCCGGCTTCCCCCGCCCACAACCGGCTCGCCATCGTCTCCTGAGCTTGCCTGGCGGCGCATATACTACGTGTATTCGCATACCGCACGGTAAGATGCATTCACCGGCACGCGGTCGAGTTACGGGTTGCGAACCACCGTTTGCGCCGTCGCCGGCGCCGCGCAAATCGACCACCACTGCCGTTCGCACAGAGGAAGCCATGCTGGATCCAACGAATACGGAAGCGTTTCCTTCCCCCCGCACTTCCGCGCCGGGCGAAGATTCCGCCCAACCCTTCCAGGATCTGCTCGATTCGGTTGCCGACGGCATTTGCGCCGTGGACCTCGAAGGACACGTCAGTTTCGCCAACCCCGCCGCTGCCCGTCTGCTGGGCACGCCCACCGTCGAGCTGGCCGGTAAGCCGCTGCACGATCTGCTCCACGGCGTCGCCGGCGCCACCCCGGTCTGTGCCAGCGAATGCGCTCTGCACCGCGCCCTGCACAACCACATCGCCTATTCCGGCGAAGAGACCTTCCTCCGCACCAACGGCGGTAACTTCCCCGCCGAGTGCTGTTTGACCCCCATCCTCGGCTCCGGCCGCTTCTCCGGCTCGGTGCTCAGCTTTCGCGACATCAGCCAGCGCCACGCCCTGGACAAGCTCAAGGACGAGTTCATCTCCACCGTCAGTCACGAGCTGCGCACTCCCCTGACCTCCATTCGCGGCGCCCTGGGCCTGCTCTCCTCCGGCATGTTGGGCAATCTCGACGGCAAAGCCGCCAATCTGTTGCGCATCGCCCTCAGCAACTCCGACCGTCTGGTCCGCCTCATCAACGACATCCTCGATCTGGAGCGCATTCAGAGCGGCCGCGAGCCCCTCGCCTTCCGCCCCGTGCGCCTCGCCGATCTCATCCGCCAGGCCATCGACGGCATGATGCCGGTGGCCGATGCCGCCCACGTGCAGTTGATGAACGACACCAGCCAGGTCGAGATCGCCGCCGATCCCGACCGCATCCTGCAAGTCCTCACCAACCTGCTCTCCAACGCCATCAAGTTTTCCCCCATGGGCGCCATCGTCTCCGTCAAGGTGCGCGGCTCCGCCGGCGGCGTCACCATCTCCGTCATCGATCAGGGCCGCGGCATTCCCGTCGACAAGCTGGAATCCATCTTCGGCCGCTTTCAACAGGTCGATGCCGCCGACTCCCGCCAGAAGGGCGGCAGCGGCCTGGGCCTGACCATCTGCCGCACCATCGTCCACCAGCATGGCGGACGCATCTGGGCCGAGCGCAATCCCGTCCGCGGCTCCACCTTCCATGTCTTTCTCCCCACCCAGCGGGTGCCCGTCACCCCTCAGTCCCGCCGCCTGGGCGCCCTCGCCGCCCAGGGAACCGTTTTGCTGGCCGACGCCCACGGCGCCACTCGCCCTATGATCGCCGCCCAACTCGGCCGCCACGGTTACCGCGTGGTCGAAACCTCCACCGTCGAACAGACCCTGGCCGCCGCGCGCAAAGGTGTGCAAGCCATCCTCCTCGACACCTCCCTGGACGGCATGAACGGTTGGGAGATCCTCCCCCTGCTGCGCAAGCTGGACCCCGAGGCCCGCACCCCGGTGGTGCTGCTCAGCCTCAACGACCAGCCCAACCCCTTGGTGCTGCCCACCAGCGCCGCCGGCTGGGTCGCCAAGCCCCTCGAAGAAGACGCCCTGCTCGGCGAGCTGGCGCGGGTGCTCTGCGGCCCCGGCGAAAAGGCCCGCATCCTCATCATCGAAGACGATGAAGACCTGGCCAAGGTCATCGCCGCGGTCTTCAGCCGCGAGGCCATCGAGGTGGAAATGGCCCACAGCCGACAATCCGCCCTGGACGCCGTCTTCGCCTTCCAGCCCCACCTGCTGGTGCTGGACATCGGCCTGCCCGACGGCGACGGATTCAACGTCGTCGATTGGCTGCGCCAGCACGAAGGCCTGGCCCGCCTGCCCCTGGTGGTCTACTCCGCCCGCGAGTTCACTCCCGCCGAGCGCCGCCAACTCACCCTCGGCCCCACCCACTTCCTCACCAAGGCCCGCGTCCAGCCCCAGCAACTCGAAGCCCTGGTGCTGACCATGTTGCGCAGCTCCCGCCAGATCGCCGAAGCCCTCGCCGCCCTGCCGCCCGTTCCCCGTACCTAAGAACTTGTTGAAAATGGCAATCCGGACAAGATACACCAGAATCTCGTCGCGTCAGAATGCCCTGCAATCGCTTCTTTACCCGCCGGTGAGGGGTAAGGTACCCCACAGAAGATCACGATCTGGGGCCACAAAGAGTTTTTCAACCAATTCCTAGCCCTATGATCTGAATTCAGGCGGACCAATGCCATAACCTTGTCCTCTTTCCGCGCTCCTCACGCCCTCTGCAATGTGCCGCCCGCCCGGTGTGCAAAGAATTACCCTCTCCTGGCCCAAACTGGCTTCAGGAGGCCCCCATGTCCAAACTCGATGCCGTCGCTGTGCTCAAAGCCATCTCCTCCCCCAACGCCTCATCCAACCTCCAGCCCGGCCCCCCGCCCCGCGCCCGCGGAGCCAAAGCCGCCCTTCGCCATTGCAATGCCGCCTGGCAGCGCGCCTTCGACGCCTACCTTGAAAAGACCAAACGCAGCCCCACCGACAAGATCTTTGCCGCCGACAAGGCGGGCTCCGCCTATCGCAACGCCATGCCCCTGCTCGCCGGCATCGAGGGGGCCCGCGACTTTATCGCCTGCACCGCCCACGGCATCCTCATCGGCTCCATCTCCTCGCAGATCGGCAGTCAGCTCCTTTACGCCGCCCAACTCGCCCTCGCCGTCCATCAGTGCCAGCCTGATTCTGCCCGCGTACCCCTCCCCCCGCAAATCCCCCCTACTGGAGGCCTCCACTCCCACCCAAACCAAATAATATGAACAATTTGAAAATTCTACCCAGTAACGAATCGGTAACCGAAAACGGTCGATATTTGCCTGCTTTTGTGCGATTTTGCAGACCAATTGCGGAGTCTTGCAAGATACTCGCTCCTTTCCCGTCCCGGAAAGTCGGCCTGAAAGCGGCTTCATAAGAAAAGAAGCCCGTCGCGGCCATCGACAGCGGCGCGCCGATGCTCCACAATGGAGGAACCTCAAGGAGAACCCCGTTTGGCGCACCGCATTCTCATCGTTGACGACGAAGACGACATTCGCGAAGTAGCCGCTCTCAGCTTGGAGACCGTGGCCGGCTGGGAGGTTCTGACCGCCTGCTCCGGAGCCCAGGGGCTGTCCCGCGCCGCCGAGTTCCAACCCGAGGCCATCCTGCTGGACGTGATGATGCCCGGCATGGATGGACCCTCCACCTTCCGCGAGTTGCGCGCCAACCCCGCCACCGCCCACATCCCCGTGCTCCTGCTCACCGCCAAGGTGCAGAGCAACGATCAGCGGCGCTTTGCCGATCTGGGCGTCGAGGCGGTGCTCTTCAAGCCCTTTGACCCGCTCACCCTCTCGACCCAGATCGCCACCGTGTTGGGATGGAGTTGAACGGAGGAACCGGGAGCCGTTGCCGCCATGGAACCTATCGCCCGTCCCGCCCTCGATGACGCCCTCCGGAAGCTGTGGGATAAGTTTCTGCCCCAGATGGAAGAGCGCGTCGCCCTCCTTGAAGAGGCCGGCGCCGCCCTGGATGCTGGCCTGCTTACCTCCGCCCAGCGCAACGCCGCCAACGCTGCCGCCCACAAGCTGGCCGGGGTACTGGGCAGCTTCGGGCTGACCAGAGGCACCATTCTGGCCCGCGAGGCGGAGATCCTCTACTCCGGTGAGCCCCAGACCGACCCCGACGCCGCCGACCAGTTGCGCACCCTCGCCGTGCAACTGCGGGCCATGATCGAAGCCCGCAAGGCGAGTTGCTAAGGGCTGTTCACTATGCCCCGTCGCCACCCGCCGGGGTAGTGTGAACAGCCCCTGGCCATCCCCGGCTTCGCCGTTTCCTTCCCCCGTCCGTTAAACTCGTTTCTAGTGCCCCGCCCCGACCCATTCGCGCCGCAGTTGGACTTCACTTTCGAAGAGCCGCGGCCCTCCCGACGCATCTGGCCGGTCAGCGCCCTGGTGGGGCAGGTCCGCGAGCGCGTCGAAGAGCAGTTCGGCGACGTCTGGGTCGAGGGCGAAATCTCCAACTTCCGCCCCGCTCCCTCCGGCCACCTCTACTTCACCCTCAAGGATGCCGGGGCGCAACTGCCCATCGTCCTCTTCCGCCGCCAGGCCATGCTCCTCCGCTTCCGCCCCGAGGACGGTCTGCACGTGCTGTTGCGCGGCCGGGTCAGCGTCTACGAGCAGCGCGGCCAGATGCAACTGGTGGCCGAAACCATGGAGCCGGTCGGCGCCGGCTCGCTGCAACTGGCCTTCGAGCAGCTCAAGGCACGTCTTAAGTCCGAGGGGCTTTTCGAGACCGAGCGCAAGCGCCCCCTGCCCGCTTTTCCCCGCGCTGTGGCCATCGTCACCTCGCCCACCGGGGCGGTTATCCGCGACTTTCTCAACATCGTCGCCCGCCGCCACTCTGGCCTGAATGTGCTGCTCTATCCCGTCAGCGTGCAGGGCGACCAGGCTCCGGCGGAGATCGAGGCCGCCTTAGCGGCATTGAACGCTGCCAAGCCCGGCGATTCCGCCGCCGCCGACCTGATCGTCATCGCCCGCGGCGGCGGCTCGCTGGAAGATCTGGCCGCCTTCAACAGCGAACGCGTCGCCCGCGCCATTGCATCCAGCCGACTGCCCGTAGTTTCCGCGGTGGGACACGAGACCGACTTCACCATCGCCGACTTCGTCGCCGACCTGCGCGCCCCCACCCCCTCGGCCGCCGCCGAACTGATCACCGCGGCCCAGCACAAGATCGCCGAGCATCTGGCCACGCAGGTTCACCGCTTGGAGCGCGCCGCCCGCTTCCATCTGTTGCAGGCCCGCCAGCAGCTCACCCGCCTGCCCCTCAGCCGCGCCGAGCAGCGCATGACCCTGCTGCTGCACCGCCTGGCCCAGCGCCTCGACGACCTCACCTTCCGCAGCGAGACGGCTCTGCGCGAACAGATCGCCCAACACCGCCACCGTGCAGAGCACCTGGCCGCCGCCGTCCTCCGCCACGATCCCCGCCAGCAGCTTGCCCAGGCTCGCGAGCGCTTGCAGCGCTGCCGTACCCGCCTGGACCGCGCTCTGGAGCGCTCCCTGCACACCTCGCAGTCCGAACTGGGCGCGCTCGCGGCCCGCCTGCATGCGCTCAGCCCGCTGGCGGTACTCGATCGCGGCTATGCCCTGGTGCTCAGCGCCGAGGGCGCGCTGATTCGCTCCGTCGAGCAGTTGGCCGCCGGCGACAAGGTCGTCACCCGCCTGCACAACGGCGCCTTTACCAGCCGCGTGGAATCCGCGGCGGCTTACCCCGACAAAGAGAGACCATGACCCAAATACGCGCACGTAAACTCTTCGGCACCGACGGCATTCGCGCCGTCGCCGGCCAATATCCACTCGACGCCGCCACCGTCTACGCCGTCGGACTGGCCTTGGGCCATTCGCTGCGCAAAGACGGACCGGCAGCGCCGCGCGTCATTCTCGGCCGCGACACCCGCGAGTCCGGACCCTGGATGGCCGCCACGCTGGCTGCCGGCCTGCGTCTGGCCGGAGCCGAAGTGGCCAGCGCCGGCGTCGTGACCACCCCCGCCGTGGCCTTCCTCGCTCGCACCCATGGCTTCGCCGCCGGCGTGGTCCTCAGCGCCTCCCACAATCCCTGGCAAGACAACGGCATCAAGCTCTTCGGCGCGGACGGCTTCAAGCTCCCCGACGCCCTTGAACTGGCCATGGAAGACGAAATTCTGCACCACGCGGCCCATTCCACTGCCCCCGACCCCACTTCCCTGCCCGCGGTCGAAGACACCCCGGCGCTGCAAGCCGACTACATTCATTTCCTCATTGACTCGGTCCCCGGCCTCTCGCTGGCCGGCCTGCACATCGTGGCCGACTGCGCTAATGGCGCCGCAGCCGCTATTGCTCCCGAACTTTTCCGCCGTCTGGGCGGTCAGGTCGAGTTGCTGCACGTCTCTCCCAATGGCCGCAACATCAACGACTGCTGTGGCGCGCTGCACCCCAAACACGTTGCCGAGGAAGTCAAAACCCGTGGAGCTTCGATCGGACTCACGTTTGACGGCGACGCCGACCGCTGCATGTTGGCTGGCGCCCAGGGCAACGTCATCAACGGCGACGCCATCCTGCTGCTCACCGCCCGCGATCTGCAAGCGCGCGGCCTGCTGACCGGCAATCTGGTCGTTGCCACCACCATGTCCAACATGGGCCTGGAAGCCGCGCTCAAGCGCAGCGGCATCCGCATGTTGCGCGCTCCCGTGGGCGACCGCTACGTCCTCGAACAAATGCAGTTGCACAACGCAGCGTTGGGTGGCGAGCAATCCGGCCACATTCTGCTGCCCCACCTGGCCACCACCGGCGACGGACTGCTCACCGCTCTGGTCGTGCTGGATCTGCTCGCCCGCTCCGGCAAGACCATCGACGAACTGACCGCGGACTTGAAGGTCTTTCCGCAGGTGATCGTCAACGTCAAAGTGCGCGGGCGCATTCCGCTACAGTCGATTCCCACCGTCGCCGACGCCATCCGCGCCGCCGAAGAGGATTTGAAGGATACCGGCCGGGTGGTCATCCGTTATAGCGGCACCGAGCCCCTGGCCCGGGTCATGATCGAAGCCGAAAGCGAAGCGGCAATGAAACTCCACGCCAACACCATCGCCGACGCCATCCGCGCCGAGTTGGGGGTCTGAAAGGAAACGAAGTCGGGGGTTTGAGACGAAAAGGCCGTAGCCGAAAACACAAGGCTTTGCCTTTTTCTCCCCTCCGCGTGACCAAAGTCCTATTCCGTCGAGCCGTCGGCGAACTATCTTCCATTGGAAGGAAGAACCATGAGTCAACCTGTCATTCCGGCCTCTGGCCTGCCCGTCGGGAAGAAAAAATTCGTCCGCCGCGCCGCGCCCGACCGCTCGCAGCGCCTCCGCTTGATCGTTCAGGCTCTCTTCGCCGCTCTGAATCTCTGCATCGGGGTGCAATTCCTGCTCTGGGTGGGATGGATCGAGCGTAACGGCAGTGGCCTGGAGGTGGCGCGGCCGGCCGGCGTCGAAGGCTGGCTGCCCATCGCCGGGCTGATGAACCTCAAGCTCTTTCTGCTCACCGGCCAGATACCAGCCGTTCATCCTGCGGCCATGGTGCTGCTTGTGGCCTTTTTGCTGATGAGCCTGCTGCTGAAGAAGGCATTTTGCGGTTGGCTCTGTCCGGTTGGCACACTCTCGGAGATTTTATGGAAAACGGGCCGAAGGGTATTCGGCCGCTCGCTGCTTCTGCCTCGGTGGATCGACCTTCCCCTGCGCGGGCTGAAGTACCTGCTGCTGGGCTTCTTCGCCTTCATCATTGGAACCATGTCGGTGGCGGCGCTGAATGAGTTCTTGCAGACTCCCTATGGGCTGATCGCCGACGTGAAGATGTTGAACTTCTTCCGCCATCTGGGAACCACCGGCCTGATCGTGCTGGTAACTCTGGGCGGTCTTTCGCTCTTCATTCAGAACTTCTGGTGCCGCTATCTCTGCCCCTACGGCGCGCTGATGGGCCTGGTCTCACTGCTCAGCCCCATGAAGATTCGCCGCGACCGGGAAGCCTGCATCGATTGCGGCAAGTGCGCCCATGCCTGCCCCGCCGCCTTGCCGGTCGACAAGCTGGTACAGATCCGCTCCGCCGAGTGCACCGCCTGCATGGCCTGCGTCTCGGCCTGCGCCACCGAAAACGCCCTGCACTTCGCCCTGCCGCCACGGAACTTTGCCCTGCCTGCGGATCGCTGGTATCGGCGCGCCTTTGGCCCGCGCACCGTCGCCGGTCTGCTGGCCCTGATTTTCTTCGCGCTGGTTCTGGCGGCCAAAGCCAGCGGCCACTGGCAGACCCACCTGCCCAACTCGCTCTATTACGATCTGGTGCCACGCGCCGATGAACTCTCCCATCCGATGAGATAGGATTGCGCCGCTGTGTCCAATTCCAGAATGCTGTATGGCGCCCCGCTGCAATGTTCTCGATCCGCAGATCCCGCAAACAAAAATCCAGAAGCGGCGCTCTGAATAGCGCCCTCCCGGTAGAATCGACTCTGTATGCAATCGAATAACCCCACTTCCCCCTGCGCCGCTCCCGACACGATTCTGGACGGCAGCCGCTTTCTCCGTGCCTGTCTGCGCCGCCCCGTGGACCGCACTCCGGTCTGGTTTCTGCGCCAGGCCGGGCGCTACATGCAAGAGTACCGCGACATCCGCAAGCACCACACCCTGGTGGAGATCTGCAAGCAGCCGGAGATCGCCGCCGAGGTCACCATCACTGCCGCAGAGAAGTTGGGCGTGGATGCCGCCATCATCTTTGCCGACCTGCTCCTGCCCCTGGAGCCGATGGGCCTGGACTTTGAGTTTCAGGCCGGCGAGGGCCCGGTAGTCTACCACCCCGTCCGCACCGCCGAGGACGTCAATAAGCTGCGCACCGACCGCGCCGCCGATCTGGCCTATGTAGCCAAGGCCATCGAGAAGGTGGCCGCGCATTTCCAGCACCGCCTGGGCATCATCGGCTTCTGTGGCGCACCCTTCACCTTGGCCAGCTACATGATCGAAGGCGGTGGCTCCAAAAACTACATCGAGACCAAGAAGCTGATGTACAACGACCCTTCCGCTTGGCGCACACTGCTAGACAAGATCGTCAAAGTTCTGGAAGAGTATTGCCGCCTGCAAGTCGAAGCCGGCGCCGACGTCATCCAGATCTTCGACTCTTGGGTGGGCGCGCTGAGCCTCAGCGATTACCGCGCTTACGCCTACCAGGCCTCGCAGCGGCTGGTTCATGCGGTCCAGCAAATGGGCGTGCCGGTCATTTATTTTGGTGTCGAGACCGCCGGGCTGCTGGGCGATATGGCTTCGACCGGCGCCGACGTCATCGGCCTGGATTGGCGGCAACCTCTCGACGAGGGCTGGGCGGCAGTGGGTCACGGCCACGCCGTGCAGGGCAATCTCGATCCCATCACGCTGTTCGCCCCGCTCGATGTCTTGGAGCAGCGCGTGCACCAGATTCTCCGCGCCGCCAACGGACGCCCCGGCCACATCTTCAACCTGGGCCACGGCATTGTGCCTGGAACCCCGGTGGAGAACGTGCAGGCGGTGGTCAAGATGGTCCGCGATTTCAAGCTGTAAGCATAAGTGCTTTGATCCGGCCTTTCCTTCGCTTCCCTCCTCTGCCTTGTCATTCTGAGTGAAGCGAAGGATCTGCGCTTGTTCTCCACCTGGCACGAGCAGAAACCAACTTCCCTTGCAGGAGTCTCGATCATGCCCCAACGTGCGGTCCTTCTTCTCGCCCACGGTACTCCACAGACCATCGACGAGATTCCCGCCTATCTGCGCAACGTGACCAGCGGCCGCCCCCTGCCGCCGCAGGTGGTGGAAGAGATTCGGCACCGCTACAGTCTGATCGGCCACAGCCCGCTGACCGAGATCACCCTTGAACAGGCCCGCCTCGTGGAAGCCGAACTGGCCGCCGCGGGCCTGCCAGCGCGGGTTTACGTGGGCATGCGCAACTGGCGGCCCTACATTCCCGACGTAGTGAAAGGGATGCGCGCCGACGGCGTGGAAGAAGCGGCGGTGATCTGCCTGGCGCCGCAGAACTCGCGCACCAGCGTGGGCCTCTATCGACGCGCCGCAGAAGCTGAAGCGGGCTCCATCCGCATCGACTTCACCGCCGGCTGGGCGCGACATCCGCAGCTCATCGAAGCCTTTGCCGAGCGTCTGCTCCCCGCCTGGACCAGACTCCAGCAGGAAACCGGCGCGCCGGTGCCGGTTCTTTTCACCGCGCACAGCGTCCCTAGCCGCACCGTCGAGCCCGCTGCGGACGGCCAGCCCGCCGACCCCTATGCTGAGGAAGCTCGCGCCACCGCGGATCTGGTCGCCGCCTGCCTGCCGCCGGGCGCCGAGCGTCGCTTCGCCTTCCAGAGCCAGGGCCAGAGCGGCGGAGCCGGCTCTTCGGTAATCTGGCTCGGACCCACCGTCGAAGAGACTCTCGACAGCCTGGCTGCCTCCGGCCACAAGGTTGTGTTGCTTCAACCCATCGGCTTTCTCTGCGACCACGTGGAAATCCTCTACGACGTGGATATTGCTTTCCGCCAGTACGCCGCCCGGCTGGGCCTGCGCCTGGAGCGGCCGGAATCGCTCAACGCTTCCCTGCCCCTGGCGCGCGCCGTCGCCGACCTGGCGCGGCAGGGATGGGCGCGGCTCGCGGACCTTTCCGGACCAGTTTGAACCGCTCTCCCGGTTTTCTCCGATACACTGGTGCGGGACCGATTTCCCATGCGGGAATCGGTTCTATCGATAGGTAGAGCTGAATGGGTCTTGGGAGGAGAGTTTGGCGTTTCTGTTCCAGTCGAAATTCCATCGCAAATCCGATCCCGTCGAGTGCCTGACCTGCGCCATCAAGCTGCGCCGCGTGCAGAGGAAGGGCTTCGTCCAGATGCACATTCTTCCCCGCCTCGGCTTCTACCCCTGGGAATGCCCGGTCTGCCGCGAACGCCTCTATTACCCCCAGCGCGACAAGCAGCGTAGCTATCCGCAGACGCCGCAACGGTAATTCCGTCCGGCGAGCGCCAGTTCAGTGGCGTAAGAAGTTCTTCGCCAAAAACAGCACATTGGCCGGCCGCTCGGCCAAGCGGCGCATGAAGTAGGGGTACCACTCCCTGCCGAAGGGCACATAGACGCGCACGTTGTAGCCGGCGCGCACCAGATCCCGCTGCAGGTCGCGGCGCACCCCGTAGAGCATCTGGAACTCGAAGCGGCTGGGGGCGATACCGTGCTGACGGGCGTAATCTCTGGCCGCCGCGATCATCTTTTCGTCGTGGGTAGCCAGGCCGTGGTAGTGGCCGCTATCGAGCAGCCGACAGCTCAGCCGCTGGTAATTCGCATCCACATCGGCCTTGCGCGGAAAGGCGACGGTAGCTGGCTCTTTGTAGGCCCCTTTGCACAGTCGCACGCGCAGGCCTTCGTCCATCAATTGATCGATGTCGTCCGCGGAACGATAGAGATAGGCCTGAATGACGATGCCGACAGCCTGGCGCAGCTCCTGTTGGGCGTGGATCTGCCGCAACAGGTCCAGCGTCGCCTGGGTCAGCGACGAATCTTCCATGTCGATGCGTACGAAGCTGCCGACCGCCGCGGCATGGCGCACCAGCGCTTCGCTGACGGCGTAAGCCAGCTCCGGCGCAATCTCCAACCCCATCTGGGTGAGTTTGACGCTGATGTGGGCATCGAGCTTGCGGCAGGCGATCTCATCCAGCAGGCGATGGTAAATCTCGGCGGCGCGATGCGCTTCGGCCTCGGTGGTGACGCTCTCGCCCAGCGAATCGAGTGTGACGGAGACACCCTGGCGATTGAGGGTCTCGGCCACGCGCAGCGCGTCTTCGATCTCCATCCCCGCCACAAAGCGGGAACTGAGTCGCGCACCCAGCGCCGAATCTTCGCTTAAGCGGCGCAGCGTGCGATTGCGCGACAAGGCAATAAAAAACGAACGCAAAAGAGGCATTGGTGAGCCCTCCGGTCGGAACCCAAGCACGGCTATCCGGACTGGCCATTGTCGCACAAACTGGATGCAGGCCTACAGAGCACCGCTGGAACCTCGGTGCGCGGTTGCGATTTCCGCCCGGTGTGCCATGCTGTTCCTGAAAGGGGGAGCGTTGAGAGGAATTTTGACTTTGCTTGTCCTGCTGTTAGCGCTGGCTACTCCGCCCCGCGGCTGGTCCCAGACGATGCCGGACACCGGCGCTGAAACCCTCGCTGGCCAGCCCATGGTTCTGGCCGATGCCTTACGCGGTCGCAGCGCCATTCTGGTGATGAGCTTCAGCCGCGAAGCCGGCACAGCCTGCGACGAGTGGACGCGGAAGCTGGCCGCCGACCCGGCACTGGCTGCGATACCCGTTTATCGCGCCGCCATGCTGGAAGCGGCTCCGGGGTTCGTGCGCGGCTGGATCAAATCCGCGCTGCGCAAGCAGCTCTCTGCTGCCGACCAGCAGCGCTACGTGCTCTTCTCCAGCGATGAAAAACGCTGGAGAAGCTATCTTTCCGTCTCCAACGACAAACTCCCTGCCGTGCTTCTCTTGAGCAAGGATGGGCTCATTCTCTGGCGCGGACAAGGATCCGCCGCCCTGCTGACGCAGCTCAAGGCCGCCCTGCATAGATAATCCGGGGTTCCTTCCGCAGAGGATCAACGCAGAGAGTTTTGTAACCAGGGGCGTCTTTAGATGCTGCAGAAAAACTCACCCAGAGGGAATGTTTTGCGGAAAAACTCACCCAGAGGGGATGTTTTGAAGAAAAACTCACCCAGAGGGGATGTTTTGAAGGGTACGGGCTTCAGCCCGTACGTAACAGGGCATGAGGAGCTTGCGGCTTTAGCCGCTGAGGGGATGTAAATGATTGAAAATACTTCCCTCAGGGGCTAAAGCCCAGATCACTAGGATGGACTCTATCGGCACGGCTAAAGCCGTGCCCCTTCAAAACCAGAGATTCATCGGGTTTTACGCGCCTCTTCAGTCGTGGCGAAGGTGGGGCGATTATTTCCCCAGCTTTAGCCGCTACGATTTGCTCAATTTCAAGAGAAAAACGCAGGGGCTAAGGCCCAGAGATTGATTTGATCGGAAGCGGCACGACTGAAGTCGTGCCCTGTCTCTAATAGGCGTTGAAAACACGTAACTTGCTGATATGTCAATGTGCGAGAAAGCCAGAAAGTGCGAGATGCGCATATTGTTAGCACAAATTAGCACAGTTTGAACACGGCTCGGAACACCCGTGCTGCGTCTGCATGAAATCCGCCAATGTCACGCGCTCAATGCGGCTGAGTTCGTGAGTTGGCACAATGGCACACTGTTTCTTACTGACAGTGACCGCCGCGATTAGACCGTTCATCCCCTCAACTGACCATTTGCCGGGGGCGGTTGGTACAAAGTGAGTATAGAGCATTGGGTCCTTTCATTCGCAGGACCGGGGAAACGAAAACAATGAAGCAATAAAAGTGTTCTATTACAACACAGCAACTCTTGTCAAATGAAGCATATAGCGCGTCCTGATAGCAAGTCCCGTTAAGGCGTCCCGGCCTTCCGCCGCTTTGCGGGTTGCTCCCTAAACCCAACACTGATTTTGCGCTTCCTGTCTCTTTCCTTCTCAGTTGCATATCGCTTGCGCATGGCCTCTAACTTTTTTGCCCGCGTCTCCGGGTCCCGGTCGTAGTGGCGTTGTCTGCATACACCCCCGCACCATTTATTTGTGTTCCGCTTTGCCGCGAAAATCCACCTTGGGCACTCCGCACAGCGGCGTATGCGCGGCGGGTTGCCAAGGTAGGGCACAAGGTCAAGCAAGACGCGCACGGCTTCATATTCCCAAACATCGTCCGCCGATAGATTCTCCCTGTTCGCAAAGACCCTAATCTCTCGGAAGCCTTCGAGCGCGCGCTCTATGTAGCTTTCCCATTGGTAGCGGCGAAGACAGTTGCGCAAGCCGTTGCGGACCCTCAGCTTCTCAGCAACGCCCGCATCATCCCGCAAGCAACTGAGCAATTCAAGAATTGCCTCAACCCGCCGGGATTGGGGCGTATCCGGGTGCGCTTGAATGTGGGTGAATATCGCCAATACATCCCATTGCGCTTCATCCACGTAAACGGGTGAATCTGTCTTCTTACGCTTAATCAGGTTCATACATAAGAAGAATATCAGTCGCGTTTTGGTCCTGTCAATGGGACTCTGTATATGGAGCCTGAGAAATGAGGGCAAATATGTACGACAAATTCCAGACAATCGCGGCTTATGGACAGCCCGCCGTGTGCATCCTTGGCAACCCGGAAACGTCAGAATTTTTGCTGATAGACCTTGCTCCGGGGCCGCTCCCGGCAGACTTGCGGCAAACGGCGGACGCACGCGGGCTGTATTTCATCGGGGCAGCGGGCCTTGTGCAAGGCGGCCCGCGTGCCGCGTTTGCTGAACCGCTGGACAACGCTTCCGTTGACGCGCTGGCCTTAGCCTTTCTTGCCCACATAGGCGCACAGCTCAATGAGACTTTGAAGCCGAAGGACGATTTTGAGCGATTCGCTGAGGGACTTTTGCGCCTCCCGGATTCGCGTCCGGCGTGACCACTCCGCCCAAGAGTTCGTGCTGTCTAGGGCAAAAAGGCCCTGTCCACATAGCCGAGCGGCCCCACCAATGCGCGGGACATGGAGAGGCACAGCGCGGCAAGGCTCCCAACGGTGGAGTTGAAAGTCGCAAGAGTTGTTTAACCAATCTCCAGCTAAAAAGGGATGGGATTGCACGCGGGGACACCCCGATACGGGGTTAGTGACGCGCCTTGCATCGTGACGGGGAGACATGGTGCCCAAACGCAGTACGGAGACTTTGAAATGTCAAGATTGCTTTCGTTGAAAAAGGATCACAAGGAATTTTTGGACAAGGCAGAGAGCTTTGTCCAGGCCGCCGAAACCGCCAACCGCCCAATGACGGCGGATGAAAACGAGCGCATGAGAGCTGCCATGCGTTGCGCTGAGGCATTGGTCCCGGAGATTCAGGGCATTGAAAAACTCAACACACTCCGGGCCGGTCCGCGCGGCTTCATTGAATCCGCGCCGCAATCTGGCGCTCATTTGCATCACGCCCCACGCATCGCCGGACCCGCGCCGCTCTCAGCGGAATACACTGCGGCGTTTCTAACCCTGCTACGGTCCGGCGGAAAACAGGCCACGGATACACTCTCAGAGGGCTTTGACCCGCTGTTTGGCGGATATGCCTTACCCGCAATGCCGGGCATGGCTTCCGCGCTGTATGAGGGGACGGGCGGCGGCTCTACCACATCTGGCGGGTACGCTGTGAACATTCCTACCGACGGTCAAATTGTGCCGTTGGCTGTGCCGGACTTAGGCGTGCGGAGTCTCGCAAAAGTCCTTGCAACGGCAACGGACATTAAGATTCCCACGCAAACCAGCTTCGGTACGGCGGGAATCAAGGCGGAGTCGGGTAGTTCGTCAAACCAGTTCGCAGAGTCGGACCCCGCCTTGGGACAGTTCACGCTCTCTGCCTACATGACGGGCTTGACCCACACCGTATCTTGGGAGCTGTTGCAGGATGTACAGATGTTCCAAGAATTCGCGGTACGTGACCTCATCAATGCAATCGCCATTGCGGAGGACGGATTCTTTGTCACCGGCTCCGGCTCCGGCCAACCTCAAGGATTGGTGGGCAATGTTGGCACCGGCACCGGCTCCGCCTACGCCGTGGACAGCGCCGGGCTGTATCTGTTGCAGTCCACCATTGATGCAGTTGGCACGCTGAAGGCTCAGTATTACGGGAGCGCCGCATGGTTGATGAGCCGCGCAACGGCTACGGCAATCAGGAAAGCGCAAATCCAGGCCAATTTGTATGCGCCCGTCTGGACACGCGAGAATGGCCGGGACTTTTTGCACGGCTTCCCGGTTTCGTATTCGTCCACAATGCCGAGTTTGCCCACTACCACTACGTCCGGCGTGACGCCCATTATGTTTGGGTCATTCCAGGACGGTTACATCATTGGTGACCGTGGCGGCACGGGGACATTCGTCAAGATTCTTGACCAACCCCTTGCCACAAGCGGCCAAACCGTTTTGCTCGGATACAAGCGCGTGGATGGCCGTGTCCGCCGCTCGGAAGCAATCCAGCAAATCAGCGTCTCTCACACTTAACCGATTTTGGCGCGGGTCCTTTTCGCCCCGTCTAGCAGGGTCCCGCACGTGGCCGCGCCAAACCCGAAGTCTCATACCACGTGCGGGAATTGCTAGAGGTCTTCAGCGTACCTAGTTAAAAACCGCTGGAAACGGGGCGGCGTGTGGCTATATGGGGCCAAGGGAGCCGCCGCCCCAATCTTAAGGAGCAACTATGCAACCTGTATGGGTTCTCAGTGTCGATCTTCAAACCAAGACGGCTACCTTCCAATCCGGCCTTTCAGACGCGGCTAAATCGGCCCGTGGTGCCTTTGCGGGCATTAAGTCGGACGCCGGGGAGATGGGCCGGTCAACGAGCGGCTCCATGATGGAAGCCCGGCACGGCGTCATGCTCTTGGGTGAGGAATTCGGCGTCCATCTTCCGCGCTCTCTGACCACTTTTATTGCAAGCATAGGCCCGATTGGTGCCGCAATGGAGGCGGCCTTCCCGTTCTTGGCTATCGCGGTAGGCGCTACGCTCTTAATCGAGCACCTCGCCGCGCTCCAGGCGGCGGGGGAAAAGCTGACAGAGGACCAAGTAAAGTTTGGCACCGCCGTCAACAACGCTTTCGGTCAGCTTGATACCAAGATTATTGAGGCGGAGATACGCTCGGATGAGTTACGCAATGACCATCTTGGTGCCCTAGCTCTAAAGCTACAGCTCATTGACCGTCAAAGCATGGCGGAGCTTGTCCACTCTTTCGAGGAAGTGGAAAAGGCCGCTGACGTTGTAATGAAGGGGTTGGAGGGGCATTGGTACTCATTCGGTAGAGGCTCAGACGGGGCGAAGCACGCCCTGGAGCAATTCCAAACCCAATATGACAACTTGCTTGCCCAAGGCAAGAGTGAGCAAGCCTCCGGGCTATTGCACGGCACGGCGACTCAGGCACAAAAAGTCTTGCAAGCCCTCCGGGACACTGAGGCATATCAGGGCGGCGGCGAGATGGACGATACCAAGTTTCAGAAAGGTATTGCCGCCGCAAAGGTCCTCCAGAGTATCCACGTGGAAACGGGCGTCACGCTGACCAAACAGATTGAGGCGCAACAGGCCCTTGTGGACGCCCTCAACGCCCAAGAGGGTATAGAAAGCCGCATTGCCCAACTCAAACATATTGAGGGTGACAATACCAAGCGGGCGGCGGGGAACGCTGAGGCGGGCGTCCGGGCGGCGGCACAGCGGGAAGCCGCAGAGAGCCAATTGCGTATGGGTGAAATGGCCATATCGTCAGATCGGGCCACAGCCAAGGCACAGTTGGATATTCACCGCGCCTCCATTGAAGAGCGGCTTAAATCCGACATTGATTTTGAGGGCCGGGAGCAAGCCCTCCACATGGCGGCCAACCAAGAGGAAATTGCCGCGTTGGATAAAAGCGGGAAGGACTATCAAAACCAGCTCAAGGCTTTGAAGGACAAGGCCCTTGAGATTAACGCACAGTATGAGGCTAAAGTCTCAGAGCTGACGGCGAAGGCCGCTTCAGAATGTGCCGCCCGTGACCTCCGCAACCTGGAGCAAGCGGAGCGGGAAAAGATTGAGGCCGCTAATACAGGGTCCGCTACCCGGCTTGCGGCTATTGAAGCGGCTATCAAAGAAGAGGAGTCAAAGGGGCTTCAAGACACGGCCTATTACCGGCAGCTACAGATTCAGCAGGTGGAGGCCGTCAGGCAAGCAAACGAGGAAAAGGCCCGGCTGAATGATGAGGCAATAAAGCAAGGAATTGCGGCAAAAGCGAAAGCAGCCGAAGAAGAGACGCGCCATTCCTCCGCTATGAGCAAGATCGAAAAACCAAAGGGCGTGAATGACTTTGGAGCAAAGAAAGCGGAACTTGACAAGGAATATAACGCCAACCGTGAAGAGCTGTTGAAAGAACTTGCCGACACAGAGAAAATGGGCAAAGACAAGGTTGCGGAGGCGCGCAAAGTCAACGATGAGATAGCGGCCCTGGACAGAAAACACTCGAATCAGGAGCAAGAGCTTTTTAAGGCACAAGCCCAAGCGGGAAAAGTAGCGGCTGCTGAGACGGCAAACGCCTTCGGGCAGTCGATGCTCCAGGTTGCTGAAGGCCATGAATCAATGGCGAAAATGGCGCGGGGAGCCTTTGAAAAGATGGTGAGCGGCGCGTTGGAAGCCGCCATAATGCAAATTGCGGGCGAAAAGTCTGTGCAGCTAGCGCACGCCGAATCCGCCGCCGCCGCCGCGTACTCGGCCATGTCCGGTATCCCGGTTGTTGGCCCAGCTCTCGGAGCTGTAGCCGCCGGTACAGTTTTTGCCGCTGCTTTGGCTTTTGAAAATGGCGGCATTGTCCCCGGCACCGGCACGGGCGATACAGTCCCGGCCATGCTGACGCCCGGTGAAGGCGTTGTCCCGAAGGGTGTCATGGAGGGGTTGAGCAACCTTGCCAAGTCCGGCGGCTTGAGCGGCGGTCCGGCGCACGTTACGCACATTCACCGCGTCCACTTTGCGCCCACCATTCACGCCTTGGACTCTGACGGCGTGGATACCGTCCTTGAGAAGCACCAAGCCACATTTCAAAAGCATTTCGAGAATGTGCTGAGAAAGCAAAATCGATGAATCAGGAAACGGAGACTCTCGAATTTCGGGACGGTGCTGGGCGTCTGGTTACGCGGCTTGTGAATCAGATTATCGACATTCGGGAGTTTACCCACTGTGCGGTCTATCCGTGGTTGCTCATGGCGGCTAATCCGCATTTGTCCGCGCCCGATATTTCAGAGGTCACAGCGTCTCAGGACAAGTCTGAGGTGTTTCGTCCGGCGCGTTGGATAAACAAGCGGCGTTGGATGTGCGGCGAAACTCGACATAAGGGCGGTACGCGGCCAAACGCTGACGGGCGTGACCCGCTTGCATTGCGATTGCTTGCGGCCAACAGGGACTTGTCCTTGCGTGATATGGTGCGGTTGCTCAAAGAGAACGGTATCCAGCGCGGGCGTGAATGGGTCCGAGTCAACCGTGTGCGTGACTGACTGACCGCCGTCAATACCATAAAGAGGAAGAGGAAGCTGAAACTGAAACCCGTCCCCATCCCCGTCCGCCGTCGCTCTAAAGGTCTGCGACACGCTCCGGCGTACACGGTGGGTTTTGGCATTTAATTAGCGGGTCAAAACAGTGAGAGTAACGCGGCGGTCATTGCGGCGGTTGAAAGGGTGTTATGGACAATGGCGGAGCTTCGGGCTGTGGCTCTTAGTCGCATGGGGAAACCTCGCGTTTAGTTACAGTTAGCAATGCGACTAAGAGCCGCCATTTCCGGCGGCTGAAAGGGCGTCATGGAAAACAAGGTAATCGTAATTGACATTCCGGCAACTGTGCCCGCCGATGACGCGGCCCGGATTCTGAGTGAGCCTTTGGCACGGGGTTACTATGTGCGCGGCATAACCGGCGGGGAGCCTATGCGCGTGGTATTCGCGCCCTACGCCCCAACAGAGGACAAGTGCGCGGATGAGCTACGGGCAATGGAACTGGTTGTCGCACATCGGCAAGAGACGGCAACGCGCATTGTCCAGATGCTTTGTGCGCATGGTATCTATCGCGGCACGGCATGGGTCAACAAGACAAGGGATGAACTCTAAGCGCGGCGTGCGCTAGTAAAGCCCCGCGCCGATTGATAAGGTACTGGGGCGGGGTCAAATGTTAAAGAGGGTCCTTAGGAGAGCACACCAGTAGTCTTTTCTTCGCATGAACGAAAATAAATCTCATTTTGTGTGTCTATTCTGCCACGCTTTCGCCGATTTGCGACACTTGAGGCGCATCCGTCAGCACCCTAGAAGTCCAGGATGCTGACGCACTACTTCACTTGCTTAATCGACTGCCCTTCGGCGAGACGAATCACAGCCGCAATAAAGTTCTCTGCCTCGTTGTCGCGTATTGTCACAAACCCGTCTTCAATTTTGAGGGCGTCTCCCTCGTAATCGAATAGTGTTTTGGTGACAAGAACATTAGCCGCCCCCGCTTCAGGCCCTACAAGAACATATTTGTGCTTTGCCATTCTTCCTCCAATGACCTCTTATAGTATAGCCCTGCCTAGAGGCATTTTCAGGAAGCCCAAGGCATAGAGTTGTTGGGGCCGTAGATTCGCACGCCGTCCTTAATGTAGAACTGGGTATAACCAGAGGGTCCGTAAATGCGCCCCGTTTCCTTGATGCGCAACTGAGTGTAACCCGTTGGACCATAGATGCGCCCGTCTCTGATACGGAGTTGGGTGTATCCATTCGGACCGTAAATGCGTCCCTCCCGGATGCGGTACTCTGTGTACATTAGTCCCTTTCTTAGCCCCAATTCTACAGCACCGGCGTATCCGGGACGGCCCCGTAAACGCGCCCACAGCCCCGTAGAGCGGCCCGCGCGGCCCGCGCAACGTGTGGGCGGGATAGACCGCCCGTTTTACGCCGCCCACGTCCCGGTCACTAGCGCGTCCAACCGATCTTGACGGCCCTTGACCCACTTTGCATAGTGCTTTTCCGTGGTCCTAATCGACTCATGGCCTAACAGCTTGCTGACTTCCTCCAGCGGGACGCCCTTCTCTAAGAGGTCCACGGCGAACGTGTCCCGGAGGCGGTGACTTTTCATGTGGCACACGTCCGGGATTCCGGCGGCCTCAAAGACGCGGGAGACACGTTGACCCCAAGACACGGCAAAGATGTACTCCGGCGTCTTGCCGTCCCAAAATAGGTACTTCGGGTCCGGCGTGGGCGCGGCTAAAATCTCACGGGCAATGGCGGGCTGTAAAGGGACGCTGACGTGTGTTCCCGTCTTTTGCCGCGCCGTCACTACACGGAAGCGTCCGGCGTCCTGGAGAATCTCCGCCCGCTCCAGCGTCAAGGCGTCACGGATAGCAAGGCCACTGTGCCGCATAAGCAAAAAGAGCGCCCGGCATTGCTTTTGGACCGATAGGTCCTTTGCGTTGGCCGCCGGTACGCTCTCTAGGAGACGGGCGTACTCATCCGCCGTCAAAGGCATAGTAGGCGCACTTTCGATCTGGATACGGGGCAAACTCGGCACCCGGTTTATCCAGCCGGACTCAAAGCAAAACCGGAGGAAAGCTCCTACGCGGGCGCGGCGGCTTGCGCGGGTTTGGCTTGTGGCCGGGTCAACGCCCCACGTGACGCAATACCCGGCCATGAGTTCGCGGGTAATGCCCTGGACTGTGATGACGCCCTGCCCCGTGCAATACGTGCTGAGGTTCTCAAGGTCCCGTTTGTACATACTCAGGCAAGAGGGGCCAACGCCCTGAACTGACTTGTCAACCATGAAGAGCCGGACGGACTCATCTACCAAGCGGGGCGCTTCGGGCTTCAGTTCTACGGGCTTGCCGGAGAGTTGGTCTTCCACGTCCCGCTTGGCTTGCTCCGCGTCCGCCCATGAGCGCGTCCCGGCTTGCCGCCGGTACTGTTTGCCGTTGAGGGTCCAACGAAGGTGCTTGCGGCAAGAGCACCGTTTGCTGAATTCGTCCCCGGCGTACTTGCATCCCGGAGCGTGACGAACGAAAATGGTAATGAATGGCGCGTTCATAGTCCCTCTCGAATCGCGCAACACACTTTTAGCACAATTCGCAAAAGGACATTCAGCAAGTTATTTGTTTCGTTCGCCTTGAGGACATTTTGAAGTGTCGTGCCCTGTTACAAAGCACGTTCCTGCAAGCGCTATCACTCCATCTGCATCGCCGAAAACGGAAAATACTGATACAGACAGCGGATTTAATTCACCCGGTAGACCGTGCTTCCGTGCGCCGGCAAGGTTAGCTCGACCGGAGCATCCGTCTTGATCTTCTTATCGCTGAACAGATTCCGAGCCGCTGTTCCAGCCAGACCGACCTGCTTGAACATCTGCAAACTGAAATGCAAGGTCACCGGCTTGTCGTCGAGATTGAAGAAAGCGAAGAACTGCGGAGGATTTGCGAAGGCTTCCTCATCCGCTTCCCACACCCGTACATTCTCAAAGCCGGCCGGTAGATTTTTAACTGGCTGGCTGTGCCACGCCTTCTGATCGATCTCCATCAACTCCTTGTTGGTCATCAGCGAGCGGGTGAAGTCATCCAGTTTGGTCAGGTTGCCGCCGAAGATCAGCGGCGAACGGGAGATGGCCCACAGGGTCATCTCCGTGCGCTGCTCGTCTTGCGTGTAGCTGGACTGCCGGGGTTCGCCCCAACCCGGATGCGGGCCCAGATAGCCTTCGGGCAACATGTCGGCATCCGGCCATTGGCCCGGTTTCACATACGGCGCCCACTTTTCGATCATGTCGAATTCGTTCCTCAAACCGAAGGGGAAGCCGTCGTCCGAGTGACGCTCATATTTCCATGCGTCCCAGTGGTCGTTGTTGATGCGCCACATCTGGGCGTATTTCGCCACTTCGGCGGCGTGCTCCAGTTGCGTGGGACCGGGCGAGAGGCTGAGCACAATAGGCCGCCCCGTCTTCTGGATGGCCGCGGCGATCTGGCGGATCTCGGTAGGGCGGTAGGGGTGGTCGCTGATGCAATCCACCTTTATGTAGTCCAGCCCCCAGCCGGCGTAGAGCTTGAGCATCGAGTCGTACCAGGCCTGGCCGGCGGCGTTATCCTTCACACCGTAGTTGGCGTCGTCCCAGGGGCAGGAGTCGCCGGTATCGGCCACATCCACGGCGTGGAAGCTCGATCCGCCGATGGGCAGATTCTCCTTGACCACCTGCTTGGGAATCCCGCGGACGATGTGAATGCCGAACTTCAGTCCCTGGGCATGGACCCAGTCGGCCAGCGGCTTGAATCCCGCGCCCCCCGCCGCATCCGGAAAGCGGCTGGCCACAGGAATCAGCAGGCCGTTGGCATTCCACAGGTATTTGCGCGTCTCCAGCTTGTCGCCGAAGGGGTTTTCCATGTACCAGCCTTCGTCGATGACGGCATATTGCCATCCCAACTGTTTCATGCCGGCCAAAACTATGGCGTTGGCCTTGAAATCCGCCTCGTCGATGGTGAAGCCGTAGGCGTCCCAACTGTTCCAGCCCATGGGCGGGGTGGGAGCGGGGTTTTGCGCGCAACAGGCGGCGGCCAGGGCGAAGGCGGCAAGACAGACAGCGAAGAACAGGCGTGAGCGGAGCATTGAAAACGTATACCACAGCCCCCACGCCCTCCGTCGATTTTGTTTTCCTGGCCATTTCCTACCCGGATTCCGCCTCTGCCCCGCGCATGATAGCCTTTTGGGCAGCGCCGCCGGTCGTGAACCGGAATTTTCTGTTTTGTGGATGCGGAAGCCGACGCCTGGGAATTCCGTCGCTCTAGGATGAGGCCGGCAAACCAGAACTCGTTGCTTTGCGTCTCAGAGAAAGCTTTGAGTCTTCGCCCTCCCCGCGCCGATTGCGCCTATGGAGGCGTCGATGACTCCCCTACCCGTCGAGGAAATCCCATGAATCGTCTTCGTTTACTTCCAATCCTGATGCTGGCCGCCGCCAATGCGCTGGCGCAAACGCCGGCCTCCGCCTCCAAACCCGCACCGACCCCTGCCATCAAGAGCTTCGACCCGACGGCCATCGACAAAACCGCCGACCCCTGCACCGACTTCTACCAATACGCCTGCGGCAACTGGGTCAAGAACAACCCCGTCCCTGCCGACCAGACGCGCTGGGCACGTTCCTTCTCGTTGCTCCACGAGCGCAACCTTTACCTGCTCTGGCAAGAGCTGGACGCCGCCGCGCAGAGCCCCAAGACCCCGCTGGAAAAGCAGTATGGCGACTATTTTGCTGCCTGCATGAACACCGATCTGGTGGAGAAGAAGGGGCTCTCGCCGCTCGATCCTGCCCTGAAGCGCATCGCCGCATTGCACGATGCACACGCCCTGGCTGCGCTGGTCGCCGATCTGGCCGCGCAGGGAAACCCCATCGCTCTCTTCCGCTTCGAGACCGAACAAGACGAAAAGGATTCCAGCCAACAAATCGTGGCCATCGGCCAGGCCGGTCTATCCCTCCCCGATCGCGACTACTACATCGTCGACAGCAAGCGCTTCCAGGATATTCGCAAACAGTATCTGGAGCACCTGACCAGGATGTTCACCCTGGCCGGCGACAGCCCCGAGCAGGCCGCCCGGGAAGCCGCCGCCGTGATGGAAATCGAAACCGCTCTGGCCCAAGCCTCCACCAGCCGCGTTGAACTGCGCGATCCAGAAAAGCGCTACCACATCTACACCCTCGCCGAGTTACAGAAGCTGAACCCGGATTTTGATTACTCCCTCTATTTCAGGGCGGTCAAAGTGGGCAAATTCGCCACCCTGAACGTCGCCACCCCCAACTACTTCAAAGGCCTGAACGAACTGCTGGCCAAGGAGCCGGTCGAGGCCTGGAAGTCTTACTTCCGCTGGCACACCCTGCACGCTTCGGCGACCCATCTGCCCAAAGCCTTCTTCGACGAGAACTTCGCCTTTTACGGCAAAACCCTGGCCGGACAAAAGGAACCCACCCCGCGCTGGAAGCAGTGCACCATGGCCACCGACAACGCTCTGGGCGAGGCTGTGGGCCAGGATTGGGTGAAGAAGAACTTCCCCCCTGCCGCCAAGGCCAGCATGGACCAGTTGGTGGCCGCACTGGAGAAGTCTCTGGGCGACGACATCAAGACCCTGCCCTGGATGAGCGAGGCCACCAAGAAGGCCGCCGAAGAGAAGCTGGGGATGATTCGCAATAAGATCGGCTATCCGGAGAAATGGCGCGACTATTCAGCTCTCAAAGTGGAACGCGACGACCTCCTCGGCAACCTGCATCGCACCGCCGTCTTTGCCCGCGACTGGGATCTGGGCCACCTGGGCAAGCCGGTCGACGAGAAGGAGTGGGAGATGACGCCGCCCACGGTCAATGCCTACTACGAACCCTCGATGAACGACATCAACTTCCCCGCCGGCATCTTGCAGCCCCCCTTCTTCGACTTCACCGTCGATCCAGCGGTAAACTTCGGCGGCATCGGAGTAGTGATCGGCCACGAGATGACCCATGGCTTCGACGACGAAGGTTCGAAGTACGACGGCAAGGGCAATCTGCGCGAGTGGCAGACGGCCGAAGACCGCAAGGCCTTCACCGACCGCACCGACTGCGAAGTCAAGGAATACAGCGGCTTCGAAGCGGCACCGGCGCACGGCGACACCCCCGCGCAGATGCTCAAGGGCGACCTCACCCTGGGAGAGAACACCGCCGACAACGGCGGCCTGCGCATCGCCTACATGGCCCTGCTCGACACCTTGGCGGCCCAGGGCAAGAGTATCCACGACCAGATCGACGGATATAGCGAGGCTCAACGCTACTTCATCGGCTTTGCTCAGGTCTGGTGCCAGAACCAGACCGAGCAGTCGGCGCGGCAATCGGCACTCACCGATCCCCACTCTCCCGGCCGCTGGCGCGTCAACGGCACGGTGCAGAACTTCGACGAGTTCGGCAAGGCCTTTGGCTGCAAACAAGGCCAACCCATGATGCCCGCCGCCTCCTGCCGCGTCTGGTAGAACAACCTTCCGCCGGGAGCCGTGGCCTCGACCATGGCTCTCGGACAGTTTCTGCGCCGCCCGTTGCGGCTCGACATACATTTCCCTCCCACGCACCTCCCGCCGTTGACCTTTCTCTTTCCTCCTGCGTCCAAACCGCAGCCGGTCGGGAAAACCCTTCTTCCGACCGCGCTGGCCGGATTTTCACACCCCCGGGATAAAATGATCTGGAATAAGCTGCTTGTTTCCTGCGGTCTTCTGTGGAAACTAGGCACAACCAGCCCTCGGCTTTTACAATGCAGCAGGGACTCGTCCCAACCCAGCTTTGCTGTGGAACGATCAAACTTGGCGGCGCACGCCGTGCCAGGATGAAGGAATCGCATGAAGTTTACGAAATTCGGCAAGGCCCTTCTGATGGGCGCCCTTTCTGCGGGCGTTGTTGTCAGCCTTACGTCTTGCGTCGAGAGTTATGCTGTCGGTTATTTGTATGTGACGGGAACGGTGACCGCGCAGTCTTCGGGCGAAGGCATCGTCAGCGGCTTCTCCATCGACCACAACACTGGCAGACTAACCGCCATCCATGGGCTTCCGGTCGCCAGCGGCGGCGCCAACCCGGTGCGCGCCGTCTTGCTCACCGGCAGCCGCTTTCTCTATGTCCTCAACCGCGGCACCAGCAGCAACCCTTCGGGCAGTGCTGACTGCACCACCCAGTACCCCTGCGCCAACGCCAACATCACTGAATTTGCGGTGGGCGCGAACGGCATTCTCAGCGCTCAGGGTACCTTCTACACCCAGGGCCTCAATCCCTTCCGCCTCTTCGCCGACAGCTCCGGCAACTTTCTCTATGCCCTGGACCACGATGCTCCCGATAACACCCAGTGCAGCCTGGCGTTGGGCAAAGGGGTCAACGCTTGTGGCGACATTTCGGTTTTCAAGATTGACAACACCACCGGCCGCCTGAGCCTGGTTCAGAACGCCCAGGTGACCGCAGCCAACGGCACACCCCTTTCCTACTTCCCGGTTCCCGCCAATCCGGTCGATTTCGCTTTCGCCTCGGGATCGCTTATCACCCTCAGCGGTACGGCATCGACGAACTTTCCGTACACTGGCGGCTCCTTGGTATTCCCATACGCCTACAGCGCGGTTACCGGCCAGTTGACTGTCAGCCAGAACAGTTCCCAGCCTCTGGGCATCGGCGCCGGCACGGCCTTGGTCTATACCGGCGGCTATCTGTATGTGTTGGACAACGAACCGCTCACCGTCAACGGCATTACCGCATCCAGCCAGATTCTTCCCTATACGCTGGGTAGCGGCGGCGCTCTGCAGGCCCAGGTCGGCGGCCCGGTGCCAGACGATGTAACCCTATCCAACCCGATAGTCATGCTGATCGAGTCCAAGGGAAATTGGGCCTATGTCGCCAACCAGGGTAACAACACCGGCACCTCGGGCAACGCCCAAAGCGGCATTGCCGGCTACGTCGTCGACAAGACCACCAAGGAACTGACCACCCTGCCGGGCGAACCGTTCGGCTCCGGCGCCGGTCCGCAGTGCATCGTCGAAGATCCCTCCAACCAGTTCATCTACACCGCCAACTACAACGATTCCACGGTGACCGGCCGTATGCTGGATCTGAACTCCGGCGAGTTGAACAACCTGACCGGAGGGTCCAGCTTCGCCCTCACCGGACCGCCCACCTGGTGCCTCATGGATGGCCGCACCAATTAGCCCTGGCGCGGAGATAGATGTGACCGAAGCGCGGGTGCTGGACGATTCCCAGCAACCGCGCTCCGTATCGGAAATGCAGCGATTCTTGCGAACCTCGCCGAACTCCGGATGCCAATCTCTCAGTACGGCCGGGGTTCGATCTCAAACCGATTCAATTGCGCCAGACTTCTGGCTCGCTGACGAAAGATGCGCATGAAGTTCAACAAAACTGGCCAGCTGCTGCTGGTCTCCGCGGCCAGCCTGCTGGCGGCCAGCCTGGTGACCGCCTGTGGCACACTCACCGTGGATTTCGTTTTCGTGACCAGTTCCAAGGCCGCGGGAGCCAACAACTACGGTGAAGTGGATGTCTTCGAGATCAACTCCGAGTCTGGGTTTATGCGCCAGATCCCCACGTCGCCCTTTCCCTCGGGCGGGCGCAACCCCGTGGCCGAAGCCCTCTCCGCGGACAATCTGAACCTCTACGTGGTCAATCACGACGACAGCAGCATCGTACAGTTCGCCATCGGCAATGACGGCAAGCTCTATCCGCAAAACACCGTGGATACCACGGGCGATGCGGCCCACCCCGGGGCTGCCGGTATCTTCCCCTTGGCTATCACCGTCTCCGGCAGCAATCTCTTCGTAGCCAACGCCTACCAGCCGCTGCCAAGCTGCACCCCGGCATCGCCCTGTCCCGGTTCAGTGGGGGTTTATCCCATCTCCTCCTCCGGCGCGCTGGGCGCTGCGGTTGCCAACGGCACCGTCAGTTACTGGCCGCTGACTCTCTCCGGCAGTGGTTCGACAGACGTGATTCTGCCCACTGGAGTGGCGGCTCTCGCTTCCGGAGCCGATCTTTACGTCAGCGCTTATGACACCACGGCCAACACCGGCTACGTCTTCGGCTTTGCCATCGGAAGCGGCGGTGCATTGACGCCCATGAGCGGTTCCCCTTGGGCCGTCGGAACCCACCCCTCTGCCCTGACCGGCGACCCGGGCAGCAAGTATCTCTATGTCACCGACTACGCCAACGGCAATGTCTGCGGCTTTGCCATCGCTTCTTCGGGAGCTTTGACCGCTCTGACCGGCAGTCCTTTTGCGACCGGCAACCAGCCCTCCGCCATTACCGCCGATCCCACCGCCAGCTACATCTATGTAGCCAACTCCCAAGACTCGACGGTGACCGCTTTTGCTCTGGGCAGTGGTCCGCTGACCCGCATCGCCACCTTCCCCACCGGTTTGCAGCCGGTGGCCATCGGCATCGATCCCTCGCACCACCATTTTCTATTCACCGCCGATTATCTGGGTGGCACCGTCTCCGGCTTTGAACTGGGTTCCGATGGCTCGTTGATCGGTTCGCAGAACTCGCCCTACACCGCCAATGCCCAGCCCACCGCCGCGGTTGCCATTCCGCACAACGGCAGCAACTAGGCGCAGAAATCCAGCCCGCTGCGAGGCGGGCCTGCTCTTCCGGCCCGGGCCGGATTCGTACGCAGCTCCCCGTAGCCGGATTTTTCATACCTGCGGGGCAACCTAACCAGTTCTCATGGGGCTAGCAGCATCCTGGCCCACAACGAAGGAAGCGCATGAAGTTCAGCAAATTGAGCCAGCTCTTTCTGGTCTCTTCTCTCGGCCTTCTAGTGGCCACTCTTTTGACTGCCTGCCAGATTGTCACCATCGACTATGTCTTCGTGGCCAGTTCTGCGGGCTCGGGTTCTGGCAGCGCCGGGCAGATCGAGACCTTCGCCGTAGACAGCGCTTCCGGCGCCATCCGCTCCGTGGCCGCTCCGGTACCTACCGGAACCACCGGGCCTTTGGCCATGACCACAAGCTCCGACTTCAACCATCTCTATGTCGCCAACAAGGGCAACAACTCCGTCATCCATTTCACCGTTGACTCTAACGGCGCGCTGACCAAGGCGGACTCGGTGACCTTGGCCGCCACTCCGGTGGCGCTAGCCGTGAATTCCGCCAATACCTTCCTGTATGTGCTCTCCGGGACCAAGACCGCCACCCTGACCGAGTATGCGCTCGCGTCTGGTGTCATTGGCTCGGTTGCCACACAGCAGACGCTGACCATTCCCGGATATAGCGGCGACACGCTGGTTCCGACTGGCCTCTTTGCTTTGGCCAGCGGCGGCGCGGTTGTCGCCACGGCCTACGATCAATCGGCCTACAATCCGGGCGGCGTCACCACCAGCAGCGCCAATCCCGGCTGGCTCTTCAGCTTTGGCGTGGGTTCCAGTGGTGCTCTGACGACCGCTCTGGGCAGCCCCTATGCCGCCGGCGTCAAGCCCTCGGCCGTTGCCGCCGACCCCACCAGCCGCTTTGTTTACGTCACCGACTTCGCCTCCAGCCAGTTGATCGGCTACGCCATCAGTTCGGGAACCAACCTCAGCTTCCTGCTCAACGGCCCCTTCAAGACCGGCAATGAACCCTCTGCCCTGGCCATCGACCCACGCGGCAAGTTCATTTACGTCTCCAACGAACTGGACAACTCGGTCTCGGCCTTTTCCATCGATCTGGCCACCGGCACTCCAGTCGCCGCCGTCAACCCCACCGGAAGCGCCACCAATACCACCGACACCGAGCCAGTGGCTATTGGCGTCGATTCGGCGGTTGGGCGCTTCGTCTTCACTGCCAATTATCTGGGCAACTCGGTCTCCGGCTTTACTCTGGATCCGACCGCCGGTACGCTGAGCCCCACGCAAGCCACGCCGTATCCCGTCGGCTCTAATCCCACCGCCTTAGTCATCGTTCCTCACGGCAACCACTCCCTGCAGACGGTCACCCCGTAGCTGCATCTCGATCCCACTCAAAAAGCCCAGCCCATGCGGCTGGGCTTTTTGTTGTGCTCGATATGCCCGCGCCGCCTTCCCCTGACGCCACACCTGTATGCGCCTTCCACCGACAAAAGATAAACGTTTTACCTAGAAGCTTTGCATCGCATATACTGGCTCCGCGCTGGAGTCGGGTCGCGGTGCTCTACGCTGCCTGCCGCGGCTCCTCCTGAGCGCCCAAGGAGAACCCATCGTGCCTGTCCGTCTTCGTTTGCTTTTGCTGCTCTGTCTTGCCTCGGTATCTCTTGTCTGGAGCGCGCCACCGCCCCCACCACCCACTCACTTCCACGTCGCTGTCTATATCACCGTCGGCGTGGTCGAGAAGATGAAAGACCCCGTCTACCTCCAGCAATCCTGGGAGCAACTCAGCAGTCAGTGCCATGTGGACAAGGTCTACATCGAGACCTATCGCAGTGGCCTGATCGCCGAAGACCAGTTGATAGACACGGTGAAGGCATTCTTCACCGCGCATGGCGTGGAAGTGGCGGGCGGCATCGCCTACGCCGCCGGCGGCGATAACGTGGGCCGCGAAGGTCCTCTCGAAGAAGTCAGCCAGGCCGAGCCGGGCCAGTTCGTCGCCTTTAGCTATACCAACCCCAAGCACCGCGAATATGTAAAACATGTCGCCGAAATCACCGCCCGCCATTTCGACGAGATCATCCTCGACGACTTCTTTTTCAACAACACCAAGACCAATGCCGACATCGCCGCCAAGGGCGACCAGAGCTGGAGCGATTTCCGCGTCAAGCTGATGGACGAGGTCTCTCGCAATCTGGTCGTAGGCCCGGCCAAGGCCGTCAATCCCAAAGTCAAACTCATCATCAAGTACCCCAACTGGTACGAGCACTTTCAGGCCAACGGCTACGACCTGAAGAACGAGCCGAAGATCTTCGACGGCATCTACACCGGCACCGAGACCCGCGACCCGGTCAACAACGACCAGCACTTGCAACAATATGAAAGCTACGAGATTATCCGCTACTTCGACAACATCGCCCCGGGGCGCAACGGCGGTGGCTGGGTCGATACCTACGGCACACACTACGTAGACCGCTACGCCGAGCAGCTCTGGGACACCATGCTGGCCAAGACGCCGCAGATCCTGCTCTTCCAGTACAGCGACCTTCTTCTCCCTGCGCAGATTGGTGATCGCTCTGCCTGGAGTTCCCAAGACACCAGCTTCAAGGCCGGCGAGCTGGCACAGTGGAGTGCGCGCGGGAGCGGTGCTGAAGCGCCCAGCTGGGCGGCCGTGGCCGGCTATTCCCTGAACAAGGTTAACGCGGTGGTGGGCAAGCTGGGCAAGCCCCTCGCCCTGGCCACCTACAGGCCCTTTCAATCCACCGGCGAGGATTTTCTGCATAACTACCTGGGCATGATCGGTATTCCCATCGAGATGTATCCCACGTTCCCGGACAGGGAAAGGACTGTCCTACTCACCGAGGACGCCAAATTCGACCCCGAGATCGTCGCCAAGATCAAGAAGCACTTGGAAGAAGGCGGCAATATCGTCATCACCAGCGGCCTGCTCAAGGCGCTGCAAGACAAGGGGATCGAGAGCATCGCCGAGGTACAAAACACCGGCAACGTGCTCAAGGTGCACGATTACTGGGGCGCTTCCGGCTCCGGCGAAGGAGCCAATCTGGGAGCCACTCAGGACATTCTCGTCCCGGAGATCACCTTCATGACCAACGACGCCTGGCCGGTCGTTCGCGGCACTGCCAACGGTCGCGGCGCGCCGCTGCTCCTGCAGGATCATTACAGCAAGGGCAACTTCTACGTCCTCACCATCCCCGAGAACGCCAACGACCTTTACCTGCTGCCGCAGCCGGTGCTGACCTCCATGCGCAATTACCTTTTGCGCGGTCAGCCCTATGAGATCGACGCTCCCAGCATGGTGAGCCTCTTTGCATACGACAATCACAGCCTGGTAGTGGAGTCCTTCCGCGACCAGCCGGCGCAGGTCACCGTGCTCGCTGCGCCGGAAACCAAGAAACTGCGCAACCTGACCACCGGCGAGTTGGTGGAGGCTGCGGCTCCTGCGCCCGTTTCCACTGAGCCTTCTCACCACCGCCGTGCGCAGGATCCGCGCAGCCGCTTCCTGGTGACCATCAACCCGCACAGCTTCGCGGCCTTCGCCGCCGAATAGATCCATATCGCGCGCGCAAAACCCCGTGCCCCATCCTTGCAGCGGCCTCATCGCTGCAAGGGTGGGATAGCCATGATCTTGGAGTTCGAATCAGCCGTTTGTTTGAACCAGACCGGGATGATCTTTTGTTCCTATGCAGCCAGCCTGGACGCAAGCACTTCAGCCGATTCCGGCGTGGCGGGTGCATTCACCGGAATGACGATTTTCGAAGATTTTCCTTTGCGAGCCAGTGCAACCCACTTCTGCATCTCGGCAATATAAGGAAACTCTGATTAAGTCGGCGATTTGAAGGGTACGGGCTTTAGCCCGTACATAAAGCTCAAAGAATCAATGGACTTTAGCCCCTGAGGGAAGGTCGGATCATAAAAGGCGCACTTGATCAGAGGTTCCATAAGTTTCAAGAGCCTCTTTGGGGGTCTTCGAGAGGTCTGTCACAAGATAGATTGACGGTAGATCGCCCACGATGATCCATAGATATTCATCCACATCGGGATACACAGGCATAATCCGCGCGAGAAACACAGCGAAAACATCGCCGATTCCATCGCCAAAATAGAAGTCCAGAATCCCACCGCACCACAAGAAAGACTCCAGGAAATCCCGCGCGCATTTCTCCATAGCGCGCAATCGGACGGATTCATCTTCATCCTCCCCATGCATCTCAGCGATGGGAATGACTCCCGAAACCGGCAAATCCGGTTCCATTTACGCCCCTTTATAATCTCCGCCGTTTATCTGTGTTGCTAACTGACCACTGACAATTGAGAACTGTTCTCTTATTCCTTCGTTCCCTGCTCCTACGTGTTCGCTGTCATCCACTTGCGTAGCATCTTCTGTGCTGGTTTCTCGATGAAGTGCAGGGCCAGCAGCGCCAATACCACCAAAAAGGCATAGCTGATCCAGGGATCGAAGCGGATCAGCCCAGTGCGTTGCAGAATGCCGCTGTAGTGCAGCATCTCCCACAGGTTGAAGTGCAAGAGATAAAGGCAGAAGCTGGCTTCGCCAATAAAGACCAGCGGGCGAATGCCCAGGGCGTGGGCCAGCCAGTTGTCCCCGGCCAGGCCCAGCACGATGCAGGCAAACAGAGGCATCAGCAAGCCGTCGTGCATGATGGCATACGGCACCAGCGGCCCCAGGCACAGCAATCCATAGATTCCGCCAAAGCCGGTGATACCCAGCAGTAGCCGTAGCCATCCCTTGCGCGGCATGACTTCATCCAACTCCGCCAGCAGCACGCCGAAGACGAAGCTGGCCAGATGCGCGTAGGGCGTATATTTCAGCGCCTGCAGCCAGGGGCCATAGCTGTAGCGGTCGGGGTGGGCGATGCTGTCGGGGTTGAAGAACATGTACAGCGCCCCCGGCACCATGCCCAGAATCCACACCGCCGCCAGCTTGCCCAGGTGGTGGAAGAGGTGCGTAGGCTTCTTCCACTTGGCCATCCAGGGAAAAATGAAATAATAGAATGCCTCGGCGGACATGGTCCAGGCCGGAGTGTTAAGGAAGGTGGCAATAGACGGGAACCAGCCCTGCAACAGCAGCGGCGTCAATACGATGCCGGTCCAGTACATGGCATGGGTGTGCGCGCCGTATTCCTTAGGCAGCATCCACCAGGCCATCAGCAGGCTGAGCAAATAAATGGGATAGAGGCGGGTAAAGCGCGCCTTCCAGAAGCGCACCATGTTCAGTTCCCCGGCCCGCGCCCGCCCCGAATAGTTGTAACCCAGAACGAAACCGGAGAGCAGGATGAAATAGCTCACCGAGACATAGCCGGCGTTGACCACTGGCGATAGAGGGCCGAACCACTGGGGGTTGGAGAAATGGAAGGCGATGATATTCAGCGCCGCAAAGCAACGCAGTCCAGTGAGCGCATTGAGACGGGCTGGTTTTTCGATGGCCATACAAGCTTCTGGTTGCTAGCTCCTGGCTGCTAGCCAGGAATCTGAGGAGGAGTCGGCAATGACAAATCGCATGGCTATCCGCACCGCCGACTGTTCCGGCAGGAGATAGCTAGTAGCTGAAAGCTGACAGCTAGAAGCTGCTCTTACGCCGTCACCAGCGAGCCCACTTTTTCGCCCATCACCACCCGCTTGATGTTGCCGGGCTGGTTCATGTTGAAAATGACCATGGGCAGATTATTGTCCTTGCACAGGCTGACAGCAGTCAAGTCCATCACCTTCAGGCCCTGTTGCAGAATCTCCATGTAGGTGATGTGGTCGTACTTGACGGCATCCTTCACCACCACCGGGTCGGCGTCGTAGACGCCTTCCACCTTGGTACCCTTGAGCAGCACATCGGCTTTGATCTCCATGGCGCGCAGACTGGCTGCTGTGTCGGTGGAGAAGAAGGGATTGCCAATGCCGGCGGCAAAGATCACTACCCGGCCCTTTTCCAAATGGCGAACGGCGCGGCGTCGAATGTAGGGCTCGGCCACCTGGTTCATCAAGACGGCGCTCATCACCCGGCACTGCACCCCGTGCTGCTCCAGCGAGTCTTGCAGGGCGATGGCATTGATGACAGTGGAGAGCATGCCCATGTTGTCGGCGCTGACGCGATCCATCTGCTTGGCCTGCTCGGCCACGCCTCGGAAGAAGTTCCCACCTCCAACAACGACGCCGATCTCCACCCCCAGGGCGTGAACTTCGGCCAATTCTTCGGTGATCTCCGCAACCTTCGCGGCGTCCAGTCCGAACTTGTGGGGGCCCGCCAGAGCCTCTCCAGAGAGCTTCAAAACAATGCGCTTGTACATGCTCCCTCAAGTATCGCACAGGACGCGAGCAGAATGTTCGTCCGGCGCGGTGCCCGCTGGAGGTGAAAAGGGCCCCGAGGATTGCCCTCCGGCCTTTGCGATTCAATGCACTTCCGGTGTGAAGCTCAGGCGCCGCTTTTCTCTAGATCGTCCAGGCAGGCATCCTGCTGGCCAAGGGTGCGGTAGAACTCCCGCAAGTCGGCTTCGATGCGGTCCAGTCGCGACTCAAGCCAGACCATGCGCCGCTCCAGGCTGTCCACGCCTCCCTCTAGAATCCCCGCAAATGCCCCAAGGAGCGCTGGTAAATGAAGATGCCAACCAGAACCGCCAGAGTCGGTACTGCCATCGCGAGATAGAGCTGCGCGCTGTTCATGCCCGCAGCGCATTCCCGCTTGCCGTCCCTGTACCGTCCGCACACATCGGCAAATCTCGCTTGTCAAGCAATCGGCATAGGGGGGAGAGTTGCCTCTCCTCCCCTGCCACACCACCGGACAAGCGGGTCCGCATCCGGCGGTTCGAGAAGTTGAGGTCAACAGA
>Ga0326728_10004259_pt1 | contig 42659 bp, 51 predicted proteins | sample MB3enrmetagenome_FD_207602 | JGI IMG/M metagenome (GOLD analysis project Ga0326728, IMG submission 207602) | Lab enriched peat soil microbial communities from McLean, Ithaca, NY, United States - MB31MN | ecosystem: Environmental > Terrestrial > Soil > Wetlands > Peat | place: USA: New York... | reverse complement strand
ATGGCCAAGGAAAAATTTGATCGGTCGAAGCCGCACATGAATGTGGGGACGATTGGGCACATTGATCACGGCAAGACGACGTTGACGGCGGCGATCACCAAGGTGCTGGCGAAGGATAATCCCAAGGTAAAGTTCCGGGCGTTTGATTCGATTGACAACGCGCCGGAGGAGAAGGCGCGGGGGATCACGATTGCCATTGCGCACGTGGAGTACGAGACGAAGAACCGGCATTACGCGCACGTGGATTGCCCGGGGCACGCGGACTACATCAAGAACATGATCACGGGCGCGGCGCAGATGGACGGGGCGATTCTGGTGGTGGCGGCGACGGACGGGCCGATGCCGCAGACGCGCGAGCACGTGCTGTTGGCGCGGCAGGTGAACGTGCCGTACATCGTGGTGTACATGAACAAGTGCGACGCGGTGGAGGATCCGGAGCTGCTGGAGCTGGTGGAAGTGGAAGTGCGGGACCTGCTGAACAAGTACCAGTTTCCGGGGGACAAGATCCCGGTGATCCGGGGCTCGGCGCTGAAGGCGCTGGAGGGGGACGCGGCGTGGGAGAAGTCGATCCACGAGCTGATGGAGGCGGTGGACAGCTACATCCCGATGCCGCAGCGGGAAATCGACAAGCCGTTCCTGATGCCGGTGGAAGACATTTTTTCGATCTCGGGGCGGGGCACGGTGGTGACGGGCCGCGTGGAGCGGGGCAAGGTGAAGGTGCAGGAGGAAGTGGAGATCGTGGGACTGCGCCCGGAGTCGTTCAAGCGGGTGGTGACAGGCGTGGAGATGTTCAAGAAGCTTTTGGACGAAGGGCAGGCGGGGGACAACATCGGGGTGCTGCTGCGGGGGACGGAAAAGGACGATGTGGAGCGGGGGATGGTGCTGGCGAAGCCGGGGTCAATAACGCCGCACACCAAGTTCAACGCCTCGGTGTACATCCTGACGAAGGAAGAAGGGGGACGGCACACGCCGTTCTTCAACGGGTACCGGCCGCAATTTTACTTCCGGACGACGGACGTGACGGGAGTGGCGACGCTGCCGGCGGGGACGGAAATGGTGATGCCGGGAGACAACGTGGGGTTGGAGATCGAATTGATCACGCCCATCGCCATGGAGAAAGGGCTGCGCTTCGCCATCCGCGAGGGCGGCCACACCGTCGGCGCCGGTACCGTCGCCGAAATCTTGAAGTAGAGTGGTCGGCCATCAGCATTCCGCCGCCCGCAAAACGGCGGGGCTGAAAGCTGAGGGCTGAGAGCCGAGGGTTGAAATAACGATGCTGCACCAGAAAATTAGGATTCGCCTCAAGGCATACGATCACAGGATTCTTGACCAGTCGGCGGCAGAGATTGTCTCGACGGCAAAACGCACGGGCGCGCAAGTGGCGGGACCTATTCCCTTGCCCACGATCAAGAACAAGTACTGCGTGCTGCGTTCGCCCCACACGGATAAGAAATCGCGTGAGCAGTTCGAGATTCGAACGCACAAGCGTCTGGTGGATATCCTGGAGCCGACCTCAGGAACCATCGAGGCCTTGACCAAGCTCGATTTGCCTTCGGGAGTAGACATCGAAATCAAGGCGTTTGGTAAAGAGCACACAAAGTAGCGCGACGTGTTTGAGGGCGCGCTCGGTGCGGACGAAACGCCAGAGTGTGATGCGCGAGTGATGATTATGGTGAATGCCATACTGGGAAAGAAACTGGGCATGACGCAGGTTTTCGCTGAAAACGGCGATGTCGTTCCAGTAACAGTGTTGAAAGCGGGCCCTTGCGTAGTGGTACAGCGCAAGACCTCGCAGACAGACGGCTATGATGCCGCGCAATTGGGACTGGTGGAAGTGCCTCCTCCGCGGCGAGTAAAGAAGCCCCTGGAGGGACACTTCAAGAAGGCGAGCGCGAATCCAGTGCGCTTCCTTCGCGAGGTGCGCTTGGCTCAGGACAGCGGCGACATAAAAGTTGGGGACAAAGTTCTGGTGGATCTTTTTGTCGTCAACGACTTAGTGGATGTCGTCGGCGTCTCCAAGGGGCGGGGGTTCGCGGGATTCCATAAGCGGCACCATTTCGGTGGAGGCGGCGGAGCGCACGGTTCCATGTTTCATCGCGCACCGGGATCGATTGGCGCATCAGCATTCCCTTCGCGCGTCATGAAAGGCATGCGCGCCGCAGGTCATATGGGGAACGCGCAGGTGACCGCGCGGAACCTGCGGGTGGTCCAGGTACTGCCGGACGACAACACGCTTCTGGTGGAAGGATCCGTGCCTGGCCCCCAGGGCAGTTACGTGGTTGTACACAAAGCCAAGGCGCCCCATAAATAGCTGGCAAAAAGCAGAACGCAGTTGGCAGTAGGCACAAGGACGAACATGGCAACCGTTGAAGTCAAAAATCTTGAAGGGCAGACGGTTAGGGACCTCCAGGTCGCCGACGAAATTTTTGGCGCCAAGCCCAACCAGAGTCTGCTTTGGGAAGCGGTCAAGCAGTACTTGGCCAGCCAGCGCAGCGGTACTCACAAGACCAAGAGCCGTGGCGAAGTGAGCGGCGGTGGCAAGAAGCCGTGGCGGCAGAAGGGAACAGGCCGCGCCCGCGTGGGCAGCATCCGTAGTTCGATCTGGCGGCATGGCTCGATTGCTCATGGTCCTCAGCCCCGAGATTACTCCTACGCGCTTCCGAAAGGAATGTTGCGCGGGGCTTTGCGGTCGGCTCTGGCAGCCAAATTCCAGGACCACAAGTTGACGGTGGTGGACCAGTTCAATTTCGACGAGGCCAAGACCAAGGTCTTTTCCGGGGCCCTCCACAAGCTGGGATTGGAGAAGGGCGTGCTGGTGGTGGATGATGCGGCGAACCGCAACCTGGAACTCTCCTCGCGGAATGTGGCAGGATGCGACTTGGTACGCCAGCACGAACTGCATCCCTACCATGTGCTGAGCCACAATCAGCTTTTGATTTCTGAGGGGGCGTTGACACGGCTCCAGGAGGCGCTGCGATGAACCGGAGCCCTTACCAAATTTTGCAGAAGCCCATCGTTACTGAAAAAAGTTTGGCAGTGAAAGAAGGCGACCGAACGTTGTGCTTCAAGGTTGATCCGCATGCGACCAAGACCGAGATTAAGGAAGCCGTGCAGATCATTTTCAAAGTCAAAGTGGATTCTGTGCACACTTCCACCTTCTTGGGCAAGACTCGTCGCCGGGGCAAAACGGTTGGCCACCGCCCGGAATGGAAGAAGGCTTACATCAAGCTCCGGTCGGGAGAGAAGGTTCCGGAGTACTCGGATATTGCGTAAGGAAGCTTGATGAGTTCAGCGGCGCGTGCCGCGGAAGATGAAGGTTATGGGAATCAAAACTTACCGACCCTACACGGAAACACGCCGGTTTCAGACGGGCCTGACTTTCGAGGAAATTACCACCTCGCAGCCATATAAGCCCCTCCTGGAGCCGAAAACCCGTATCTCTGGCCGGAACAACCAGGGGGAGATCACGATTTGGCGCCGCGGCGGCGGCCACAAGCGCCACTACCGGGTGATTGATTTCAAGCGTGACAAAACGGGTGTCCCCGCGCGGGTGGCGACCATCGAGTACGACCCGAATCGCTCCGCCTTTATCGCCTTGCTGAGTTACGCCGATGGCGACAAGCGTTACATTCTTTATCCGCTCGGCTTGAAAGTTGGAGACCATGTGGTCTCCGGCCCGGAAGCGGATATTGTGACCGGCAACTCGCTACCCCTGAAGAACATTCCCGTGGGCACCATGATTCATAATATTGAGTTGCGCCCTGGGAAGGGAGGCCAGTTGGTTCGTAGCGCCGGAGGGTCAGCGCAGTTGCTGGCCAAAGAGGGCGAATACGCCCAGGTGCGGCTGCCCTCGGGCGAAGTCCGCAAGGTGTTTATTGAGTGCGTGGCCACCATCGGGCAGCTCGGGAACCTGGACCACGAAAACCTCTCCATCGGCAAGGCCGGCCGCAAGCGTTGGATGGGAATCCGTCCCACGGTGCGCGGCGTGGCCATGAACCCGGTGGACCATCCGCTGGGGGGCGGAGAAGGTAAAACTTCCGGTGGCCGCCATCCCGTGACGCCTTGGGGCCAGCCGACGCGCGGTTACAAGACACGGAACAACAAGTCTACGGACCGTTACATCATCAAGCGGCGGGAGAAGAAATAGAGGGAGGGCAACTTGGGAAGGTCGCTGAAAAAGGGTCCGTTTGTGGACGATCACTTGATGAAGAAGATTGAACTGCTCAACCGGCGGTTCGAGAAGAAAGTTGTAAAGACTTGGTCGCGGCGGTCCACGATTGTGCCCGAGATGGTCGGACACACGGTAGCCGTCCACAATGGTAAGAAGTTCATTCCCGTGTACATCACGGAGAACATGGTGGGACACAAGCTGGGAGAGTTCTCACCCACCCGCACCTTCAAGGGGCACGGGGTAAAAGTCGCGGCGGAGAAAGCAGCCGCGGCGGCGGCCCCCCCGCCCGTGGCCAGTGGCCCGAAGGCGGCAGCGCCACCCGCAGGGGCAGGAGGCGGGAGCTAATTTTCGGGTCTTTGACCCCGAAATCCAGGTGAATCGATGGAAGCAAGTGCCACTTATAAATACGTGCGAATCTCGCCGCAGAAAGCTCGTTTGGTCGTAGACCTGATCCGCGGCAAGAGCGTCAGCGAAGCATTCAGTATTCTGAATTTCACCAAGAAGCGCGTGACGCGTGATGTCGAAAAAATTCTCCGCTCGGCGGTTTCCAATGCTGAGCAGAAGTCCGAACATCTCGACGTTGATGACCTGGTGGTTGCCAGAATTTTCGTCAACGAGGGTCCGAGGCAAAAGCGTATCCGGCCTGCTCCCATGGGGCGCGCCTATCGTTACCAGCGCCGGACGAGTTCGATCACGGTCGTGGTGGAAGCGCCGGAAGCATAAACTGCGGTTTGCGCGCCCAGTTCACCCCTCGGGCAGGGCAGCGAGCCGCCGGCGAAATGAAGGAGGCATAGGGTGGGTCAGAAAGTTCATCCTTACGGGTTCCGCCTGGGATATAACAAAACGTGGAAGTCGCGTTGGTTTGCCAAAAAGGAATACGCCGACCTGCTCCACGAAGACCTGAAGCTCAAAGCTCGGCTCAAAGACCAGCTTAAAGCTGCCGGTGTGGCGTCAATCGAAGTTGAGCGCCCCGGCAACAAGCTTAAGGTGACCATTTTCACCGCGCGGCCTGGCATTATCATCGGCCGCAAGGGAGCGGAAATCGACCGCCTCCGGCAGGAAATTCAGAAGCGCACGGGACGCGAAGTGCTCCCCATCAACATTCAGGAAGTTCATCGCCCGGAACTGAATGCGCAACTGGTGGCGGAAGCGATCTGCCTGCAATTGGAAAAGCGCGTGGCCTTTCGCCGGGCCATGCGTAAATCGGTGGATTCGGCCCTGCGGTTTGGCTGCAAGGGAATCAAGATTCGTTGCGGCGGGCGTTTGAACGGCGCCGAAATCGCACGCTCCGAGTGGTACTTGCAAGGCCGCCTGCCGCTGCACACGCTGCGCGCTGACATTGATTACGGGCAGGCCGAAGCGCGGACAACCTACGGAGTCATCGGTGTGAAGTGCTGGATTTACAATGGCGAAATTCTGGAGCAAAAGCGCAGGGTGGAAAAGCCCGCTGCTGAACCGGAGGCCCCTGGCCCGGTGACGCCAGAGAAAGCCCCAGTGGTCAGTCCAGAGGCGAGTTTGCCTGCGCCGACTGAGAGCTGAAAATAGAGAACCGAGATTGAATTTATGTTAATGCCGAGCAAGGTTAAATACCGGAAGCAACAGCGCGGACGCATGTGCGGAAAGGCTTGGCGCGGGTCCGACATGTCCTTTGGGGACTACGGATTGAAGGTTCTCCAGGCGGGCTGGATTTCCGACCGGCAGATTGAAGCCAGCCGCGTGGCCATCATGCGCTTCATTAAACGCGGCGGCAAGCTCTGGATTCGAATTTTCCCCGATAAGCCGGTGACCAAGAAGCCTGCCGAAACCCGCATGGGAAAAGGCAAGGGTGCCCCCGAGTTTTGGGTGGCGGTGGTAAAGCCGGGGCGGATCCTGTTTGAAGTGGAAGGCGTGCCGGAAACGGAAGCACGCGAGGCAATGCGGCTGGCCAGCCACAAACTGCCGCTGCCGACTCAGTTTGTATCGCGTGCCGAGTCACTTTAACTGGTCGTGGAGTGAGGCTCATGAAGCTGGAGAAAGATAAACGATGGAAGTGGCCCGCGGAAAAAATGCGGGAATGGACTGATGCCGAGCTGAAAACTCGCGAACGCGAGTTTTCCAATCAGCTCTTCCGGCTGAAATTCCAGATGGCGGGTGGCCAATCGGAACATCTGACCGCCATCCGGGAACTGCGCAAGGGAATCGCCAGAGTAAAAACATTGATGCGTGAGCGCCAGAGCGGCGCAACCCAAACGAAGTAGGTGCAAGGTGACGGAAACAGCGTGCGGACAGGCGCAGAGCGCCACACGAGGTAAGCGGCAGGAAAAAGTCGGTGTGGTCACCAGCAATAAAATGCAGAAGACCGTGGTGATTACCGTGGAGCGTCAGGTTACCCACCCGCTCTACAAGCGCGTAGTGCGGCGGTCGAAGAATTTCCTGGCTCACGATGAAAAGAACGAGTGTCGAGTTGGGGACACGGTAAGAATCCAGGAGACTCGTCCCCTGAGCAGCCGTAAGCGCTGGCGAGTGGTCGAGATCATCGCCAAGGCGACGTTGGTCGCGCCCATTCCGGAGGTGGAAATATGATCGGGATGCGGACCATTCTCCAGGTCGCCGATAATTCGGGAGCGCGCAAACTGTCCTGTATCCTGCCGCTGGGCGGCGATGTGGGATTGCAGGCGGGTTTGGGCGACATCATTACCGCAGCGGTGAAAGAGGCCGCTCCGGACAGCGCCATACCCAAGGGCAAAGTTGTGAAGTGCGTCATCGTCCGAATGCGGAAGGAACAGCGACGGCGCGACGGCAGCTATATCCGGTTTGATGAAAACGCCGCGGTGCTGATCACGGACGCGAACGAGCCGGTGGGGACGCGCGTCTTCGGGCCGGTGGCACGCGAACTGCGCGAGAAGAAATTCCTGAAGATCGTTTCTTTGGCGCCCGAAGTTCTGTAAGGGGATTTTCAATGGATATCCGAAAGAACGACATCGTGGAAGTAATGGCGGGGCGAAGCCGGGGGCCTGCCGGGCAGCCGACCCGGGGAAGGGTTCTGGAAGTTGAGCCGCGCAAGCAGAGGATTTATGTCGAGCACGTGAATATGGTAAAGCGCCACGTGCGGCCCAACCCCGCCAAACAGATTCGCGGCGGGATTCTGGAGAAGGAAGGCCCCATCCATGTTTCCAACGTGGCGCTGGTTTGCAGCGAGTGCGGGCCCACCCGCATCCAGCACCGGGAGATGGCGGAAGGCAAGAAAGTGCGAATCTGCGCCAAGTGCGAAAAATCTCTGGATAAGTAAAGGCCGGGAGGAACGAAAGCAATCATGGCTCCGAGACTGAAAGAACGATACCAAAAGGAAGTCGTGCCGGCCCTGGTGAAGGAATTCAGCTACGGCAACGCGAACGCCGTTCCGCGCTTGCGGAAAATCGTCGTCAACATGGGCCTGGGAGAGGCCATCCAGAACGCCAAGCTGTTGGATTCGGCCGCCAATGAACTGGGACAGATCACCGGGCAGAAGCCCGTCATCACACGCGCGCGAAAGTCGATCGCCAATTTCAAACTGCGGAAGAATATGCCGATTGGGGCGGTAGTGACCTTGCGCGGCGACCGCATGTACGAATTTTTCGACCGCCTGACCAATGTTGCGATGCCGCGTGTCCGCGACTTTCGTGGCGTCTCCACGCGGGCGTTCGACGGCCGAGGAAACTACACACTGGGACTCCGGGACCAGTTGGTCTTTCCGGAAATTGACTACGCGAAGGTCGACAAAACCAAAGGCATGAATATTACGATCGTAACCGATGCCAAGACCGACGTTGAGGCCCTGGCGTTACTGCGGCACATGGGCATGCCCTTCCGGTCGGAAGCGGTACGCCGCCAGGCCGCGGCACAGGCCAGTGAAAAGGCAGGGGGGTAAAACGTGGCTCGCACTTCCATGATGGCGAAATTGCGCAAGAAGCCGAAATTCAAGATTCGGCATCGGAATCGCTGTTTGATTTGCGGCCGGCCGCGCGGTTACCTCGGCAAGTTCAATATGTGCCGTCTTTGTTTCCGGCAGTTGGCGCTGCGGGGCGAAATCCCCGGCGTCATTAAATCAAGCTGGTAACGCTGGACGAGAGATTCAGCCAGCGCAAAATTGGGAGTCTTATGTCAGCCGTCACTGATCCTATCGCCGATATGCTCACCCGAATCCGTAACGGGATTTGTGCGCGTCATCCGCGCGTGGATATGCCCTCCTCGAAGCTTAAGGTGGAGTTGGCGCGCATCCTGAAGGAAGAGGGCTACATCAGCAACTTCAAGGTGGGCGACGAAGGCAAGAAGAAAGTTCTGAAAGTATTTTTGAAGTACGCAACCGACGGCACGAACGCCATTGCCAGCATCGACCGCGTTTCGAAGCCGGGCCGCCGCGTCTATGTGGGCGCGCATAAGGTCCCCCGCATTCTGGGAGGACTGGGAGTGAGCATTCTTACTACGCCGCGCGGAGTGCTGACCGGCAAGGCCGCACGCAAAGCGGGGGTCGGTGGGGAAGTGCTTTGTAACGTGTCTTAAACACTGAGTCCGGGGCCCGGAGTTCGGATCCCGGGGCCGGGAAAGAAAGGCGGAGGTTTGGTGTCTGAACCCCCGAACTGACAGACGGAACGTGATGCTACTATGTCGAGAATAGGCCGAAAAATAATCGCTCTGCCCAAGGGAGTCACCGTGCAGACGGATGGACCGTCGCTGGCGGTAAAGGGGCCAAAAGGAACTTTGCGGATTCCCCTTCCGCAGGGAATTCAGTTGGAAAAGCAGGACGGCCATTTGCTCCTGAAGCGCGAAACGGACGAACAGGCGGCTTTGCATGGGCTGGCTCGAAGCCTGCTCTCGAACGCCGTTCAGGGCGTGACCCAGGGTTTTGAAAGGCACCTGGACATCGTCGGAATCGGCTATCGCGCCGAGTCCAAAGGCAGGTCGGTGACGTTTACCCTGGGTTATTCGCATCCCATCGATTTTCCGGTTCCCGACGGGGTCGCCATTAGCGTGGAGAAGCAAACACATCTCATTGTCAGTGGTGCGGACAAACAACTGGTGGGACATGTGGCCGCGAAGATTCGCGGGTTAAGGCCTCCCGATCCGTACAAGAACAAAGGTATCCGGTACACCGGCGAGCGCCTGAAGAAGAAGGTTGGCAAGGCTGCTGCGGCTGCTGGTGGTGGTGCAGGCAAGACAGCGTAGTTTGAGGCTAAGGAAAGCGGAGAACTCCTGATGTTACAGATCGTTTCCAAAGACGTGGCGCGCCGCCGGGTTCACGTGCGAATCCGCGCCCGGGTGAGCGGACGGGCCCAAACGCCGCGTTTAAATATTTTTCGGTCGCTCAAGCATATTTATGCCCAGGTGGTTGATGACACCACCGGTCATACTCTGGTTGCGGCATCAACGCGCGACAAGGAAGTGCGCAAGACGCTCAAGAGTGGTGGGAACATCTCCGCGGCAAAAGTCGTGGGTCAGGTTTTGGCCCAACGCACCATCGCTGCGGGAATTCCCGGCGTGGTTTTCGACCGGGGGGGCTATGCCTATCACGGGCGCGTCAAAGCGCTAGCCGACGCTGCTCGCGCGGCAGGCCTGAAATTTTAGGGGATAAGGCGGGAGGAAGATTTGGCCAATCGGATTGACCCGAATGCGTTGCAGCTTAAAGACCAGGTGATCGCCATCAATCGCGTCACCAAGGTTGTCAAAGGCGGAAAGAACCTCAGTTTTGCGGCGCTCGTCGTCGTGGGTGATGGCGCCGGCATTGTCGGTTACGGCTCCGGCAAGGCGCGCGAAGTGCCCATGGCGATTCGCAAGGGTATAGAGTCTGCCAAGAAATCGCTGGCCAAAGTGAATGTGGTGCAGGGGTCGATTCGCCACACCGTCACGGGCCATTACGGGGCAGGCAGAGTATTACTGAAGCCTGCACCGCCTGGAACGGGAGTGATTGCCGGCGGCGCAGTGCGCGCCGTGGTGGAGGCGGCGGGGATTCAAAACGTGCTGACCAAATCTCTGGGCACCACCAACCCCTACAACGTGGTTAAGGCGACCATGGATGCTTTGCTCCAGTTGCGGGACCTGCAAGAGGTCGCCAATACGCGCGGCAAAGGTCCGGAAGAAATCTAGCGAGGTTGAGGAACTGTGGCGGAAAAGACCCTCAAAATGATTCGGATTAAGTGGGTGAGAAGCGGGATCGGGTTCACCCACCACCAGAAGAAGATCGTGCGGAGCTTGGGATTGAATAAGCTCAACCATACGGTGGTGCGCCCCGATACTCCGCAGATTCGGGGAATCGTTGCTTCTGTCCCCCACCTGCTGGAGATTGTCCCTGAGCCTCCTGCCCCGGCGTGGGCGTCGATACCGGAATACGCGGTCCACGCTCCGGCGGTAGCGCCTGCTCCGCCCACCACCGCTACGCCGGCGGCAATGGAAACTGCCGGCGATGCGGTTGTAGTGCAATCCGCGGCCCCAGAAGTCAATACGGTAGACGCAGGAAAAGAGAGGGAGTCCTCGCCGGAGGGAAGCGAGCCGGCGGAGTCGAGCAAGGAATAGGCTGAAGACATATGGCGACACACATTGGAACACTCCGACCGCCCGCAGGGGCCAACAAGCGCTCCAAGCGTATCGGGCAGGGAATGGGATCAGGACACGGAAAGACCGCCACCCGCGGCTCGAAAGGCCAGCGGTCAAGAGCGGGCATGCGCATGCGGCCGGGCTTCGAGGGCGGGCAGATGCCGCTCCACCGCCGCCTCCCCAAACGGGGCTTTACCAATATTTTTCGCAAGCATTATGCCGTCGTGAACCTGAAAGACCTTGAGGATTTCAAACCGGAAGAGAAAATCACACCGGAATTTCTCGTTTCCCGCGGCCTGGTGAAACAACTGGGCGGGGGGCTGAAAATTCTCGGCGATGGCGAACTGAAGTCCCCGCTGCACGTATCTGCACACTTGTTTTCCAAGTCCGCCATGGAGAAGATCCAGAAAGCTGGCGGGAAGGCTGAGGTCATTTCGTAATGCTCGAATCTCTGAAAAGCATTACCGAAATTCCGGATCTGCGAAAACGCATTCTCTTTACCCTGGGAATGCTCGCCGTATACCGGCTGGGGGCGTTTATTCCTACGCCCGGCATCAATGCCGATGTTTTCGAACAGATGTTCAGCCAAATGGGTGGCGCGCTGTTTGGGCTATTGGCGATGTTCTCCGGCGGCAGCCTGCGGCGCCTGACGGTTTTTGCTTTGGGAATTATGCCGTATATAACGGCTTCGATCATCCTTCAATTGCTCACGGTGGTTTCACCCCACCTCGAAAAACTTAAGAAGGAAGGCGATCTGGGCCGCAAGAAAATAACTGATTATACCCGCTGGCTGACGGTGGGCTTGAGCGCCTTTCAGGCTTTCGGCATCGCGATCGCTCTGGAGAAACAAACGGCCTTGGGGGTCGCTCTGGTCGATCATCCCGGCCCGGCTTTCGTTTTCACTACCGTGCTGACGCTGACGACGGGGTCCATCTTTATAATGTGGTTGGGCGAACAGATCACCTCGCGCGGCATCGGTAACGGGATGTCACTGTTGATATTCGCCGGCATTGTGGTGGGCCTGCCTCGAGCCGCGGCCGATCTTTATGAAAAGGTGTTCATCAATCACACCTGGAATTTGCTGGTACTCTTTGTGCTTCTGGCTTTCATGGTGGCCATTGTCGGCGGCATCGTTTTTGTGGAACGCGGGGAACGGCGCATCCCCATCCAATATGCGAAACGGGTGGTGGGGCGCAGAATCATGGGTGGGGTTTCCACCCACCTGCCGCTCAAAGTAAACAGTGGCGGCGTGATGCCGATTATCTTTGCGGTTTCTATTTTGACGTTTCCACAGACGCTTAGTTTATTTCACCTTGATCAAAGCAACATCGTCGTCATTCGTTATCTTGGCGCCGGTTTGGCGTGGTTTTCCAGGGTGTTTGCTTATGGGGAGCCGCTTTACACGCTGACCTACGTCATCATGATTGTGTTCTTTGCCCACTTCTACCTTTCGATCGTGTATAACCCGGACGAGGTTGCGGATAACGTCCGCAAGCAGGGTGGGTTCATGCCGGGAATCCGGCCGGGCAAGCGGACCGCTGACTACCTGGATGATGTCCTGACGAAAATCACCTGGGTGGGTGGGTTCTATCTGGCCCTGGTGGCGCTCATCCCTGAACTCATGCTGGCCGGGTTGCGCCTGAACCACCTGCCAGTCTGGATGGGCGCCAACTGGTTCGACTCGCACTTGCCGGGCTGGGTTCTGCACGGGTTGAACGTGAGCTTCTATTTTGGTGGAACATCCCTCCTGATCGTAGTGGGAGTGGCCATGGACACCGTGCAACAGGTGGAGGCTCAGCTCATTATGAGGCATTACGAAGGGTTCCTGAAGAAGGGAAGGATCCGGGGACGGCGGTCTGCTTGATAAGGCGTTCGGAGGTGAGTTATGCGAGCGCATGCTTTGATTTTCCTGGGAGCTCCTGGTGCAGGGAAGGGAACACAGGCGCGGGAAGTCGCCAAGCACTTTGGCATTCCGCAGATTTCTACCGGCGACATCTTGCGCGACGCGGTGAAGAGACAAACGGCGTTGGGATTGGCGGCTAAAGCCAAGATGGAAGCCGGTGAGCTGGTCCCCGACGAAGTGGTTTGCGGCATCGTGGAAGAGCGCGTCAGCGAACCCGATTGCCAGAATGGTTTTATCCTGGATGGCTTTCCGCGTACGACCGCGCAAGCGCAGTTTGTGGATCGGATGCTGGCAGCAAAGGGCCAGGGGCGGCCGCAGGTGATGGATATCGAGGTGGATGAGGAGTTGCTCCTCAAACGCCTCACCGGCCGGCAAACCTGTTCGGTGTGCGGAGAGATTTACAATATCCACTTCAATCCGCCCAAGGTCGAAGGGGTTTGTGATAAGGACGGTGGAAAGTTGCTGCACCGGGCCGATGATAACGAGGCCACTATCCGGCAGCGACTGGAAGCGTACCACAAGCAAACCCGCCCTTTGATCGAGTACTATCAAGGTCAGGGTGTTCTGCTTGCGGTGGACGGAAATAAGGTGCCCGAGGCAATCGCCAAAGGACTGATGGAGTTTCTGTCTAAGGCATGATTATCTGTAAGTCAGGGGCCGAAATCGAGAAGCTGCGGCGCAGCGGCCGGATGGTCCGTCAGGTCTTGGGCGAGATACGCGAGCAGGTGCGGCCGGGGGTCACTACGCTTGACCTTGAGAGGTTTGTGGCCAAGCGATTCAAGGAGCTGGGAGCGCGACCTGCGTTCAAGGGGTATCGCGGTTATCCCTGCTGCTTGTGTGCGTCGATCAACGACGAGGTTATTCACGGAATCCCCTCGGAACGCCGTACGCTCAAAGAAGGGGATATCCTCAGCCTGGATACGGGCGTAGTGGTGGATGGATACTATGGCGATTCCGCCATAACGGTCCCCGTGGGCGCCATCAGCGAACCCGCTCAGCGCTTGCTCAAGGTGACGGAAGAAGCTCTCGAATTGGCGATTGAAAAAGTCCGGTTGGGGAATCGCTTGGGTGATATTTCGGCGACGGTTCAGCAGCATGCCGAGAAGAACGGTTACTCTGTGGTGCGGGAGTTTGTGGGCCACGGGATCGGCAAGGCGATGCACGAGGAACCGCAGGTCCCCAATTTTGGCCAGGTGGGCCACGGGCCCATGTTGAAAGAGGGCATGGTTTTTGCCATTGAACCCATGGTGAACGCCGGTGGCCCCGCCGTGCAGGTCCTCGAGGATAACTGGACAGCCGTTACGGCGGACGGCAGGCTGTCCGCGCACTTCGAACACATGGTTGCGGTCACCCGGAATGGACCCGACGTTTTGACACGTCTTTAGTTTCTCCCCGCTGCGTCTTGGCCAATGGGCGCCGGGCCGGGGTTGAGGCCCCAGAGAAGTATGGCGAAGGAAGATGCAATCGAGGTTACGGCTACGGTGCTGGAAGCGTTACCCAATGCGATGTTTCGAGTCGAAATGGACAACAAGCATCAGGTTCTGGCTCACATTTCGGGAAAGATGCGGAAGAACTTTATCCGCATCCTCCCGGGCGACAAGGTTGCAGTGGAGTTATCTCCTTACGATCTGACGCGGGGCCGGATTGTCTTCCGGTACAAGTAGTTGTTGGGTCTCGCGTGCAAGAAATAACGAGGCTCGAAAGTCGAAATTCGAAACACCATGGTACGCATGCCGAGCTTTGACTTTTGAGTTTCGTTTCGGGTGCCGAGCACCTAAGACTAAACGAGGGTAATTTATGAAAGTGCGTTCGTCAGTAAAGAAGATTTGCTCCAAGTGCAAGATTGTTCGGCGGCGCGGCGTGGTGCGAGTGATTTGCGAGAACCCCAAGCACAAGCAACGGCAAGGCTGAATTGTGCCGGCGCCAGCGGATGGGATTCTTGCGGCGCTGCGCGGGGGAGTGGATGAGACGGGAGGTTTGAAATGGCAAGAATTGCGGGCGTGGATTTGCCGCCCAAAAAGCGCGCGGAAATTGGCCTGACTTATATTTATGGCATCGGCCGGGGAAGGTCACTCTCCATTCTCATGCGGTCGGGCATCGACCCGAACAAAAAGGTTAAGGACCTGACTGAAGAAGAGGTGACTAAAATCCGCCAAATCCTGGAAGAAGAGGGAGCGGTGGAAGGCGACTTGCGCAAAGAGACCGCTATGAACATCCGGCGGCTGATTGAAATCGGATCGTACCGCGGCATGCGGCATCGGCGCAGTCTTCCGGTGCGCGGCCAGCGCACCCACACGAACGCCCGTACGCGCAAAGGACCGCGCAAGGGCACCGTGGCCAATAAGAAGAGGTCCATGGCAAAGACTTAGCCAGGTACAGCAGCATCAAATTCTTGAGTGAGGATTCATGGCGAAAGCGGCGGCAAAACCGAGCAAGAAAAAGGTCTTCAAGAAGAAAGAAAAGCGCATTGTCCCCACCGGGATTGTGCATGTCGAGGCCACGTTTAACAACACGCACGTGGCCATTACGGATTCTGACGGCCGTGTGATCTGTTGGTCGAGCGCGGGTTCGATGGGCTTCAAGGGTTCGCGCAAGGGCACGCCGTTCGCCGCGCAGCAGGCGGCGATGCGCGTGGCCAACGCCGCTCGCGACCACGGCATGCGCAGCGTGGAGGTGCGGGTGAAAGGGCCGGGAGCCGGACGCGAGTCAGCCATTCGCGCGCTCGCTACCGCCGGGCTGGAGGTGCGAAATATCAAAGACGTCACCCCCATTCCGCACAACGGGTGCCGCCCGCCCAAGCGCCGACGAGTTTAGGACGAGATCGGAAGTTCGCAATTCGTTCCTGAGGAGGTTAGTTTGGCAAGATATCGAGAGGCAGTTTGTCGGCTATGCCGGCGCGAAGGGATCAAGCTGTTCCTGAAGGGGCAGCGATGCCTGACCGACAAGTGCGAAATCGAAAAACGCAACTTCGCGCCGGGACAACATGGGAAATCCCGTCGGCCCAAGATTGTTGGGTATGGGCTGCAACTCCGCGAGAAACAGAAGCTGCGCCGCCTTTACGGCATCCTTGAAGACCAGTTTCGCAGCTACTTTGAGAAGGCCGCGCGGATGAAGGGCGTAACCGGCGAAAACCTTTTGTTGATGCTGGAGCGGCGGCTGGACAATGCCGTTTACCGGCTGGGCCTGGCTTCTTCGCGTGCCGCGGCGCGGCAATTGGTGCGCCACGGCCACATTCAGGTTTCGGGGCACAAGGTGAATATTCCCTCGTATGCTGTCGTCCCCGGTCAGGAGATCGCGGTGAAGGAAGCGAGCCGCAACCTGGCGGCGGTGCAACGCGCCCTGGATCTTTCCGGTGGCCGGAGTGTTCCCCCCTGGTTGCAATTGGACCGCGAAGGCTTGAAGGCGAAGGTTATTTCGTTGCCTAAACGCGAGGACGTCAATTTTCCGATTCAGGAGCAGATGGTCGTCGAACTGTACTCGAAGTAGCAGGGATCGGCGTGCACGAGAGGCGGCCCGCCCAGGCGGACCCCAAGGGAGGATTGAGAGCGATGCTTTGGAAAGGATTTCAGAAACCGAAGCGCTTGGTAGCAAACACCGATACGTTGACGGACAAGTATGGGCAGTTCTCCGCGCAACCCTTTGAGCGTGGTTTCGGAACGACAATCGGCAACGCCCTGCGCCGCGTGCTGCTCTCCTCGATTGAGGGAGCGGCCATCACCGCGGTGCGCATCGAAGGCGTCATGCACGAATTCTCATCTATCCCGGGCGTGGTGGAAGACGCCACGGATATTATTTTGAACCTGAAGCAGATCCCGCTGAAGATGAGCGTAGAAGGGCCCAAGGCACTTTACTTGAATGTGGAAAAGCCCGGGGAAGTGACTTCCCGGATGATTCAGGAAGACGCGGATGTGGAGGTTCTCGATAAGGACGTGTATATCGCCACCGTCAGCGAAGGTGGCAGCCTGCACATCGAAATGCGCGTCAAGATCGCCCGCGGGTACGTTTCGGCGGAAAAAAACTTCGACGAGGATCTTCCCATTGGATACATCCCTGTTGATTCCGTTCATTCGCCGTTGCGCAAAGTGAATTACACGGTGGAAGCGGCCCGGCTCGGGCAAATGACGGATTATGACAAGCTGACCCTGGACGTTTGGACGAATGGGGCGATCACTCCGCAGGACGCCGTGGGCCTGGGCGCCAAGCTCCTCAAAGACCACATGAACATTTTCATCAACTTTGAAGAGGAGCCGGAGGTGCAGGAAGCGCCGCAGGTTGGACCGGCGCCGGTTCACAACGAAAACCTGGATCGCTCAGTGGAAGAATTGGAGCTGTCGGTCCGCTCTTACAATTGCCTGAAGAATGCCAACATCACCACCATTCGGGAGCTCGTTCAGAAGACCGAGCAGGAGATGCTGAAGACCAAGAACTTCGGACGAAAATCTCTGAATGAAATCAAGGAGATTCTCTCGGCCATGGGGTTGAGCCTGGGATTGAAATTTGATGAGAAAGGCAACCCGATGATCTCACCTCCTGAGCCACCTCAGCCACAAGTATAGGGATAGGTCAACGACCATATGCGACATCGGAATTACGGAAAGAAACTGAGCCGAAAGACTGAGCACCGGCGTGCGCTGCTGCGGAATCTGGTAACCTCGCTGATTCAGCAGGAGCGGATTGAGACGACCGTGGCCAAGGCCAAAGCGGCACGCCCGCTGGCGGAGTGGATGATCACGCTGGCGAAACAAGGCGATTTGGCAGCGCGCCGCCAGGCAGCCAGCTACCTGCTCACTCCTGCAGCCGTGAAATTCTTGTTTGATGAGCTCTCCAAGCGGTACGCTACGCGGGCGGGCGGGTACACGCGGCTGGTCCATGCCGGCTGGCGTAAGGGTGATGGCGCGGACTTGGCTGTGCTCGAGTTGGTGGGCAGTGAAGTACTCCAACGCCTTGCCGCTAAGCGCGCCAAGAAAGCGGAGGCTCAGCAAAAAGCTGCGGAAGAAGCCAAGGCCCGCGAGCAGGCGCCTCCACCCGAAGAGGCAGAGGGCGACAAGAAGTAGGCGCTAGGCGCGTGCCAGTTTCTGGCGGAACTTACACGATCCCGGTCCGAAGGATTTCACTTCGGGCCGGGATTTTCCTTTTCTAGGGACGAGGCAGCCATGGGAAATGGACAACCCGCGACGACGCATGCCGCAATGAAGCCGCATGTGCGCGTGCCGAGAAACGTGTGGATGCTCGCCTGGGTCGCGTTCTTTAATGACACCTCCACGGAGATGAGTTACTGGCTTCTGCCCCAGTTCCTGGTCACTGCCTTGGGCGCGCCGCCCATGGCCTTTGGTTTTATCGAAGGAGCAGCGGAGACCATTGCCAGTTTTTCCCGATTGCTTTCCGGCTGGCTTTCCGACTTCCTCAACCGCCGCAAGCCTCTGGCGGCGTCGGGGTACACGTTGGCCAACGTTGTGAAGCCCTTGCTGGCCGTGACGCATTCGTGGCAGCAGGTTTTCTGGATTCGATTTTCCGACCGCGCCGCCAAAGGGTTTCGCGCCGCTCCGCGCGACGCACTGATGGCGGACTCTGTTGACGCTGCGCATCGCGGCGCCGGGTTCGGTTTGCGCCAGGCCATGGACACCGCGGGCGCCATCGTTGGCCCGCTGAGCGCCATCCTTCTCCTCAGGCTGTTTGCAGGCAACATTCGCCACGTCTTTTGGATGGCGGCCATTCCCGGCCTGGCGTGTATTCTCCTGGCGTGGTTTGCCGTCAAGGAAGTGCGCCGGACGGCGAGCACCTCTGCCGATCCGGCGAGGCCGGCCGCGCCTTCCCAGCGGTTTCCGCGCGGCAAGCTGGTTCTGGTTCTCGCCGCCCTGGGATTGTTCTCCCTCGGCAATTCCTCGGATCTGTTCCTGATCCTGCGCGCGCAGAACCTCGGCATGAGCGCATGGACAGCGCCGGCGCTGGGGCTGCTCTTCAACGTGGTCTATGCGGCATTGAGCTGGCCGGCCGGGAAGCTCTCTGACCGGGTGCCGCGGCGCTGGCTGATTGTGGCGGGCTACCTGATTTACGCCGCGGTGTATGCGGGCTTCGCCCTGTTGCGGACTCCTCAACTGGTGTGGTTTCTATTTGCGATATATGGAATTTATTACTCGCTGACTGAAGGGATAATGAAGGCCTGGATCGCCGACCTGGCGCCGGCCGATTCGCGCGCTTCGGTTTTTGGAGTCTTCAACTGGGTGGTGGGAGTCGCCGCCTTCCCCGCCAGCTTTCTGGCGGGATGGATCTGGCAGCGCTACTCACCCGCTGCGCCCTTTGCGCTTTCGAGCATCCTTGCCCTGACGGCCGGCGTGCTTCTCCTCTTTGCGTGATTCCGCCTCCTAAGGTTCGGGGAGCAGTCTGAACGAATGATTCCTGCGCCACCGATAGGTCATGAAATGCTGGTCGAGTGTGAGAATATCGCCGGTGTCGAATAGATCGGCCAGATGGATGAGACAGGCATCGGCCAAAGACGCAGGCAGATCGCGATATTTCTTTAACAACGCTCGCACCGGCGTGGCTGATTGAGACAGTTGAAACGGAATCTGAACCATGCCTCGTACGATATTTTCAAGAACCACTTCGACGCCTCCCGGAAGCGCGCGTAAGAGATAACAACTTTCGGCGATAACCGCCTCACAAGTGACCAACGGCCGTTCCAGGCGCTCAACAAAAGCCGCGCATCGCGCGTGATGGCGCTCACGTCGATCAATCAGGGCAACGATTACACCGGTGTCCAGCAATACTGGCTTCACTGGCCGAAACCTTCCAGATGCTTCTTATTGGAACCGAGGTCCGTAATGCCTGAGTCAACGCGGCCGATACCCACGAAGCGCTTTCCTGCCGGCTTTCCGTAATACACATCCAATAACTGTAACCCTTCGCGGACAACCCTTGAGGGGGTCCAGCCGAAGCGCTGGACCAGGCGCTTCAAGCGCGCATGAGATTGATGGTCTAACCGAGCTTGCACAGTTGTCATCATAAGGTCATTGTACCACAAAACAGATTTTGTATTGCAATTGTGCTGATATGGGCGAATATGCTCATTACTGTTGCCCCCAATTCGGGCTAATCCAGCCAGTAGTTCGGCGCCTCCTTGGTAATGATGACGTCGTGAACGTGGCTTTCGCGCAAGCCGGCGGAGGTGATGCGCACGAAGCGGCCGCGCTGTTGCAGGTCCTGGATGTTGGCGCTGCCGCAATAGCCCATGCCGGAACGCAAGCCGCCCACCAGTTGCGCCACCAGCTCCGCCAGCAGGCCTTTGTACGGCACGCGGCCCTCGATGCCTTCCGGAACCAGTTTGGAAATTTCGCCCCGGGCCACTTCGCGTTCCTGGGAGTAGCGGTCGCCGGAGCCGGCGGTCATGGCGGCAATCGATCCCATGCCGCGATAGGATTTGAAGCTGCGCCCCTGGTAGAGAATCGTCTCGCCCGGACTCTCTTCCGTGCCGGCAAACAGGCTGCCCAACATTACGGAGCTGGCTCCGGCGGCGATGGCCTTGGGGACGTCGCCGGAAAACTTGATGCCGCCATCGGCGATGATGGGGACATCGGCTTTAGCGGCGGCGCGCGCGCATTCGGCGACGGCGGTGATTTGCGGCACGCCGGCGCCCGTCACCACGCGCGTGGTGCAGATGGAACCCGGGCCGATCCCCACTTTCACGCCGTCTACTCCGAGTTGAATCAGGTCGCACGCGCCCGCGAACGTGGCCACGTTGCCGGCCACCAGATCGACGTTGGGGAATCTGTCCTTCAAGGCCTGAACCGCGTCGAGCACGCGCGTGGAATGCCCATGGGCGGTGTCCACCACCAGCACATCCACCTTGGCCTTCACCAGCTCCGCCGCGCGTTCCAGGTAATCCCCCGTGGCCCCCAGGGCTGCGCCCACGCGCAGTCGTCCCTTCTCGTCCTTGCAGGCATTGGGATAGTTAAGCTTCTTCTGAATATCTTTTACGGTTATGAGTCCTCGAAGGTTATAAGAGTCATCGACAACGAGAAGTTTCTCGACGCGGTGCTTGTGCAGCATCCCCTCGGCTTCTTCCAGGGTGGTGCCCACGGCCACGGTGATCAGGTTTTCCTTGGTCATCACGTCTTCCACGGGCAGGTCAAGGCGGCTCTCAAAGCGCAGGTCGCGGTTGGTGAGGATGCCCACCAGCTTACCATCCTGGGTGACGGGCACGCCGGAAATCTTGTACTTCTTCATGATCTCCAGCGCGTCGGCAATCAGGTTCTTGGGGCCGATGGTGACGGGATCAACAATCATGCCGCTTTCCGAGCGCTTCACCTTGTCCACTTCCATCGCCTGGTGGGCAATCGACATGCTGCGATGCACGATGCCAATGCCCCCCTGCTGCGCCAGGGCAATCGCCAGCCGCGACTCCGTGACCGTGTCCATGGCCGCGCTGACAATGGGGATATTCAGGGTGATGTGGCGGGTCACCCGCGTGCGAACATCCACCTGCGTCGGTAAAATGGCGGATTTGCCGGGAACCAGCAACACGTCGTCGAAAGTAAGCCCATCCGGGATCGGACCGTCTAACATAGTCCCCCTCTTCTCGCATCAGTGCGCAAAATGTGATGGGTCATTCTAATTCGCGCCTCCTGCGAGCGTCAAGGAATCTGGAGAGGTGGCAGGTGTCAGGTGCCAGGTGCCAGGGGAATTGCCGCTTCTCGATTTGTGATTAGTGATGGGTGAAGACGGCGGAGCAATCGACAATCGGCAATCGAAAATCGGCAATTCCCCTGGTTTACGTGCTGGTATAAACTGCGGTGCATGATCTTCATGGTCATCGAGCACTTCAAGCCGGGCAGCATCGCCCTCATTGGCGAACGCTTCCAACGTAGCGGCCGGATGCTCCCGGAGGGCGTCACCTACCACGCGAGCTGGGTGGAATCGGGCGGAGCTCGTTGTTTTCAAGTCATGGAGGCCGCGAATCCGGACCTGCTGCGAAGCTGGGTGAGCCTTTGGGACGATCTCATTGACTTCGAAATTGTTCCCGTGCAAACCTCCGCGGAATTCTGGGCAACAGTGCGCGGCGAGTAAACCTGGCCCATCCGTGGTTAGCCGCATTTCAACGAGCCTTCTTGACCGCAAAATCATATTCTCCTGATTCAATCGCAACCTTCACGTGATTTTCCTCCACCTGCAGGAACCTCACTCCCGGGGCCTGCGTGAGCGGCCTGCCACCCTCCGTCACCGATTGTTCGGACTCAGCCGGAATGTAAACCGTGGCAGTCGTATTCGCTGGAATGCTCATGTGCAGCACAAACTCGTTTGAATCGCGCTGCCAGGCAACGGCTACGGGGCCGTTGATGGAATCATACCGTGCCTTCGCCCAACTCAGGTTGCCAGGCACGGGGCGAATAATGATGCGCCGGAAACCCGGGCCTGCGGCGTCCGGGTGAATCCCGGCAATCTCCTGGAACAGAAACGAACCAATGCACGTCCCAAAGGGATGGAGGCGGGTCCCGACATTTCCCTCCACCGACTCGCCGAGCGTCTTCTCACCCTTGGCGATCAGTTGGAGAAAGCCTGGGACGTCCTTCTGCATCGCCACGGTGTACGCGAGGCCGGGGTAGCCCCAGTCCACAAGGCCGTGCAGCATGGGCATGACGCCCACGAAACCCGTGGTCATGTGGTCGTGGTGTTGGTGGATATCCTCAAGCAAACGTTGGAGCACGGCCTGCCGCTGCTCCTGCGGAACCATATCGAGGGAGAGCGGCAGCGCCTGCGACGTCTGGGAATTCGGTGCATAAAGCCCCGTGGCAGGATTGTAGAAGCGCGCATTGAAGCTGCTCTTGATTTCCTCCGCCAGCCTGGCATAACTCAGTGCGTCCGGACTTTTGCCGAGCACTTCCGCGGCGCGCGCCACCGCCATAGTGCAGTAATAGTATCCGGCCGTCGAAGTCTGGATCACGGGCGTGCGTTTTGGCCGGCCCCGCGCTCCCACTTCCAGCCAATCCCCCAGCCCCCAATCCAGCAGATGGTCCTGGGCGGTCGTGCTCAGGAAATCCACCCAGCGCTTCATGGGCTCATAAGCTTCTTCCAGCGCGCGACGGTCCCCGTAATAGTCGTACAGCTTCCAGGCCACGTAGGGCAGGGTACCGCCCCACCAGGGATCAGAAAAGGGATGGGGCGCGCCGCCGGGCGTTGCCCGTCCCCACCCGTCCGTGGGCACGATGGGCGGAACGTGGCCATTCGGTTCCTGAGCGTCCATCATGTCAAACAGGTAATTTGTATAAACCGCCGCGGCGTGAAAGTTGTACATGGCCGCTTCCATGGTGTTCTGGCCATCCTGTGTCCAACCCATTTTCTCGCGCGTGGGTTCTTCGCCCGGCATGCTGTGGGCGGACTCGCTGAGCGTGCGGCGGATGGCGTCCTGCATGCGATTGATCGCCGGATCGGAACAGGAAAAATTCCCGGCGGATTGCCAGTCCGTGTGCACGTTGAATGCGGTCAAGCTGTCGAGCGAGGGCCGGTAGTCGAGACCGGTGACTTCCACGTAGCGAAACCCGTGGTAGGTGAATCCCGGCTCGATCACGCCCCGGCCTTGTTGATCGAGGAGGAGTTCGTCCGTCTGAAAGCGCCCGTACGTGTGGCTGTGGCAATACGTCATATCCACCGTGCCGTCCGCGCTCAGCGTCAAGTCGTAGCGCAGAAGGACCTGCTGCCCCGGCTTTCCATGCGCCTCAAAGCGTGCCCAGCCGGTGAGGTCCGTGCCCAGGTCGAAGACGTAGACATGCGGCCTGGGTTCCGTGAGCCGCGCGGGATGGAGGGTCTCCGTGATGCGGATGGGCGGCTCCATCTGCGCCTTCAATTCACCCTTCGGCGGCTGCACCAACGCGACGGGGGCCCAGCCTGAGTCGACGTAGGCGGGCTCATCCCACCCCGGCATGTTTCGGCGCGCATCATAGGTGATTCCGCCGCGAAGGCAATTGAACACCATCGGACCGGTGGACCACTTCCAGGAAGCGTCCGAAGCCAGGGTTTGCCGGCTGCCGTCGGCGAATTCGACGTCAATGTTCAGAAGGAGTTTGGGAGGCTGCCGCCACGGCGCCTTTTCGAATCCAAAGAGGTCGGGGGTGATGGGGTGGTACCAGCCATTTCCCAGTATGACGCCCACCGCGTTCTTACCCGCGCGCAGCATAGGCGTAACGTCATAGGTTACGTAAAGCACGCGCCGGTCGTAATCCGTAAACGCTGGGTCGAGCGCGTGATCGCCCACGCGCCGGCCATTCAGGTAGAGTTGGTAGTAGCCGAGTCCGCAAATGTAAGCGGTAGCGCGCACCGGGCGCTGGGGAATGCTGGCGATTTGGCGGAGGTAGACGGCGGGAGCAGCCTCAGGGCGCGTGCTTCCGCTGATCCAATGGCCCGCCCAATTGGCGGCGCTCAGCAAGCCCATGCTCCACATGCCAGGTTCGCTCCACGCGGAAGCCACGCCGGACTGGTCCCACACCCGGACTTTCCACCAGCATCGCGTGCGCGACGCCAGCGCTTTGCCCCCATATTCGACTTGGTTGGAGGCGCTGGAATCGACTTTGCCGCTGTTCCACAAATCGCCTTCACCCGCGCGCAGTTTATCCGGGCTGGTCGCCACCAGGATCTGATAGGCCGTCTGCCTCAGCCCGCGTGCACCGGGCTTCGCAGCCTCCAGAATCCAGCTTAGGCGCGGCCTGACCACGTCGATCCCCAGCGGGTCCTGAGAATACTCGCAGGTTAAAGAGACCACTCTCAGGGAAGGGGAGGGCGTGGCCTCGGGATTCTTCGCCTGAAGATCGGAAAACACTAAGAGGACGAGGGAAATTCCCGTAATGATTCGTTTCATCGCATTTGCCATGTTGAATCTGCCATCTCAAATTTGCAATCGGCATCGTGCCGGATTCGCGGCTTGTGATTGGTGATTGGAGCAGATAGCGGAGCAATCTACAATCGGCAGTCGAAGATCGGCAATTCCCCTGACACCTGACACCGGGCACCTGACACCTTCTTTTAACTCCCTTTCTTTTCATCAACATACTCTGATGAAATCTATAAGTCATGTGATTTCATATACATCCACACAAGTCCGATATGTTAAATTCTTCGACATTTGTTTTCATACACATCCACAGACATACCTTCATTTTCGGGGGTGCCCCTTTTTTCGTGCTTAGGACCCCCATCGAAATCAACTAACTCCTTGTAATTCAAAGACATGGATTTTAAGCCCGGCATCATGAAAACCCTCTAACTATCTTTCTTATCTATCACATATTCTCAGACCACATGGTTTCGGCTTTCATCCGTGCTCTTTTCAAGGCGCTTCAATCGAATGAACAGGCTCGCCATCCGCGACGCCTGTCGAAAATTGGAGTCTTCGATTCTTTGCATCAGCGCCGCGTTGGGGTGGGTGGGCGCGATTTCCGCGGCGCGTTCGTGGGGAGAGGGGCCCGCCACACTCTGCCGCAGCAGGTCGTGGTGCTGGGCATCGAACATCTCGATCTGGTGGGTGAGGATATTTTCCAGAAATTGGCGCGCGTCCTCACGCGCCGCCCATTGCTCCTCCGTGATGTCCGGATAAGGATTCGCCTCTTCCGTCTTGGGTGTTGGAGGGGCAACTTCCAGAGCCTGACCTGACCCCGCCGTAGCGGCAGAAGGGTCGGCATCTGTCGGACCAAAGTCCGTCGCCGCGTCCGCCCCCGTTCCCGCGTGCGTTCCCGTAGCGCCGGCATCCTGCCGGCCCCATTGCTGGGGCGCGTTGGGGGGTGCCCCACGCGTGTCCTCACGGTCGTCGGGCAGCGGGTCCAATCCAAAAATCCCCCGGATCTTGGTCATCACCCGGCGCGTTTTGGCCGCTTCCTCCGCGTCCTCAAATCCTTCATCGCCCGGCCGTAGCGTGCCCGGTTCCTGAAGTTGATAGAACAGAGCGAGGGCGACTTCGCTCATATCTTTGGCCACGCCGTCGCTGTGCAAATGCTGCATCATCTTGAGGTCGTGGGGAGTGGTGATGTAATGCGGATTCTTGACGGATTCCGCGAGCAACTGCCAATTGCGGGAAATCATCTTGAGGCGCATCATGCGGACGTGCAGCCGCCCCGTGCGCGTCGCGTCCTCCTCCTTGGCCTGCCGCAGGGCGCAACCCTCCTGTATGCGGTAGGCGCGCCGCATCCGCCAAAAGGCCCGCGCCATATGCTCCCCCAGGCACTTGCGCAAGGCCGCGGCGGCCGTGCGATCGTCAGCCAAGCCTTCCAGCAATTCCCGGAAGTCCTCGGGATCTTCGCCCAAGGCGCGCAGAGCCACCTCATCGGACTTGGAGTAAATGCCGTGGCGCAGGTGGGCGTCGCGGATGCGCGCCCGGCCTTCCGGCGTCGCCGGACCATGCGAAAGTTTCTGCACCTTCCGAATCGCGGCGAGCTTCTTCTCCGTCATGCGTGGTTTTTTCATCAGACTCATGGTACTCTCTCCTTTGAATGAAGGCTGGCGGGTGCGCCGCCGGCGCCGTAGCGCTCACGTTCTAAACGTGGAAATGAGGAAGGGGCAGGGAGCAGGGAAGGGTAGCCGGTGTAGCGTACGGCCGTCATAACCCACCTATTTTAGAGTATAGGTGGGTAGTCTGTCAAGAAGAATTATTAATTATTTCCTACCGGTAGGAAAGAAAATTATGATAAATCGCAAAATATTTGGTTTTTGCGACGTATTGTCCGCCAAGCTCGAGGCTCGGGGCAGGGGGCTCCGCACACGGGACACGGGATACGGGACTCGGGACACGGGGCGGATAGGCAAGAGTCGGGAGCAAGGAGTCAGGATTCAGGGGCCGGGCGCTAGATCCTAAATCCCACCTAAGCGTACTTCAGCAACGTTTCTACAAAGAGAATCATCCAAAGTCCAAGGCACCAACCCGCAACGGAAAGAAGTTGCATCATGAAAGTCATTGCCCTTTCACTCTTGATGCTGTTACTTTCGTTCGCGGGCTTTGCTCAAGCCCCGGCACGGTCTGAGGGCGCGGCGGCGCAACCGCCGCCCGCCGCCCAGGCAGAAACAGCGAAACCCGTGCCTCCTGCTCCGGGGGTGCCCGCCGGGCAGCCAACCGCCGTGGAAAACTCCAAAATTGAGGTGCCTCTGGATACGCTGATCCCGGTGGTGCTTTCGACCACCATCAGCACGCAGTCGAATACTGTCGGCCAGGCCATCTTCTGCAAATCCACCTATCCCATCACCGTGGAGAATCGCATCATTATTCCCGAGGGCAGTTCCATACGGGGCACGGTGATGGAGGTGGTTCGTCCGGGACGCGTCGAAGGCCGCGCCAAGCTTGGCCTGCGGTTTGATGAGGTGGTTCTACCCAACGGCACCACCCGGCGCCTGCGCGCCTCGCTGGCGGGCTTCGGCAAGCCGGGCAAAGATAGGTTCGATCCGAAGGAAGGGCAGGTGAAGGGGGATCGGTCCAAAGACGCCGCGGGAAAATTGGCGCGGACCACCTTTTGGGGCGTGGTAATTGGCGGTGACGTTGGATGGGCGGACGGTCACACCAGGGAGGGATTGGGCATGGGCGCAGGGGCGGGCGCTGCCGCGGGAGTCGTTTGGATCATGGCTACGCGCGCCGGCGATGTGGTGCTGCCAGAAGGGATCAGCCTTACTCTGCGACTCAATCAGCCAGTGACTTTCGATCGCGGCGAGCTGGCGCCGCCCGAACACCAAGAGGTGGCGCCCCCCTCGCGTTACGATGCGGGCCCCGCCCTCCCTCACCGAGACTAGGGAAAATGCCGGATTGCGCAGAGAGCTTGTGACTTTTTTGATTTTTGGGCCATTTTCGCGAGCCTAACTCTTTTGTTTTCCATCCCGATTTGCGCGCGAATTTAAAAAAGTCACGAACTCAGAGCAAAGCTCTGCGAATCGTTGGCCGCGAATCCACGGCAAAGCCACGTTTACGATGCGGGCCCCGCCCTTCCTTGCCGCGACTAGGGAAAATGCCGGATTGCGCCCCGATGCATCGGGGCGATTCACGTCCATCTGCCGCGCTAAAACGCAGAGCTTTGTTCTGCGCAATCCGGCGCGAAATTAATTGAGGAGCTTGCGGCGCCGGAGGCCGGCCAGTCCCAGCAATCCGCAGCCGAGCAGGGCCATGGTGCCAGGTTCGGGAACGGATGATGCTGCGCTACCGACCAGAAGATTGAAGCTCCAGTCTCCGTGAGTAGAATCAAGTTGACCAGGGTAGGCTTGAATGGAAAAATCGTAGGCGTCTCCCGCGATAAGCGTGCCGGATTGGTCCACTATAGAAACAGGTGTTGTGTAGGGGCCGAGCAGGTACTGGGAGTGGCTTGTTTCCACGAAAAATACGATGCCAGTGTTGGTCTCACCCCCATTGTAAATGTCCCCCGCCAGGTTCACGGTGAGGATATAGGGGGCATCGACGGCCGCGATAAAGCCGAGGGTAAATTCCGAGGCCGGACCAGCGGTCGGACTGGCTCCAGACGCCTCGCCGGTGCCGGATGCCGTTAGGGACGAGCCCGTATACGACACAATGACTGACGTGGAAACGGTTGCGCCATTTGCCGAAGTGCTGTGATTGAACGACCAATCCACGAGTCCGGGCCAAGGGATGGCTGCTGCATTCCCGTATTCACTGGTATTCGTATTTATTACGCTGGTGGCTGCCGTGGTTACGCTGGAAGTTTCAAACAGGTCGGCCCGTGCCGTTCCCGCCTGGACTGAGAGGAACAGCGCTGCAACTATGATTGCCAATACTCTATTTTTCACAGAAATCTCCTGGGTGAATGTACGCAATTAAAATGATTAGAACCTTCCAATGGTCTGCCTTAGCACAAACCGGGCCATTACCTGCGATGGTCTGAAATTGAACCGGCGTCAAGTTATCAACGACTTAGCCTCTCGACGCAGGTTGACAAATTGTCCGGCTGAGGCGGCGATTCCCATTAATGTGCAAGCACCTGCGGTCAATGGGAATCGAATTGCGCCTGAGGCGGTGACGAGAGGAAGGACTTGAAGTCCGATCTCCAAAGCGCTGGGTCGAAGATCGAAATTCGAGGATTGAAAATCCCAAATCACTAATCGCATATCACAAATCACCCAATGACCCGATGACCCGATGCGTCCCACGCAAAATTGACACATCTGGGGCTGTGTGTTACGTTTGAATTCAGGGTGTCAGCCGCAAAGCACTATGTGGCTGACGCGCTGTGGACAGGGTGGGCTTACCACGATGGGCAATTCTGATCGATTTTTCTTCGACCGCTTTGGACTGACGGAGGCGAACCTTTCCTCGTACCTGGGGGCGGCGCTTTCCGAGGGCGGGGAATACGCGGACCTTTACTTCGAGCACACCACCTCGTCGTCGCTGCTCGTGGACGAGTCGCTGGTGAAGACGGCAACCGAAGGTATCTCCATGGGCTGTGGGATTCGCGTGGTGGCGGGGGAGCAGACCGGTTACGCTTACACGGACGATCTGGCCCCGGAGAAGATCACGAAGGCGGCCAAAATTGCGGCGCGCATTGCCAGCGGCCCGGCGCGCGTCTCGACGGTGGGTTTGAGCGCGCTCGACGCCCATCACGATTTCTACCCCGTGGCCTTGCCCTCCACGGACCGCGAATTGTCCGAGAAGCTGGAACTGGTGGTGCGGGCGGACGTCGCCGCGCGCGCTTACGATCCGCGCATCAAGCAGGTGCGCGCCACCTACGGCGACCAGATTCGCCACGTGCTCATCGCCGGTTCGGACGGCCGCGTGGTGACGGATTTCCAGCCGCTCGTGCGCCTGAATGTTTTCACCATCGCCCAGGACGGCAGCAAGCTTCAGTCCGGCTCCAGCGGCGGCGGCGGACGCGTGGGGCTGGAATTCTTTTCCGGCGAGCGCGACCCGGAACACTTTGCCAAAGAAGCGGCGCGGCAGGCAATTGTGCAGCTCGAGGCGCGCGAAGCTCCGGCGGGCGAGATGGAGGTGGTGCTGGGTCCGGGATGGCCGGGCATTCTGCTGCACGAGGCCATCGGCCACGGTTTGGAGGCGGATTTCAACCGCAAGGGCATCTCGGCTTTCAGCGGCAAAATGGGGCAGCGTGTGGCCTCCGACATCTGCACGGTGGTGGATGACGGCACCATTCCGGCGCGGCGCGGTTCGCTGAATGTGGATGATGAAGGCGAGCCCACCCAAAAAACCACGCTGATTGAGAAAGGCATCCTGCGTGCCTATTTGCAGGACAAGCTGAGCTCCGACATCCTCAAAACCACGCGGACGGGCAACGGCCGGCGGGAAAGTTACGAGCACATTCCCATGCCGCGCATGACCAACACTTATATGCTGGCGGGTACGGACGCTCCGGACGATATCATTCGCTCCGTCAAGCACGGGCTGTACGCGGCCAATTTCGGCGGCGGGCAAGTGGACATCACCAACGGCAAATTTGTTTTTTCAGCGTCGGAAGCGTACTTGATCGAGGATGGCCGGCTGACGGCGCCGGTTAAAGGCGCCACGCTGATTGGCGACGGCCCCACCGTGCTGACGCGCGTCACTGCCGTGGGCAACGATTTGAAGCTCGACCCGGGAATCGGCACCTGCGGCAAGGATGGCCAAAGCGTGCCGGTGGGCGTGGGCATTCCCACCATCAAAGTCAGCAGTCTGACCGTGGGAGGCACAGCGCCGCGCGGCGCGCAGTCGTTTGTTTAAGGGCAGTGGTTAGTGCCTGGTGGCTAGTGGCTAGTCAGTTCCCACTAACCACCAGCCACTAACCACTAGCCACTGGCATCACCTATGGAACACCAACTCGAACAAGTCGCCGTGGACCTGGTGAACCGCGCCATGAGCGCGGGCGCTACGGCCGCGGATGTGACCGTCCACGAGGCGGATGAATTTTCCACCGCCCTGCGGCTCGGCCAAATCGAGAAGCTGAAGGAGGCTGCCTCCAAGGCCCTGGGATTGCGCGTGTTCCGGGGCGTGCGCAGCGCCTCATCCTTCTCCAGCGATTTTTCCGCACCCTCCCTGGAGCGCCTGGTGGGGCGCACGCTTGCCATGGCGAAGGTGACTTCGGAAGATCCCGCCAGCGGTCTGCCGGAAGCCGCGCTGCTGGGACGTTACGAAGGCGATTTGGAGCTTTACTCCGAAGACGTGGCCGAGCTTTCCACCGAAGAACGAATTGACTACGCCCGGCGCGCGGAACAGGCCGCGCTCGCCGCCGACCCCCGCATCAAGAATTCCGAGGGGGCATGGTTTGAAGCAATGGTGGGGCGTAAAGCCTACGCGAACTCGCTGGGTTTTGTGGGCAGTTACCGGTCATCGTATTGCGCGGGCTCCGTGGCTCCCGTGGCGGAAGAGGGCGGCATGCAGCGCGACTACTGGTACTCCGTGTCGCGCCGCAGAAGCGCGCTGGAAAGTCCCGAGGCGGTGGGACGCAAGGCGGCAGAACGCACGCTGCGCAAGCTCGGGGGACGAAAAATGGCGACTTGCCAGGTGCCGGTGATTTTCGATCCGGAGACCGCTCCGTCGCTGGTCGGCCACGTTTTTGAGGCGGTGCGCGGTGACGCCATCTATCGCAGCGCCTCGTTTCTGACCGGGAAGCTGAACCAGAAAGTCGCCAATGAGCGCGTGACCATTTTGGATGACGGCCTGCGCCCAGGCGGATTCGGCACGCGCCCCTTCGACGGCGAGGGGATTGCTTCTTCCGTGACGCCGGTGATTGAGAAGGGCGTGCTCAGCAATTACCTGTTAAACTGCTACACGGCGCGCAAGCTGAATATGCGGACCACCGGGAACGCCTCGCGGGGCGTCTCCGGCCCACCCAGCGTGGGCCCGAAGAACTTTTATATGGCCCCCGGCCCGCAGAGCGCCGAGGAGATTCGCAAGTCCGTGAAGGCGGGGTTCTACGTGACCGACCTGATCGGCTTTGGCGTGAACATTGTGACGGGTGATTATTCCCGCGGGGCGGCGGGGATGTGGATTGAAAACGGAGAATTTGCCTATCCGGTGGAAGAGGTCACCATTGCGGGAAATCTGGCGGAAATGCTGAACCATATCGAAATGGTGGGCTCGGACCTGGAATTTCGCAGCGCCATCGCGGCGCCGACCTTACTGATTTCCGGCCTCACAGTGGCCGGAACCTGATTGACAACCATGCCTCGGAACGATCACGGAATTTCAACTAATGCGATTATCTTAATTGTGTCTGTTGTTCTGGCAGGACTGGTGGCGGTCTTTGTTCTCGAGCAACATCACGCCGTTTCTGGTCCGGCTTCGGGGGGCGCCGGACGGCCGGCGCTGAGCGCGGAGCAGAAGGCGTATCTACCCTCGCTGGTTTTCGCCGATTTGCGCATGAGCGCCGCGGCCAACTTCCTCGGTGACACGGTCACTTACCTCGATGGCAGCGTCACCAATAAAGGCGCGAAGCCGGTTCGCCGCCTGGATGTGGAATTGAATTTCGTGGATACCCTCAACCAGGTCGTGCTGAGAGAAACCGCTCACCCCCTGGCGGGCAGCTCGACGCCTCTGGGGCCGGGTGAAACCCACGCTTTCCGCGTGACCTTTGACCACATGCCGGTGGACTGGAATCAAGCGCCCCCGGCGGCAAGGGCTGTTTACGTGGAGTTTTGACGGATCGAGCCATCGGCTGATCGGGTCATTGAGGCATTTGAAAAAACATTCGCTCGAGGCCCTATCATTGAAAATGGCCCGATGACTCGATGGCCAGATCACGCAATTGAGGCTACCTCCCCAATTCCAGGCGTCGGTAGAGAGGCAGGGGCAGGCCGGCTTTTTCCATCTTGGCCTGGGTTTGGGCGACGTTGTAAGGGGTGCGGTAATACTCCACTTCTTTCCGTTCCGAATCGAGAATGGCAAAGCCGGCGCGCCAGTCGTGGTCACGCGGCTGTCCCACGGAGCCGGGATTGATCAGATAGCGCGTGGTGTCTTCGAGCGGGACCGTGAGGGTCAATCCATCCGGCGTAGCAGGAATGCGGATGGATTGAAAACGCCCGGCTTCATTAAGTGTGAAGCCGCCTTGCAGGTGGGTGTGCCCGAAGCAAACCAATTGAGCTTCCGGGCCGCGCAGCAGAGGCAGGGCTTGTCCGGGCCCCAGAATGTATTCATCCTCATCCTTGGGGGACCCGTGAACAGCAATAAATCCCTCCATCACAGCGGGACCCATGGGAAGGGCGCGCAGGTACTCGAGGTGCTTGGGCGTGAGGGCCTGGCGAGTCCAGTCTGTGGCCATGCGCGCGTAAGGATTGAATTCCGCGGCGTCGTCGATTCCGCAACAAGCCTTGTCGTGGTTGCCGCGGATAACGACCTTGCAGAGGTTGCGGATCTTATCCACCACCTCGTTGGGATTCGGGCCGTAGCCCACGAGATCGCCCAAACAAATCGCCTTGTCGTATTTGCCGGCGGCGAGTTCCAGGCAGGTGTAAAGAGCTTCGAGATTGGAATGGACGTCACTGAGCAGGAGAAAGCGCATAGGAACCTCGGGAATGCAGAATTATAGTCGAGAAGGCCCTTGGGCGGGCGCAAAATCCGCACTGACCGGAATAAGGCATGGCCAGTGGGCTGCTGAATCTGCATGGGGTGTGGACGGTGGATTTTTGACCGTTGGCGCGGAATTCGCTAAAATCCAAAGGTTGAGGCGCCCCTCGCCGCCGGCGCCAAAGTGAGAGACATGCTGCGTTTCCAAACCGCCGGAGAGTCGCATGGCCAAGGGTTGGTCGCCATCCTTGCGGGATTGCCCGCGGGGCTGCGGATCGACTTTGACTATGTGAATCGCGAACTGAAGCGCCGTCAGGGCGGCTACGGGCGCGGCGGACGCATGAAAATTGAAACCGACACCGCGCAATTCCTGTCTGGTGTGCGGCATGGCCAGACCATCGGGTCGCCCATCGCCATCTTGGTGGAGAATCGGGACTGGACAAATTGGGAAGACGCGATGGCGGTGGAAGACCGGCCGGAATCACGGGCCAAATACAAACCGCTTTCGCCTCCGCGGCCCGGCCACGCAGATTTGGCGGGATGCCTGAAGTACAATTTTCGCGAGGCACGCTATGTGTTGGAGCGGGCCAGCGCTCGGGAGACCACCGCGCGGGTGGCGGTGGGGGCGGTGGCCAAGCTCTTTTTGAAAACTTTCGCCATTGAAGTCGCCAGCCACGTTGTGGCGCTCGGCGAAGTGAGTCTGGCCGACGAACACGTACCGTTTGAGGCCGTGCTGGCGCTGCGGGATCGGGAAGATCTGATGCTGGCTTGCGTGAATCCCGCCGTGGAAGCGCGCATGAAAGCAGAGGTGGATCGTGCCACGGAAAACCGCGATACCGTGGGCGGAACGTTTGAAGTGATCGCGCGGGGCCTTCCCCCCGGCCTGGGGTCGTGCGCACAGTGGGATGAACGGCTCGACGGCCAGTTGGCTCAGGCCGTCATGTCCATTCAGGCCGTTAAAGCGGTGGAAATCGGCAGCGGCATCGCGAGCGCCGCGGCCATGGGCTCAAGCGTGCACGACGAAATCGGTTACGACCGCGCCCATTCGCGCTTTACGCGCAAGACCAATCGCGCCGGCGGCCTGGAGGGTGGAATCACCAACGGGGAAGACCTGGTGGTGCGAGGGTATTTGAAGCCCATTTCCACCCTGCGTCGTCCGCTGGAATCCGTGGATTTTGAAACTAAGGAAACGGTCAAGGCTGCCTACGAGCGCTCCGATATTTGCGTGTTGCCGGCGGGCGGCGTGGTGGGCGAAGCAATGGTGGCGCTCATCCTGGCACGCTCACTTCTGGAGAAGTTCGGAGGCGATTCGATGGAAGAGGCGCTGCGCAATTTTCACGCATACCAGGAGCAAGTGCGCAGCTTCTGATAGACGCTGCTGAATCCTAAATCCTGAATCCTAGCTCCTATTGCTATGATCTATCCCATCGTCAAATACGGTCGAGAAGTTTTGGAGAAGCCGAGCAATCCGGTTACCGAGTTCGACGGCAATTTGGAAAAGCTCGTGGCCGACATGTTTGAAACCATGTACGCGGCGAATGGCGTGGGATTGGCCGCGCCGCAAATCGGTTTGTCCCTGCGGCTGACGGTGATTGACACGACTGTGGGCGAGGATGCGAAGGCCCGGCTGGTGCTGGCCAATCCCGTTATCGTTTCCGTGGAAGGCGAGCTCGTGCAGGAGGAAGGTTGTTTGAGCTTGCCGGATTTTCGCGCCAAGACGCCCCGCCCCGAACGCGTCACGGTGCGCGCCCAGGATATTCATGGCGAGGAATTCACCATGACCGGCGAGGGCCTGCTGGCGCGCGCTTTCTGCCATGAGACCGACCACCTGAACGGCAAACTTTTCATCCAGCACGTCGGCCGCCTGAAGCGTGAATCCATCAAGCGCAAAGTGCGCAAGATGATGAAAGCGGGGGAGTGGTAGGAAAGGGTAAAGTGTAAAGGGTAAAGTGTAAAGGGCTGAGTATAAAGGGCAAGTATCAACTCCTGACTTGAGCGGCTCCATTCCTTTCGCCGATAGAATCACCTTTTACCCTTTATCATTTACCCTTTACACTTGTTTTTCATGAAGCTCCTTTTCTGCGGCACGCCCGATTTCGCTGTTCCCACCGTGGAAAGACTCATCGCGGAGAAGTTCGCGATCGATCTCGTGGTAACCAATCCGGACGAACGAAGCGGGCGCGGGTACGAAATGAAACCCCCGCCGGTGAAGCAGGCGGCATTGTGCGCGGGCTTGGAAATCTACCAGCCGGCAAAGTTGAAAGAACCTGCGACGGTGGAATTCCTTTCGCGCTATCGACCCAACGCGATCGTGGTGGTGGCTTACGGGCACATCCTTCCGCAGTGGCTGATTGACCTGCCGCGACTGGGCTGCATCAATCTTCACGCCTCGCTTCTGCCCAAGTATCGCGGGGCCGCGCCTATTCAGTGGTCGCTAATTCGTGGCGAAACGGTAACCGGTGTCACCACCATGCGAATCGATGCGGGGTTGGATACCGGCGACATTCTGCTGAAGAGGGAAGTGCAGATTCAGGATGAGGACACGTCGGAAACGCTGAGCGAGCGGCTGAGCCGGCTGGGCGCGGATTTGATGATTGAAACTTTGCGGCGGCTGGAACGGGGCGACCTCGAGGCGCAGCCTCAGGATCACACGCAGGCGACGCTCGCACCCATTTTGAAAAAGGAAGATGGACGAATCGATTGGAACCTCGCAGCGCTGGAGATCTGGAATCGCATTCGCGGACTGCGGCCCTGGCCGGGGGCGTACACGAGCTTTCTCGGTAAGAACCTGCACCTCTGGGCGGCATCACGCCCGACCGTGAAAACGACAATGCAACTCGATCCCGGAACGCTGATTGCTGACCGTGGCAGACTCCGTGTGGCGTGCGGCCAAGGGACTTTGCTAGACTTGGTGGAAGTTCAACTCGAAGGCCGCAAGCGAATGCCGATTCGAGATTTTCTGAACGGGGTGAAAGTTGCACCGGGGGAGAAAGTGGATAAAGGGCAAGTGCCCAACACTGGGGGCGATAGAGCAAGTTGATTAGGCTGGTTAGCCAGCTCATAGTGTATAGCTAACGTATTTTAAAACGGCGTCTTATAGCATTAATACTTAAGTGCTACTTTAATTGCAAGCGTATCATGCCTACTTCTCCCGCCCGAAAAGCCGCCTTTGAGATTTTGCTACGCTTGGAATCCGGCCGCGGCTTTGCCGTGGATCTGCTGCAAGCCCCTGAGGTCTATGCACTTAAGGAGGCTGACCGGCGGCTGGCCACGGAAATCGTGATGGGCGTATTGCGTTGGCGCGGCGATCTGGACTTCCAAATCGAGAGGCTTTCCACAAAGAAGATAAAAGGGTTCGATCCCGAAGTGCTGACGATTCTCCGCCTGGGGGCTTACCAGATTCGGTTTCTGGAGAGGGTCCCGAAGCGCGCCGTAGTGGACGACGCCGTCGATCTGACGAAGGCGGCGCGCAAGCGTTCCGCGGCGGGCTTGGTGAATGCTGTCCTGCGCAAGGGTGAGCCTCCCAAAGACCGCATGCAGCACCTCGATTTTGAACACCTCTCTGCCGAGAGTCGCGAGAGCGTGCGGCGCGCGTTTCCGTCATGGTTTTGGAAGCGGTGGCAAGGGATTTCTGTGACCACCACCGAATCCGGGGAGGTGGGAGCGGCCCGACTGGCCTATGCCAGCCTTCAGACACCCCGCACCACGCTTCGTGTGGTTGATGTTGGCGCGATTTTGGATGACGTTCGCCGGGAGTTGGAAGCGGAGGGCGTCGCCACATCATATTGCGAGTTCGCCGAAGCTCACGGACTGACGGTGGAATCCGGGCCAGTGCAAAATACCCGCGCGTACCAGGAAGGGCGCGTGGTGATTCAGGACGAGGCATCGCAACTGGTGGCGGAACTCGTCGCGCCCGAGCCCGGGCAGCGGGTTCTGGACCTCTGCGCCGCGCCGGGAATGAAGGCGGGGCAACTCGCGCAAATGCTGGGGGCCGGAGCGCTGGTGGCCTGCGACCGTAGCTCCGCGCGCCTGCGCACCCTGGCCAGACTCCTGCCGAAGTGGGTTCCGCCGGCGGTGCGCTTGACGATGGTTCGACTGGACGCCGCCCGCCCGCTTCCTTTCGGTGCGAAGTTTGATCGCATTTTGCTGGACGCCCCCTGTTCGGGCACGGGGACGTTGGCGCGCAACCCCGAAATCAAGTGGCGACTCCGCCCGGAGGATATAACGCGCTTGGCAAAGCTACAGGCCAGCATGTTGCGGAACGCGTTGCCCGCCCTGGCGAGTGGCGGCCGCTTGGTTTACGCCACCTGCTCACTCGAACCGGAGGAAAACGAAGGGGTGGTGGAGAAAGTCTTAAGTGAACAGCCGGCTTTTCGAGTCCTTACCCCGCGCGAACTCCTTCCAAAGCATTCGCACCTGGCCGCCTTTTTCGATTCGCGAGGATATTTCCGCACCCGCCCCGATCAACATCCGATGGACGGATTCAACGCCGCGGTGATTATCCGGCAGTAAAGCAAATAGCAGCGCGGAGCTGTTTTGGAGGTCCGCCCCTTAAGTAGCGCCCGTAAAAAGACCCTCATCTTCTCACTTTAAATTGCCGATAACCGAAGCGGGGGAGTGCGCGCGGCCGGGTCGATTGTCGGAAGGCCGCGCCGGAGAGGGATTGTGCCTCCTCATCCCGGTGCTCGATTCCGCCGATAACCGAAGCGGGGGAGCGTGCGCGGCCGGGTCGATTGTCGGAAGGCTGCGGCGTGGCGGTGTGGGATTACGCCTGCTCATCGAGTCCGAATTTCTCACCACGGTCGCACGAGGCGAAATTTTGGAGTGCGGTGGCTCGACGCGGCTTTTGCTCGCCGCGACTCGGCGCGGCGCATCACCCGCCGCGGACGAGTCAGCGGCAGAAAAAGCGGGACCAAGCTCCCGCACTCCGAAACGGGGCTCCGTGCGCCTTCACAATCTGTTCAAGGGGCGTGGGACGTGGAAAAGACCACCAACGCATCGTAACGCCAGGGCCTCAGCGCCACTCTTCCAAGAGCGGGGTGAGAAATCCGGGCCGCGTGCTCATTTCCGCCGATAACCGAAGTGGGGGAGTGTGCGCGGCCCGCGAGACGTAGCGCGGGCATCCTGCCCGCTGGATCATGGGCGTCCCGCCCATCGGCCGTCACGGCCAGGATGGCCGTGCCACGACGATGCGAAGGAGTGAACCTCATCTGGGTCAATCCGTACATTGTCCGCCCCCGAATCCCAAATTGTCCCTCCGCTACGGCTCTTGGTCTGTAGGTCTCCGGCCCTTCTTAGCAGCAGGATAACAAGGAGCCATTTTCAGCGGCTTGGGGGAAGCCAGCCTTGACAAAATTGGCGTCCGCCACACACTTCAGCGCAGACCGGAAACGGTGACAGATTTCTCCAACGGACCATTTGCGGGTTCCCCGACACAGCCTTTCAGAAATAGTTTGGGAACAAGTGGGACAAGACGGGTGTCTAATAAGGCATATGAGGCGAATTGGCCGCAGGCACAAGTTGCTTTGGTTTCTCGCTCTTGCCGTCCTGGGCTTACTCCTCGCACCGTTCGTGGCAGTGCAAATTCAGGAGCGCATCTTCCGCCACCGGGCAGAGCAATTGCTCGCCGATATGCGAACGCTGATGTTACACAAGGCGAACCTGGCGGAAATGCAAACGGTACTTAGCCGGTGGAGTCCTGACAGCGGATGTATTGAACAGGATTGCGGGCTTCAGGTCGACATCAGCTACGGTCCTTTCGTCTTGTTTCTCGACCATAGACCCGTGGCCGAAATTAACGTTTTGCCGCGGCGACAGTCTAAGCTTTGGTTGGTCCCCTTCAGGCTATGCGGTGGTCGGCTGGCGCATGTTCGCGCCCATGCCCGTGTGGAACGCGGTGTCCTGTACTGGATCGATTATCAGATTGATTTGGAGGTTTCGGCGCGGCCAGACGACGGTATCGCCATGGAAACGCAACAGCACTATATGCAGTATATCTTGTCCGCAGCCGCCCGGTACGACTGGCGCTTTTCCCTTCCGGCAGATTGGCACGGTTTGACCCTCCACCCGGACTACTTTATCGAGCAGGGTGCACCACAAAGAAGCGAGGTATACCCGCCGAGTATACTCGCGGAGCTTGGCCCCGGTGCGAACCCTGGAGATGTTTCGCGTTTGGCAAACTTCAATTTTTCCTGCCTCACCCGGCTCGAGCCGTGCCGGAAGCCGGAAGACCTCATGCCGCAGGCCGCGGCGCAGTTCGCAAGGGAAGAGCCCCAGCTTGCGCAAGCGCGGCAACTGCAAATTTGCGGCCCGGATATGCTCAGGCTAATGGCCCGAGACGCTGGTCGCGCGGGGGTTGTCGAAGTGATCGGGAGCCACAGTGAGCCTCATTTTAGCGAGGTACCTGTTCCCATCGTTCGCCTGATCCAGGACTTCAAGCCGGCCCGTGGCTGGGAAGCGGGCGAAACACGCGAACTCCTGATCCTTGATTCCAACACCGGCCTTGCTGTCCGCAGTCTTCCGCCTGAGGTGCGTCCTGGCAATCGCTTTATCATGCTCGCCGAACCCTATTTACTGTTCGACCGGTTGGCAGAGACATATAGTTGCGGCGTCGCGCCGTTGACGCCCACGAATCTGGACCTCGTGAGGAATGCCATAGAGCGAGCGCGGTAGCGCGAGCCTGTTGTGCAGGTGCGCGGCTTTTTGCTTGCGGAGCGCGCCTCCGGATAAGTTCGTGCGCCCGGATAGAGCATGGAGACAAACTGTCGCCATGTTTGAATGATGCAGACTGCTGCCGCGCGCAGGAGTATAGTCCGGGAACACGGACCGGTGTCTATCACTATATGAAGCGACTGAACCGCAAACAGAAATTGCTGGCATTTTTTGTTCTCGCCCTACTCGGCTTGCTCCTTGCTCCCTTTGTGGTGGTGCAAATTCAGGAATGGATCTTTCGCTACCGCGCGGAGCGCGTGCTCGCGGATGTCCGATCTCTGATAATTCACAAGGCGCCCGCGAGGGAAGTAGAGGCGGTCTTTAGACGGTGGAATCCTGACCGCCTCAAGGGATGCTGCGCTATCGATGAGGTTTTAGGCCACCCCGTACATGACTGGAGTCCCGATCCAGACGCGAGCACTTGGTCTTCGATATGGAGTTATCTGTTCTTCCTTGGTCGGGGGCGTGATGCCTCGCTTCAGGTGAGGGCAGAGTTCAAGGCCGGCACCGTTACCCGTATGTGGTATTTCGTTCGTGCATGCACTTCCGGACCAGAGCCCGATAATGCTAATGATAGGATGACGGGCATTCTGCATGCGGAAATCGGCTTGGATTCTCACCTTTCTTTGGAATACCTCTGGGAAGGATTGGCGATTCATCCGAAGTACTCCTTAATTGACAGGGACCTGTCCGGCGGTACTGATATACCGTTCGGTGAAGCGGTCGTAGACTTTGCGTACAATGCAAACCCGGCGGACATTGAGCGATTGACGGAGATTGACTTTTCCTGTTTCACGCGTCTATTCCAGTGTCGAACAAACGCCGATATGATGCCGGCTGTCGCGGCGCAGTACGCGAGTGAGAAACCCCAGCTTGCGCGAATGAAGAAGGAACGCCCTTGCAGGTAACCCGAAGCCCTGAACCTCTTGCCTCCTGCGGTGCGAAACCGTGGCCCTGGCTAATCTTAATTTAGCCTGACATTCTGGGGACGTATGTTACGATTGGACTCTTTTCGACTCCAAGGGGGGGTGGCAGGAAGATGGCAGCAAAAGATTCTTTCCACTATGAAGTTACGAAGCCGCCACAAGATCAACGCGGGGACAAACTGACGACGATCAAGTGTCATGGCAGTCTGACGAGCGAGAACACCAGTGATTTTAAAGTAATGGTAAAGTCCCTCATCGCTCGGGGCGGCCGCATCGTTATCGACTTGGGTGATTTGATTTACATTGATAGCGCCGGCCTGGGGGCGCTGGTGGGCTTGAAGGTGTCCGCAATGAACCAGGGACATTGCCAATTGGAATTTGTCAAACTGACCCCCCGCACTCTGGAACTTCTACGCATCACCCGGCTGACGCGAATCTTATCGTCGTAAGGTCCAAGTTCAAATTCGATTGCCTGACGGTGGCGCTACAATAATCCAGAAACTTGTTTTAGTGATTGGTAACGCGGCGTGACTTAATCTCCGCCAGGTGATCCTTCAACCGCCCGGCAACTTCCTGCTCCTTCCCCTGCGCGATTTCGTCTTTCACTTCGTTAAGCGCGAAATGGACGATATCGTGGTGATGGACTTCTTCCGGGGCAAGCTCGGTGCTGAAGCGCAGCCAGAGGCTGTGGAGCAAATCGATCTCCTTGGGGGTTAAGTGCGGCGCATGTGGACCAAGGTAGAAGACTTCTTCCTGTCCATCGGGGGTAAAAATCTCCAGCGTCAAGCGGGGCTTGGGGTCGGGGAGTTTTTCCCAGGCGAGCCCGGCGTAGCGCGCTTCCTCGGCCACCGGCATTTTCGCGGAGGGCGCAAGAACGATGCCCGAGGATTGGAGAGAATTTGCGGAGCGCAGGATGCCTTCCCAAATCTCGTTGGCCGCGGCCACAGACAAGTGGATGCTCTTGCCCTGGTGTTCGGCAAGAGCCAGCGCCCGCGTAAAGAGATATTGTTCCGTGGTGCTGAATAGCTGTTCCGGCACCAAAGCGCTTTCGCCGGATGCGGCGCGCTGCAAAATGCGAATGTGCAAAACCACCAGGTCCTGTCGCGCGGTATTCACACGCCGGAGGACGGCGGCGAGGTGGTAAAGGGTATGGAAGTCGCGCACCAAAACCAAGATATTATTCGGCCGAACTCCCACCGCCTTGGGCGTGAGCTCTTCCCCCGGGACGAGGTGAAATTGGTCAAGCTCCTGGTGAACGCCCTGGCGCGAGTGGGTCACCTTTTCGGATATCGTGAAGACGGCAAATAGGACAATCGTGAAGGCCACCCCGGAGATCGTGGCCACCTGCTTGGTGAGCAGATTGACCAATGCCACACCCAGAAGCACCAGGGTAATGAGGCTGAGTCCGATGGGAATTTCCCGCCCCTCAATATGAAAGTTCAAAGGGACCCGGTACTCGCGTGGGCCGGGGTCTTTATACCGCAGCACCAGGACCGCCAGACCTTTCATGACGAAGCTCCAAATAACGCCGAAGGCATAAGCTTCGCCCAGCAGATAGACGTTGCCGCGGCTGAGCAGAATGGTCAGAATCTGGAGGCCGACCACCATATCGATAATGCGATAGGAGGTGCCAAAACGCGGGTGAGGGCGCCGGAACCAGGCAGCCAGAACGCCATCCTCGGAAACGCGGTTAAGAACGCCGGTTGAACCTACGATGGCCGTGTTCACCGCGCCGGCGAGAATCAGGGTTCCCACCAAAACCACAAATCCATGGAACATCAGGCGGAGCATGGTTGGACCGGCTACATTCATGGCCAGTCCGCCGATGAGGTTCTCGAAGAAGTTTTTGCGTGTGGCATCCGGAATGATCATCACCGCGAAGAAGGAAACGAGCGAGGTGAAGACCATGCTGTAGATGAAGATGACCAGTCCGGTCTTCTTCAAATT
>Ga0326728_10004258_pt1 | contig 42683 bp, 34 predicted proteins | sample MB3enrmetagenome_FD_207602 | JGI IMG/M metagenome (GOLD analysis project Ga0326728, IMG submission 207602) | Lab enriched peat soil microbial communities from McLean, Ithaca, NY, United States - MB31MN | ecosystem: Environmental > Terrestrial > Soil > Wetlands > Peat | place: USA: New York... | reverse complement strand
TTGGCAACCCGATCAGTAAGGCAAAATCAGTGACTGTGACTCCTGAAGGATGCAAGAAAGCAAGGGAACTGTTTGAAAAACATTTCTTAAGGCATGCCAGATAAAATGGTTCCGACCCGCGTCAGACCCTCTTCTTTATCTCTTCATACACCTTTTTTCTGTGGATGATACCGAGTATCCAAACTTCCTCAGCCACAATTTTGAAGACTACCCGATAATCCCCAACTCTCAGTTTCCAATAGCCACGGAGCGTTTTTCGTAAGGGTTCACCATAGAGATGAGGCGCTGTCGTCAGCCGGCTTTCAATGGCGTTCTTAATGCGAGTTCGAAGCCTTGCGTCAAAAAAGGGGATATCAACGGTTTTCACATCAGGATGGTATCTGAGTTCAAATGGCACAGTTACCAAACCTCATGATGCTTCAATGGCCTTGTTTTTGTGAATGTCTCCTCTCTTTTTTCTGCGAATGCGGAAAGCGCTGTGTCCTCCTCGATCTCCAGTGCCTCTTTCACGAGGTCCCGTACCTTTAGCGAGAGGGAAACACCATCTCTGTTGGCCAGTTTTTCAATGGTATGGTAAAGTGGCTTCTCCAGCACGACGTTAATCCTTGGATTCTTTACAGGCATAAGCCTTACCTCCAGACCCAATGTAACACTTTTGACACACCGCGTCAACACTGGAAATTCGATGGTGTCAGGCCAATTTAGAAATGTCCTATTCTTACCGAAGTAGAAATGTCCGGTTTTTAGGGTTGAGATTCAATGGGAGTGCAATAGATGGAAACTACGAAATAGAATCGATAGATTGAAATCCGCTCGGTTTAGTGCTATTTCATGACAGGAAAGAAAAGGAGAATGTCATGTCAATAATCATGGAAAAGGATGAGGCTCACAAGATCATTGACCGGATGCCACCAAATGCCACCTGGGATGATCTCATGCGCGAGATTTACGTCCGGGAGGCGATTGGGCGTGGGTTGGCCGACAGCAAAGCAGGCCGCGCCAAGGACGTGAAAGAGGTCCGGGCGAAATACGGTTTACCCGGATGAGAGTCCATTGGACCGACAAAGCTCTCAGGCCGCAGAATAGGAGGAAATCAAGTGGAGCTATCGAAAGAAAAGTTCGTAGAGACAATTAAGCAGATACGTGAAGTGTTGAAAACGGACGAATGTTCTGAATGTTCCTGCCCAAATGTGAGATGTGAATGGCATGAAGATTGTCATAGCTGCATACGGATATACCGTCACTTCGGCCACCATGTGCCGAGGTGTTTACAATTCGTCTTGGACAAAAAGATTGCAAGGATTACGCAAGCTGCAGAAAACGAAATACAAAAGAGACCTATAACACCGGATGAATATTACGACCATTTAAATTTAGTTGCGCCGAAAAGGCGGGGATAACACATACTGTACATCCTTAATTCATAATTCATAACTCTTAAGTCTTAACTCCGTGTCATTCCATCCTCAACGACTCCACTACGTTCATTTTGGCGGCCCGGCGGGCCGGGATGAAGCCCGCGCCGATCGAGGTAACCATCACCACGAGCCAGGACTCGACAAGGCTCCAGAGGGGAATGGAGAACTGGATGGTCCATCCGAAGGACTGTTTGTTGATGACGTAGATGAGAAGGACAGAGAGAAGGAAACCGCAGAGGAGGCCGAGGATATGGCTGAAAAAGCCGATCATTCCTGCCTCGATGAGGGTGGTCTTCTGAATCTGCCTTTGGGAGGCGCCCACAGCCCGGACGATCCCGATATCCCGCTGCCTTTCGATGATCAAGGCATTCAGGGAATTGACGATTCCGAGAACGGCCACGACGATGGCGATGAATTCAAGGGCGTAGGTGACGGCAAAGGTCTGGTCGAAGATCTTCAGAACCTCCTTTCGCAATTCACGGTGGGAGACCACAAAAAGGCGATAAGGTTTTGAATATCTTTTCCGGATCATTTCCTTGAAGGATTCCATGGAAAATCCTTCTTTAAGATAGATGCCGGCGCTATGGATCGTCTCGTCCTTCCACAGGGATTGAAAAAGTTTCTTCTCCAATAAGACCATCCCCCAATCCGAGGAATAGTCGTAGAAGACGCCGGCGATCAAAAATTCCTTTTCGCCCTGCGGGGTGTTGAGCTTTATCCGATCCCTGGCTTTCACGTTGTGTCTGAGAGAGAAACTTTCTGTGACAAGAATGGCTTGCCCTGCGGCGAACTGCCGGAGGATCGCCTGAGGATTTCCTCGAGTGAAACGAATTACTTTCATAGTGAGAAAGACCTGTCCATCCACGGAGGCAATTATTGCAGGCCGGCCTTGATACTCCACCTCCAAGGCCCTGAAGGAGTCCACAGCCTTGACTCCGGGAAGGGAAGGCAGCTGCCTTGAGACCTCAAGAGGGAGGAGGGCGGAATAACCTGTGATGGAGTAAGAGCCCGGAAAGATGAACACATCGCCGTTGATCGATTGCTCCACCCAAAGGTCCACCGTCTTCCGGAAGCTCAGGATCATGATGGAGATGCTGATGAGCATGGAGAGGGCGGTCATCAATGCGGCGATGGTGATCGTGGTTCTTGCCATGGAGTCGTGAAGGTATCGGCTTGCCAGCTTTCCCTCCGATCCAAACAGACGGTGGAGAAGCGGGGCGAGGAGACGATTGAGAAAAGTGATGGCAGAAGGGATCAGGAAGGAGACTCCGATGAGGATGAGGAGTGCAGCCAAGAAGCCGAAGAGGGGCCGATGGGAGACGGGCCTTTGAAGAGCAAGAATGAGTGACAGGATGAGAAGGCCCACGCCGATGAGACTGAATTGCCCGAGGCGGAGTTTTATTTTTGTTTCGAGGGTCCCCAGTGCCAGGGCCTCCTTGGGTGCAATCTTGGAGGCTTCCCTTGCAGGACCGATCGAGGAGAGGACGGAAGCAAGCACGCCCACCCCAAACCCTGCCATCAAAATGGATGGAGAAATCATGAGGTGCTCTGCTTTGACCAAGATATAGAGCGCAGTAATTGTTCTGGAGACCAGATAGAGCATGAGCTTTGCCAGTCCTATCCCCACTCCTATTCCGGCTAGGCTTCCCAGACACCCGATCCATGCGGCCTCACCGATAAAGAGAGTGAGGACCTGAGGCCGGGTGAGGCCGATGCTTCTAAGAATTCCGATCTCCCTCCTCCTCTGGATAACGGAGATGGAAACGGCATTGTAGATCAAAAACATCCCAACGATTAAAGAGATGAAGCTGAGCGCAGTAAGGTTGAGGTGAAAAGCGGAGACCATCTTCTCGATTTGACCGCTCCGGGTATCGGATCGCCGTACCTCGACCCCCGGAGGGATCACTTTTTTCAGTTCTGTCTCTGTGGCCTCGATGGGCTGGGATTTGTCAACGATCAAGTCAATTCGGTCGATGAGGCCGACCTTCTCCAGGGCTTCCTGAGCGGAGGCAATATCAATGAGGCCAAAGTTTCCTTCCAGTGATTTGGCCGGCCCCTCCATCTTCAAGAGATTGGTGATGGTGAGGGTGATTTTCCTTGAACCAACGATCAGATTAATCTTCTGTCCCCTTTTTAGGCCGTGACGGTTGGCCAACTTTTCCGTGATGGCAATAGAATTCGGGGTTTTCAAGAACAGGAGACCTTCATCATCGGTCTCGTAAAACTGGTATTCTCGGAAAGGACGGTCGCTAAAGACATCGATGCCGAGAAGGTAGAGAGGTTCTCCGATGGGCTCGTCCATCTTGGAGACATACTGAATGACGGGTGTGGCTGCTTTGACTCCGGGAACTTTTTTCACCTTGAGATAGACCTCTTCGGGAAAACCTCTTCCGAAAGAAGTGACCTGGAGATTGGCTTTTCCCGAGACATGGTCGACGGAGGCATTGAAGGATTCGATGGCGGTATGAATGGCGGTCTGAACGCTGATGAAAACAGCGACTCCCAAAGCGATCCCTACCATGGAAAGGAGGGTTCTTCCCTTATGATAGCGCAGATGGCGGAGGGTAATATTTTTGAAGAGGCGTAGGAGAACCATAAAATAGAATGTCAAATGTCAAAGCTCAGATGACAAATGAATGTCAAAATCTAAAAACCCTGCCTGCGGCAGGCAAATGTCAAATGGATTTTAGAGTCCAAAATGGGATTCTGAAATCGAAGACCCTGAACTGGTTTCAGGGCAAGGTTCAGAATGGCATTCTAGTCATGCCGAACCAGGCCCTGAATTTAATTCAGGATCTAAGGATTTCGGCATCTCATTTGAGCATTGAATTTCCTTTGAACTTTGAGTTTGAAATTTGGAATTGATTTTACTCACAGGAGCTTGCCGTCGCGCATTCTGATGACCCGGTCCGCCATAGCCGCTCCCTCCTGGCTGTGAGTGACGAGGATGACGGTCTTCCCGTGCCCGTCCCGCAATCGCCGTAGGATCTCCAAGACCTGCTTTCCGGAAGCCGAGTCAAGATTACCTGTTGGTTCATCAGCGAGGATGATTTCAGGATCGTTGATCAAGGCACGGCAGATGGCCACCCGCTGCATTTCGCCACCTGAAAGTTCATGAGGATAATGATACCTCCTTGCGTGGAGGTCCATTTCATGAAGAAGGTTTTCAATTTTATCTGCCGGAGGGTTCGAGCCTTCCCGTAACAGGTGGGGGAGGGCGATATTCTCTTCGAGGTTGAGAATGGGCAGGAGATTGAAAAATTGGAAGATGATGCCGACGCGGTCTCTGCGGTAAAGGGTCAACCGGCGGTCATCCATCGTGGAGATATCCTCACCGTTGACCATCACCCGACCTTGATCCGGAGAATCCAAACCGCCAATGATGTTGATCAGCGTAGACTTCCCGCAACCACTTTTACCTGTGACGGCTAAATACTCTCCCTTTGAGATCTTTACATGGACGTGGTCCAGGGCAACCACAGGACTTTCTCCCTGGGAATAAATTTTTGTGACATCGATCAATTCGATGAAATGATCTTCAATCATTGCAATAAAAAAGAGCAGGAATGGGATTTTCCCTGCTCTTTTTATATATCGGGGGGAACAGCAAATTGTCAACTGCAAAACAGGATTTCCTAATCTTGAGTCATTTTCTTCATATGCTTAACGAGGATAATTAACATGATAGGAACAATCACTCCGACAACGACAACAGCTCCTCCCACAACATAAATTCTGGGACCCATATCCTCGACCCCCCTGACCACCTCTATCACGGCAATGGATACCATAGCTGCCAGGATGCACATGAGGATAATGATACTCACGATGTTAGCGGCACTTAATTTGATATTCATTGGTCCCTCCTCTCTTTTAAAAATGACAGATATTCGATTTTACTGTCAGCCTGGTTCATTCCTCTTACCATAACCATGAACTTCTGTCACCCTTATTTCTTCACGGCTACAGGCTCAATCTGTGGTAAAATGGCTTCTTCTATTTTCTTTTCTTTCTTCAGTGCTGCTGTGGTTGTACCGACGAAGCTGAAGAAGAGGACCACTGCCGGGATCAACTGGAGAAGAACGATGATCGCCCCAATACTAAGGAAGATCCAGAGGGCGGTTCCGGCTCCTTTCAATTCGATGGACCTTGCAAACGCCGGAGTCGCAAAAAGTGTCATCGCTGCTCCGATCACCCCAACCTTTAGAGTTTGTCTTTTTCCTAACATGGTCTATTCCCCCTTTCTTTTGTCTTGAGGTCTTTGATTCGCGTCAACCTTCAAAAATGCATACTGATGCCAAGTCGTTGAAGGAGTGCTAAGAATTTCTAATAGGCTGATAATGTTAGATTTTTTGTCCTAGAAGTTTTTATGAGGGATTTGATTAGAGACCATTGTGTATATTGACAATATACAAACATCAAAAGATGTCCCCTGTACAATTTGCATAAGGTATTAAAACTATGACGTTTTTTTATAATAAAATAATTATACATATAGATATTTTTTGAATTCACCCCGCTACTCTACAGAGGGGTTACATTTTAAATAATTCCAGCTGGGTTTAATGCCCTGCTGGAATTTCTAACGGGGTTCACTTTGATTATCTGGAGAGGAAACGGCACGGTTATTCTTCGAAGCAGGCTTTTGGCAGGCTAGAGAGATCTAATCCATCATAAAACCTTTCTATCTTTGTAGAGAGTTCCTTGATCGCTCTTAAAAGACGCTCAGGAATGAAGAGCGTTGCCCTGGCTACCTCTTCTTCATATAAGTTGTGTCTCAGGTATTGAGGTTCCTTATCGCCAAACCATATCTCAGCTTCCCACGATTTTTGATTGAATAACTCAGTTCTGAAATGTCTCTCGTTCAGTCGAAACGCATTCCCAGGAGAGATAAAGGTTAGTATCCCATGATTGGACGTGATTTTTGGTGAAAGGTTGGCATACATGCACATAAACTCTCTCCCAAAAGCAACTGAGCGGATCGATAGGCTGTATCCATCCATCTTGCTTTCGATATATTCTTGGAGGAGATAGTGATTTAATGTGAGATTTAATTTGCACAAAGATGACGGTTCAGAGATTACCTCCAAATCCCTTCCACCCCTTCCAACCCGACGTTTCAAAACCGCTTTCTTCTTTCGCTCAATAAATCGGTCAACTTCCACCCGGTCTTCGGTGTCGAGGACTATCGTCTCAGGCATAGGCGCGATGGATTTGAGTAATTGGTATTGATTCCATTTATCCTCAAGCCTCAGTCCGGGATGGAAGGTCTTTGGAAGGGGTCCCATCCCGTCCATCCATATCTTGAAAGGTTTGAGGGCTTCAATAAAGGGAAGGGAGTGAAGGTAATCCTTGAATGCCTTTCCGTAAACCTTTCGCGAGACCCCTTCGATTCGTCTGAAAATGTCCGAGGGCTTTCCTAAATGGACGAGATGAGTAAGATGATATTCATGAGCCCCACCTGGGAGGCCCACATTCACCTCCACCAGATAGAGTTTTAGTTCGGAAGTTAGAAGAAAATCAATCCCGAGATACATACCTCAATCCGAAAGTGGCAAGTAAGGAGTAGAAAGTGGAAAGTAACTAAACCATTATATACCGCTCACATGCCATGCTCCAATGCTTGACGCATGACCCCAGGAATCGTTCGGTCATTACAAAAAAAACAGATCGTCACTCGTGCGACCTGTTCCTTTTTCCCTCGGATGCGTACGGTCACTCAATAGGGGCTCCCTCCCTTCTTGGGAAGGAGCCCGATCGGTAGCTTAGCAAGATGCTTTGCATTTGCAAAGGCTGGAGAATTTTTTGGCCACCTTCTTGATGGTCATATCATTCACCTCCTTTCAAAACACCCCTTGCATAACATTGAAAAAGATCGGGTTGCAATAAATCACCTTGGATTTTTGCCCGATAGCGACATCCGCCCCGACACTCTTCCATCACAGGGCATTTGCAGGTGAGGTCCTTCAGGGCAATTCGAGGAATTCGTGCCCAGCAAGTCCGCAGCCCTTCCTCGATCGATCCCACGGGTTCACCGCTAAAAAGTCCACACTTACAAATTGTTCCATTTGGAATTATAGCACAAAGGTGAGCTCCGCAAGTAGAATTTTCTGCGGCACCGTGAAATCCTCCTCCAAAGCCATAACTGAGAAACCGGCCTGCCTGAGAGGCTGAAACCCAAAAATCCTGATTTGCTTTCAACCTCCCCTCTGCACACGGGACATCGACATTCCACTCCTCAATGTGTTTCGATTGAAGGAGGGAAGCAAGCTGGTCAAATTCAGATAAATTTCTACGATGAATCATCGTCGCCACAGAGACCCGAAGGTTAGCCTGTTGCAGATGGTCAATGGCCGCCATCGTTTTTTCGAAGGTGTCTTTCCCTCGAAGTAATTCATGACCCTCCTTCACTCCATCGAGACTGACCTGGACCTCGTGGACGCGGAGCTTTTGGGCGACTTCTTTGGTAATCAACGTGCCATTGGAAAGAAGTACGGATCGAAATGCATGGTTTCGCAGTATGTCGTTGATCTCCCAAAAATGAGGATGGAGCAGCGGTTCCCCTCCAGAAATGAGGAGCCTCAATCCTTGGATCTCTTCAAATTCTTCCAAAACGCTTTGAATCTGTTTCTTAGTAAGATCCTGATGAGATCCCTCTCCGATATAACAGTGGCGGCATTGGAGATTGCATCGGTCTGTAATCTGGATCTCAAGATAACGGAGCGATGGGATCGGTGAGGGATTCAAAGACATCTTCCTCTGAAGCGGAGCTTCTGAGAAGGCGATCAAATTTTCAGAAAGGCAAAATTGGATGAATTCTTCGTCCTCCTTTCGGACAGGAGGGTTCTCACCCCGGCAGATCTTGAGCAGAAATTGATAGGCATCCGCATTGAGTTCGTAAAGTTCATCTTTTTCGATATCGTAGAGGTAGGGTTCTTCGAGGTTTTTTAGAACGGAGTGAGGGGTCAGAATGATGTATTTATTCTCGGAGGGCATCGGAAATCTCTTTATGGGTAATGATCTTCTTTTCCAAAAGTCGTTTAAGGATTTTGTAAGCCCCGCATTCCAGGTCCTTTTCAGATTCTTTATAGAAGTTACAATGTTTGCAGATCAGATCGATCAGAGACTCTTTATCCAATTTCATCAAATCTCCTCATCCCCCACGCTTCTCTCCCCCTCAAGGTGGGAAGGGTTACGTAAGGGGGAAACAATTCTATTTTGACCGATTTTGTTAAATAGTAATGAATAATAGGAATTGAATCAAGGTATTTTTGCGTATGGGATTTCCATAAAAAAGTATCCTTGAATTAAAAAGGTTGACGGTGTAAAGGGATTGAATTTATAATAACTTATGATCAATAAAAATACTGGGGGTTTCCTATGTGGGATTATACGGAGAAGGTTAAGGATCACTTTCTGAATCCGAGAAATGTGGGAGAGATTGAGAATCCGGACGGTGCCGGTGAAGTTGGGTCGCTGGCCTGTGGGGATGCGTTGAGACTCACCTTCAAACTGGATGAGAAGAAACGGATCAAAGATGTGAAGTTCAAAACCTTTGGCTGTGCCAGTGCCATTGCCTCCTCTTCTGCCTTAACGGAGATCATCAAGGGGAAGACCCTTGATGAAGCAGCGAAGATCACCAATCAGGATATTGCTAATTATCTGGGAGGACTTCCCGAAGAAAAGATGCACTGCTCGGTGATGGGAAGAGAAGCTCTCGATGCTGCCATCGCCAATTACCGCGGGCAGAAAGTAACGAAAGAAGATTTTGAGGTGATCTGCAATTGCTTCGGTGTGACGGACAGAGAAATTATCAAGGCTGTTCGTGAGAACGATCTCAAGACAGTGGAACAGGTGACCTACTATACCAAAGCCGGAGGAGGATGTGGTCAGTGCCATCCAAAGATCGAAGCCATCATCGAAAAAGTGAGAAAGGAGATGGAGAAAGGGGCCCCTCCCCCCAAGCCGGAGAAAAAGAAGTTGACGAACATTCAGAAAATCAAATTGATCGAAGAGACATTGGGGAGGGAAATCATCCCGGCTTTAAAAGCGGACGGTGGAGATTTAGACTTGATCGATATCGAGGGCAACAAGGTTTTGGTAGCATTGAGGGGAAAGTGTTCCTTCTGCCCCAGCTCTGAATTTACTTTGAAACAATATGTCGAATCAAAGTTAAGGGAATTTGTCAGCGACGATATCGAAGTCGAGGAGGTGAGGCCGTGAAGACCGTCTATGTAGATAATAATGCGACGACAAAAGTGGCTCCAGATGTCTTGGAGGTGATGCTGCCATACTTTTCCGAGTATTATGGGAATCCCTCGAGTATGCACTTCTTCGGAGGACAGGTTCAAAAGAAGGTGGATGAGGCGAGGGCGAAGGTGGCAGATTTTTTGGGAGCAGAGCCTTCGGAGATCGTCTTCACCAGTTGTGGGACGGAAAGTGATAATGCGGCCATATTAGGGACACTCGATTCGTATACGGAGAGGCGGCACCTCATCTCCACCCGGGTGGAACATCCTGCCATTGGGAATGTGGCGACCTATTTAGGCCGAAAGGGCTACCGCGTCACTGAACTTTCTGTGGATCGAGAGGGACGGTTAGACCTGGATGAATTAAGGGAGTCGCTTACGGATGAGACGGCTCTGGTTAGCATTATGTATGCCAATAATGAAACCGGGGTGCTCTTCCCTATCGAAGAAATTGGCGAGATTGTAAAGGCGAGGGGCATTCCTTTCCACACCGATGCCATCCAGGCAGCAGGGAAAATTCCTCTCAATATGAAAAAGTCGAAGCTGGATATGCTTTCCGTCTCCGGCCACAAACTCCATGCGCCCAAAGGAATCGGGGTTCTTTACATCCGAAAAGGAACTAAATTTTCTCCGTTCATGATTGGCGGCCATCAGGAGAAAGGGAGAAGGGGAGGAACAGAGAACGTCCCTTACATCATCGGGCTTGGGAAGGCGTGCGAGCTGGCCAAAAAGCATCTCGATGAAGAGAACACAAGGGTCAAAGCCCTGAGGGATTACCTCGAGGCGAAGCTCTTGGAGAAGATTCCCAATACCTTAGTAAATGGGGATCGGGTTCACCGACTTCCCAACACCGTGAGCGTTAGTTTTGAATTTGTGGAAGGAGAATCCATTCTCCTTCTGCTTTCCGATCTCGGCATCTGCGCTTCCTCGGGCTCTGCCTGCACATCCGGTTCACTGGAACCATCCCATGTCCTCAGGGCCATGGGTGTTCCTTTCACCGCTGCCCACGGGTCGATCCGTTTCAGCCTGTCCATCTACAACACGAAAGAGGAGATGGATTATATCATCGAACATCTCCCCCCGATTATTCAGAGGCTGAGGGATATCTCACCTTTCTGGAAAGACTATCTCAAGTCCCAGGGGAAAGCATAATTTAAACGGGATTTCGATTAATTGTCTCCATCGAGTTTCATGCACCGCAAAGATTTCCACTCTCGATTCACTGCTTCGTGTAATCATTCCGAAAGCGATTTTTGCCAGTTTGTGTCGCCTCTGGCGCGTTGATAAACGCGCGCACTGAGTCCAATAATTCAATTGCAACCTATAAAAGGGATTTTGTGGATTATATCTCGATCGTTTCTCGATCTCTTAATATTCGGAGGCCATTCATTTTGAGTTTTTGGAGTTCAGATTTGATGGTCTTGAAATATTGGGGCTTCAGGTGGGAGACACAGATCTTTTCAGGGGTATATTTTATTTTTAAGATCTCTTTTTTTAACAATTGGGGTGTTAGATGCCCTGTCTTTAATGCAGTCTCTTCCATTCGGTTGGGAAAGGTAACCTCTATAATGAGGCAGTGAATCTCCTTCCTTTCCAAATTCTTCCATGTTTCACCAGATGGCCCTGTATCGCCAGTATAAAAGAAGCATCTCTTTTTCTTGTCTTCAACAAGATATCCCACTGCGGGAACAGAATGATTAACCCTAACGGGTGAAATGGTATAGTCGCCCATTTTAATTGATTGCCCAGTCTTTATTTCTCTAAGCTTTAAAATCCCTTTATGAGCAAAGTCGGGCCACACCAAACTGTTTAATAGATTCTTCTTAATCGCTTTAATTATCGATGAAATGCTGAAAACATTAACTTTATGCTGCCTATTTCGAATGGTAACATTGTCTAAGAGAAATGGGATCCCTTTTACATGATCCAGATGGGAATGAGTAATAAAGATATTTTCTACCTTTAGCTGATCTTTTTCATCAAGAACGTTGGTTATGCTTCCCGCATCGAATAAGATCCTACCGTCCAATAAAAAGCTTGGTAAATTGTGACCGGGAAACTCTGCGCCCGAACAGCCGAGCACCTTGATTTTCATACCAAACTCCTTTCTCTCCTACTTCCCCGCCAAGGAGCCTTGTTTACCTATAGAAGGAATTCTTCTGGCTGTCAAGTTGGAAACGGCCGAATCTTAGCTCGCCGGAAGGTGAAAAATGAAAAAATTAAATCGCAGTGATAGAGTTACGATCTTTTGAAACCGAACGTTTTGGAAATATTTCGTTTCAAATTTTAGTTGACTTTCCTCACCCAAATTAGTAGCCTACAATCGATATTAGATAGACGAGATAGCCCTCTCCTGCTACAAAATCACAAAACAACCTTAGCCTGAGGATAGAAGAGTTTTTATCCTGGTCGCGGTAGAATATGGATTACTCCTCAAAAAAGGGTCAAGGACCTGAAGTGAGTCATTAAAGGGGATGTATGAGGCTGTCCCTATTTATTTCTACTACTTATTGCCTAATACAGGAGAGAAAAAATGGACGAGGAGAATCGCTTAGACAAAGCAAGAACCGATACGATTCATAAAATGTATGACTCAAACCAGCAACTTATCTATGTATCAGACAGAAAGGTTGCTGCATTGTTGTTGATCAACGCCGTTCTGATCTCATTCTCCGCCACATGGAATCTGAAAGGCCATTTTATCTTGACTAAAATCATCATCCTTTTGGCCATTATATTGGCTGCCGTATCGACCATCATGTACCTATTGGCCATCATACCAAGGCTCTCTAAACGGGCAGCTGAGAGCATCCTCCATTATAGAGGCATATTGAGATTTTCCAGGGATGAGTACATTTCTAAAATGTTGGAACTAAGTGATGGCGATTTGACGAAAGATTATTTGGATACCATCTACTCTCTCTCCTTAATACAACTGAAGAAGAATCGTTATCTGAAATTAGGTTCACAATTCTTAATTATCTCGATTTTCTTACTCGCATTATCATTTATTCTTAACAATATCTAAGCAAATTACCCAACCTTCTCAAAGCCTGGGACAGCTTATGTAAACTGTTGATAAAGGACACCCAAGATGAAATGCCCAAAATGCCAATTCGACAATCCACAGGGCGCTAAGTTTTGCAATGAGTGCGGTCAAAAATTAGGGGTAAAAGAAGTAATTGAGAAAGTAGAACCATCTATTGAGGGTGAGCGAAAACAGGCTACTGTTCTCTTCTCTGACCTGTCTGGATACACCGCCATGACGGAAAGGCTTGATCCTGAAGAGGTCAAAGAGATCATGAGTCAAATCTTTGGGGAGATCGCCTCCGTTGTAAACAAATACGATGGGACTATTGAAAAATTCATTGGCGACGCAGTGGTGGCTTTGTTTGGAGTGCCAAAGGTACATGAGGATGACCCGGTACGGGCCATTCGGGCAGCCAGAGAAATAAACAAAGTAGTCGATTTTGTAAGTCCTCAGTTTGAGAGTAAGGTGGGGAAGCATTTGGCGATGCACACGGGCATTAATACCGGCCTCCTGGTGACCGGTGAAGCGACTCTGGAAAAGGGAACGATCGGGGTTACGGGGGATACTGTCAATCTGGCTTCGCGGCTATCGGGGCTTGCAAACCCAGGTGAGATCCTGGTGGGTCAGGAAACGTACCGTCAGGCCGAAGGATATTTTGATTTCGAGAGTCTGGAGCCCGTGAAGGTCAAAGGCAAAGCTGAAGCTATAAATGTCTATAAAGTTTTATTTCCGAAGGAGGGAGCAACCAAGATACATCGCCTTTCCGGCATGAGGGCTGATCTCATCGGAAGAAAAGGGGAGATGGCTGTGCTGGGCGAAGCAATCGGTAAGCTCCGAGAAGGAAAGGGTTCGATCTTATCAGTCTGTGGTGAAGCGGGAACGGGGAAGACCAGGCTCATTGAGGATTTCAAGGCTACTTTAGATCTTCAGAATACTCAGTGGCGAGAGGGACACGCCTATGCTTATTCCCAGAACATTCCTTATTTTCCTTTGATTGATCTTTTAAATCGAGCCTGGAGAATTGAAGAGGGCTTTGCACCGGAAAAAGTAAGGGAGAGAGTTGAATCGGCTATAAATGATATAGGGGTAAAGCGAGAAAATCTTAAAAATGTCATCCCTTAGGTAGGCAGTCTTTATTCATTAGGCTACCCAGAGATAGAGGGTGTGAGCCCTGAGTACTGGAAAATCCATTTGCAAGAGGCGGTCCATACAGTTTTTGAGGCCTTTGTCCAAAGAAAACCAACGGTTATCTGCCTGGAAGATCTTCACTGGGCAGACCCTTCATCAATCGATCTGATCCATTTCGTTTTATCAAAGTTCAGGTATCCCGCTCTCTTTCTCTTTGTGTATAGACCGCCCTTCAGTCTCCTGCCCAGTCGTTCGCTAAGCGAGATTGGAGAACGATACCGGGAAATTCGGCTTCAAGATCTTTCAATGTCCGAAGCCTACGACATGGTGGAATCTCTTCTGAAGACCAAGGTAATTCCTATTGAACTGAAAAAGTTTGTTCAAGAAAAAATCGAGGGCAATCCCTTCTACCTGGAAGAGGTCATGAATGCCTTGATTGAAACGGGGACACTTATTCGTGGCAATGGTTCCTGGAAACTTGCAAGGCCAATCACGGAATTAAATGTCCCTTCAACCATTCAAGGGGTAATCTCTGCAAGGGTGGACCGCTTGGAGAAAGAGAGCAAACAAATCCTCCAGGACGCCTCAGTCATCGGCAGGGCTTTCATCTATAAGCTCCTTCTCAGGATCACAGAGCTTAAAGATCCTATAGACCGGTGTCTTAATGATTTGAAGGCACTTGATCTGATTCGGATAAGATCCCTTCAGCCAGAGCTGGAGTATATCTTTAAACATGCCCTGACCCAGGAGGCGGTTTACAGCGGTCTACTTAAGAAGGAACGCCAGGCAATCCATGAGCGGATTGCACTTGCGATAGAGGTGTTGTTCCGGGAGAGACTTCCTGAATTCTACGAGACCTTGGGCTTCCATTTCAAGCGTGGGAAGTCGATTGACCGGGCCGTCGATTACCTCATGAAGGCGGGAGAGAAGAGCCTCGCCAGGTACGCAGTGGAGGAGGCCGATCAGTATTACGAGCAGGCCTATCAGATTATTTCGGCCAAGACCGAAAGGACCAAGGAAGATGCGTCGACCCTCATCGACATTCTCACGAACTGGGCCTATGCCTTCTACTATCAGGGGAACTTCAAGAAGTTCCTCGAGGTGTTCGCCACACACGAAAAGGAGGCGGTGTCTCTCGGCAATGACCCCAAAAGTGTGCTGTTCTTTGGCTGGCTCGGACTCGCCTATTTTGTTACCGGCAAGATGAATACTGCTTACCAATATGTGGTGAGGGCCAGAGACATGGCAGAGGAGCTGGGAGATCGGAAAGGCCTTGGCTATGCACTCACCTGGCTGTCGGTTACCGCCGCTTTCATGGGGAAATTTGAAGAAGGGCTGGATGCCGGGAAAAGAGCAGTTGAAATCGGTAAGTCCTTCCCATCCGATCAATACTTGTCCTTTAAAGGTCTTACGGGCACTGCCCTCACCCATATGATCATGGGAGATTTGTGGTCTGCCCTTGCCGACGCTCAGGCATTGCTCGACTACGGCCAGAGTCACTCGAACGCTCGCAGCCTGGTGCTGGGCTATTCGTGTATGGCGTTTGTTCATTTCTCCAAAGGCGATATTCGATCATGCATCGAGTGCTGTCGGAGGTCCATCGATGCGGCTCGCGACCCGCTCTTTGGTCACTTGGCGAAACCATACCTCGGTGCGTGCTACCTTCTTACCGGCAGAACTATGGGAGCGGAAAGGGAACTTCGGGAAGTGATCGATTTTGACGAGCGGTTCAATATCTTCTGGTTTGCCGGGTCCGCTCATCTGTTTTTCGCCATGCTGAAGATTATCAAGGGGCAGATGAGCGAAGGCGTAAAGGCTATCGAAAACCTTCGGGACCGTTTCTTCGCTGACGGGGACATCGTCAGGTACTTGATGACAGAACGACTTCTCGGAGAGGTCTACCTCAAGATGGTCGAGGGTAGCGGTCCAAAGAGCTTTTCTCTCCTTGCACGAAACATCCCATTTCTCCTGAGCAACCTCCCTTTCGCCGAAAGCAAAGCGCAGAAACACCTGAAGGAAGCGATCAGGGGGTCAAAGGAAGTCGGGTATAAAGTATCCCTGGGTCAGGCTTACTTCGATTTGGGTTTGTTGCACAAGAAAAAGAAGAGGACCGAACAAGCCAGGAGATGCCTCTCCGAGGCTATCCAACTCTTTGAGCAATGCGAGGCAGAGAGTTACCTTAAGCAAGCTGGTGAGGCTTTGGCCTCTTTAGAAAGAAAAAAATAGTTAGCGCTTTACACCTGAAGAACCATCACGAGAGCCCCAAAGAGGAAAGACTCAAAAGACAGGCTAAAAATTAGAGGAAATTTTGCTTTTGACCTTACACGCTTCTGAGAGTATTTTCTCACTGTCCTTTCCTGATCCTAATTTACGTCACAACATAACTCTACCCTTCTGGAGATTGATGGAAACGGCCCTGTCTTTTTTATGCATATTTCAACCGGTAATCGTTTCCTCAAGAATTTTTTTAGATCAATAACTTGTAGGTGGAACCCACAACCTATTTATTGAGGACTCCTTCCTGAAACATTGATTGTTCATCTTTGTTCTGCCATACAGCCTTTCAACTGATAATCGATAATTCTTGTTGAAGTTTTCATTCAAAATGAGTAGACTCTTATCCAACTATTGGTATCGAATTAACCTTCCAACCTAACCTTAACCTTTTAGAATTGCAGTAATGGGTCTCTGCCGAAGGAGAGCCCAAGAATGAAATGCCCAAAATGCCAGACCGAAAATCCTGAAAACTTGAAGTTTTGTGGGGAGTGTGGTGCCAAATTAGAAAAGATCTGCTCCCATTGCAATGCTTCAAATCCTCCTCAATTCAGATTCTGTGGTGAGTGCGGCAATGCTCTTGAAGAACTTCAGGCACCTCCTCCTATCGATTACTCCAAACCCAAGTCCTATACCCCCAAGTTTTTAGCTGACAAGATTCTCACCACCCGTAGCTCCATTGAAGGGGAACGGAAATTTGTGACAGTTCTCTTTGCGGACGCTGCTAATTTCACCTCTATGTCAGAGAAGCTCGACCCTGAAGAAGTCCACCAGATCATGGATGGCTGTTTCAGAATCCTCATGGATGAGATTCACAAATACGAAGGGACGATCAATCAATTCACTGGCGATGGGGTGATGGCTCTTTTTGGTGCACCTGTGGCTCACGAAGACCATGCTCAGAGAGCTTGTTATGCCACTCTGTCTATTCAAAACGCCCTGGCTGATTACGGTGAAAAATTGAAGAAGGAGCGTGGGATCGACTTCAAGATGCGCATCGGTCTCAACTCAGGCCCAGTTGTTGTGGGCTCCATTGGAGATGATTTACGGATGGATTACACAGCCATTGGAGACACGATCAATCTTGCTTCCAGGATGGAGACTACGGCCAAACCTGGTACCATTCTGTCATCTGGGCATACCTACAAACTGGTCAGAGATTACTTCAAATTTGAGTCTTTGGGAAAAGTTCAGGTAAAGGGGAAAGAGGAACCCCAAGAGGCCTATGAACTCATAAGAACCAGTGAAGTAAAGACAAGAATCGAAGCGGCGGCTGTCGCAGGTCTTACAAAATTCGTTGGCAGAAGAAAAGAGATGGAAACACTCCAAGAGGCCTTAGAAAGAACACGATCAGGGTCTGGACAAGTGGTAGGAATCGTTGGAGAAGCTGGGGTAGGGAAATCAAGACTCATCTTGGAGATGAGGAGGCTGTTTCCAAAAGAAGAATATGGTTACCTTGAGGGCCGATGTCTCCACTACGGGGGCTCAATGGCTTACCTGCCCCTGCTGGATATTCTGAGATCTTATTTTGAGATTAAAGAAGGGGAGCAGGAGTTTCTTATTAAAAAGAAGATGAAGGAGAAGATCTTTCAGGTTGATGAGAAACTCAAAACTGTTTTCCCACCCTTTCAAGAACTCCTATCTCTTAAAGTGGAGGATGAAGTCTACCTTAAACTTGAGCCCAAGCAGAAGAGAGAGAAGATCTTTGAGGCTATGAGAGATTTATTTGTTCGAGAAAGTCAAGACAAACCCCTCGTTCTTGTCTTTGAGGACCTTCACTGGATTGATAAGACCTCAGAAGAGTTCTTAGATTACTTCATCGGTTGGTTGACAAACACACCCATTCTCTTGATTCTTCTTTACAGGCCTGAATATACCCACCGCTGGGGGAGTAAATCTTACTATAACAATATCCGAGCGGATCAACTTTCCATTGAGACAAGTGCCGAATTGGTCCAATCTATCCTCAGGGAAGGAGAAGTTGTGCCTGAGCTGAGCAACCTCATCTTGGCCAAAGCTGCTGGCAACCCTCTTTTTATGGAGGAATTGACTCATTCTTTACTTGAAAACGGGTCGATCCAGAAGAAGGATCACCAATACTTTTTAAGCAGAAGACTTTCCAATATCCAGGTTCCCGATACCATTCAGGGGATCATCGCCGCCCGTATTGACCGACTGGATGAAAGCCTTAAGAGAATCATGCACGTGGCTTCTGTAATTGGAAGAGAATTTGCTTTTCGTATCCTTCAGGCGATCATGGAGATGAAGGAAGAGCTTAAGTCCCATCTCCTGAACCTTCAGGGGTTGGAGTTTATCTATGAAAAGAGACTTTTCCCTGAGCTGGAATACATCTTTAAACACGCCCTCATCCAGGAGGTAGCTTATAACACTCTACTTCTCAAAAGGAGAAAGGAGATTCACGAGAAGATCGGAAGGGCCATCGAAGAGATCTATCCGGACAGATTGGAAGAATTCTACGAGATGCTCGGCTACCATTATTCCAGGAGTGATAACCTTGATAAGGCCTGCCAATATCTGAAGTTATCGGGTAACAAAGCGATGAGAGCCTATTCCAACTTGGAGGCCTTTCATTTTTATAAAGATGCGATTGATATCCTCAAGCAGAAACCTGAAACGGAACAGAGTAAAGAAGAACGCCTCGAGGTTATTCTCTTGATGGCAACTCCTATGAGAATCCTGGCTTACCCTGAAGATTCCCTAAAGTTCCTTGAAGAAGGGGAGGGGTTTTGTAAAGAGCTTGGGGACAAAAAGAGCCTGGCAGCCATATCCAACTTTATAGGCATTTTTCATTCACTTAAAGGAGATCCAACGCTGGGAAGAAAATACCAGGAAGCTTCTTTTGCGGCAGCCGAAGAAATACAGGATATTGAAACAACGCCCCCAGTTGGCTACGGCGTTTGTATTTCCTATTTGTGGGAGGGAGAGTTTAGAAAAATAGTGAATATAGCCCCAAGAATCATCAATTCGCTTGAAAAAACCCAAAGGGAGCATGAATTTTTCGGCTTGTCTGTCAATGCATATTCGACACTACAAGCCTTGTATGGGTGTAGCTTGGGATTTTTAGGGGGATTTGCGGAAGGAGAACAGTTATGTGAAAAGGCACTTTCTTTTGCGGATAAGATCAATCACTTGTTTACTATAGGCATGGTAGAATTATTTTATGGGACTCTATTCATGACTAAGAGTGACGGGAAAAATACTGTAAAACATTTTCAGAGCAGCATTGACTTTTTCGAAAAATCGCAAGCGGTTATCTTTCTACCCCAATCCTGGAGTTCCCTTGGCTATGGATATTGTTTGTTGGGCGAACTGGAAACTGCCTTAAGATTTATGGAAAAAGGTCTTAAGATGCAGATGGATATCGGATTTCCCGTCTCTTTTATCCATTTGTATTTAAGTCGTGTTCATTTTGATTTAGGCAATTTGGATGCTGCAAAGATTCATGGTGAGCAGGCGCTAAATTTAGCACAAACGAGTAAACAAAAATATTTCGAGGGTATTTCATGGCTTCAACTTGGAAGGACTCTTGGAAAAAAGGAAAGGTCACAATTCCATAAGGCGGAGGAGCACATCTTGAAAGGGATGAAGATACTGGACGAACTGAAAACAAAACCATCTTACGCTCAGGGTTATCTCAGCCTCGGGGAGCTTTATGCCAATGAGGGACAAAAAGAAAAAGCCATTGAAAACCTGAAAAAGGCAGAAGCGATGTTTCACGAGATGGGAATGGATTACTGGCTTGCTCGGACAAAAAAGCTTTTGGAAATGGTCTGAATCTAAATCTTAAAACCATTCAAGAGAGTGAAAAAGTGATATAGGCTTTAGAGAACAGCAAATGAAATGCCCAAAATGTCACACCGAAAATCCTGAAAACTTGAAGTTTTGTGGGGAGTGTGGTGCCAAAATAGAAAAGATCTGCCCCCATTGCAATGCTTCAAATCCTCCTCAATTCAAATTTTGTGGTGAATGCGGCCACGACTTAACCCTTCCTTCAAAACCAATCCCTAAAGAACTCTCCTTTGAAGAAAAACTCGCCAAGATTCAACGATACCTTCCCAAAGACCTAACTCAGAAGATCCTTGCACAAAGGGACAAGATCGAGGGTGAGCGTAAACAGGTCACGGTGATGTTCTGTGACATGGAAGGGTTTACTTCACTTACTGAAAAGCTCGGTTCTGAAGAAATGTATTCCGTAATGGATCAGGTCTACGAAATTCTCATCCACAAGGTTCACGATTATGAAGGAACGGTCAACGAATTGACCGGTGATGGGATTATGGCATTGTTTGGTGCTCCCATTGCCCTTGAAGATGCTCCCCAGCGGGCTATTCGATCTGCCTTAGCTATCCATCGAGAAATAAATAAGTTCAGCGACCAACTTAAGAGTGAAAAGAAGATGCCTCCCATCAAGATGCGTATTGGAATCCATACGGGGCCTGTGGTAGTTGGCACATTGGGTAATGATCTCCGGGTGGAGTTCAAGGCAGTAGGGGACACAGTAAATTTGGCCTCTCGAATGGAAGGGTTGGCAGAGCCTGGGACGATTTATGTGACTGAGGATACTTTCAAACTCACTGAGGGATTTTTCAGGTTTGAATGCCTGGGGGAGAAGCAGGTTAAGGGTAAAGAAGAGCCTATCTGCGTCTATCAGGTGATTGCCCCCAGTACAAGAATGACAAGGTTTGATGTCAGTGCCGAGCGTGGGCTGACTCCATTTGTTGGGAGAGAGCGTGAACTTGAGCTTCTGCTCGATGGTTTTGAGAGAGTCAAAGCAGGTAAAGGGCAGGCGTTTTCCATTGTCTCTGAAGCTGGTTGTGGTAAGTCCAGGCTTTTATATGAATTCAGGAAGGCTGTTTCCAACGAAGATGTGAACTTCTTGGAAGGGAAGTGCCTCTCCTACAGCAGGGGTGTAGCCTATCACCCGGTGATAGACATCCTGAAGTCAAACTTCGAGATACAGGAGGGAGAAGGGGATCACGAAATCAGAGAAAGGGTCAAAAAGGGACTGAGATTAATAGGAGTCGATGAACCTTCAACCCTCCCTTATCTCCTTGAGCTTCTCTCAATCAAGGATAGTGGTATTGATCAGATCTCCATGAGTCCTGAGGCAAAGAAAGATAGGATTAATGAGTCAATAAAGCGAATTGTTATTAAAGGTTCTGAGATACGGCCTCTTATCATAACCTTTGAGGACTTACACTGGATGGATAAGAGCTCAGAGGATGTAGTAAGAAACCACTTGGAGAGCATACCAGGGTCAAGGGTTTTGTTGATATTTACCTACCGACCTGAATTTGTTCACACCTGGGGCGCAAAATCCTATCATAACCAATTAACTTTGCACAGGCTTTCTAATAGGGAAAGCCTTGAGATGGCTACCCACATTCTGGGCACAAAGGAAATTGAAAAGAGATTAGAGGAGTTGGTTCTTGAGAAGACAGAAGGTGTTCCATTCTTCATCGAAGAGTTTATAAAGTCGCTCAAAGATTTAAAGATCATAGAGAGAAAAGACAACTCATATCGTTTATCAAAAGATATCCAGCACCTGACCATTCCTTCAACAATTCAGGATGTGATCATGGCCAGAGTTGATTCACTGCCTGAGCGAGCGAAAGAGGTGCTTCAAACCGGCTCTGTTATCGAGAGGGAGTTTAGCTATCCATTAATCAATCGAATAATAGGTCTCCCAGAAAAAGAGTTGCTCTCTTATCTTTCCATCCTTAAAGACTCAGAACTCCTTTATGAGAGAGGCATATATCCACAATCCAATTATATCTTTAAACATGCTCTGACCCGTGAGGTAGTTTATGACTCGATCTTGGCAAAGAGAAAGAAGAAATTTCATGAAGAGATTGGGAAGGCTATCGAAGAATTATATAGAGATAATTTGAGTGACCATTATGAAGTTTTATCTGAGCACTATTTTTTGGGTGAGAATCATTCAAAAGCGGCTGAGTATTCGAGATTTGCGAGCAGGAAGGCTGAAAAGACAGCTTCATTGAATGATGCGATTGCCTATGCAAGGAAAAGAGTAGCATCTCTTGAACGATTACCCCAGACAGGGGATGTTGAAAAACAGATTATTGATGCCAGGACGGTTCTTGGACTTTATAACGCTCAAATGAACTATTATATTGAAGCCAAAGAAGCAATAGACCCAATTGTTGATTTGGCTGTAAGGGGCAATTATAAAAGGAGACTTTGCCAGATATATGCCATCCTCGGCGCATACTATTTCAATGTGGAAGAAGATTATCCCAGGGCATTTAAAACTTTGGAAGAGGCCTTAAAAATATCGGAAGAGGTTAAGGACATTGTTAGCTTAGTTTTGGCAAGCTACTGGTATGGATGTGCCTCAGGTTGGAACTGTGAATTTGAAAGATCAGCAAATTATTTCCAAAGAGCTCTTGATATTAATGTGGCGGCAAAAACTCTTTGGGGGATCGGAGTAATAAAAAGCAACTTGGCCCTTTTCCCTTATTTTTACAATGGAAGAGTAGATCTGGCATTCAGGACTTCTAACGAGGGTCTCCAGATTGCCGAAGAGAGCGGGGATATTTATTCAAAGGCATTTGCGTACGTAATTCATGGAACTTCCTGCTACGGCAAAGGACTGCTTGAAGAAGCTGGTAAATACCTGCTGAAGGGACTAGAATTTTGTGAGAGGATCAATTTGCGTGCCTGGGACGTTGGTGCCCACCTTCTCCTTGGAGAGACCTATTTTGAAACGGGAGATTTCAAAAGATCCAAAGAACACTACGAAAAAGGAAGCTGCGCTTTAGAGAATACCCGATCGTGGGGTTCTTGGGTGAATCTTGGAAAAGTAGGTTTGGCAAGATCAAGGGTAATGAATAAAGAGAAAGATGTGGATTTCGAATCTTTGTATCCCCATTCACGAAATAATAAAGTAAGAGCAATCGAGGGCTGGATTCAAAGGAATATCGGAGAGATTTTACTTAACATTGATGATAAGCACATGTCTGAGGCAGAAAACCGGATTCAGAAGGCTATTGAAGCGGATCAAAAGAACCGAACGATGTTTCACCTGGGCAAAGATTATGCCCTTTATGCAGACCTGTTTAAACGAAAAGGCGATAAATTAAAGGCACAGGAGAATCTCGGCAAAGCCATAGAAATCTTGAAAGAATGCGGTGCTGATGGTTGGGTAGAGAAATATGAAAAAGAACTAGCCATGCTTTCATAACATTAAAATTTAAGCAATCATCTTCTTAAATTCTTCTTCGGTCAAGGTCTTGATGCCCAATTCCTTCGTTTTGTCGAATTTGGAGCCCGGGTCTTCTCCCACCACCACAAAGTCCACTTTCTTCGAAACGGTGGAGGCCGTTATCCCGCCTAACGATTCCACCAAATTTCGAGCCTCATCTCTTTCAAAAGTTTTGAGGGCTCCTGTAAAGACAAAAGTCTTGCCTGCCAGCTTTCCCTTCTCCTTTGCTTTGGACTCGATGACTCTTACTCCGGCCTTTTTCAATCGATCAATGGATTCCCTGTTCTTCTTGTCTCCGAAGAACTGATGCACACTCGCTGCCACCTCCGGACCTATCCCTTCTACCTCCATGAGATCCTCTTTTGAGAGGTTGAAGAAATCGTCAAGCCGTTGGAAGCGCCGAGCCAAGTCTTCTGCGGTAGTCTCACCTACGTGGCGAACACCAAGGGCATAGAGAAACTTGGATAGAGGTTTGGTTTTGCTTTTTTCAATGGCATCAATGATGTTTTGGGCTGATTTATCCGCCATTCGCTCCAACTCGATGAGTTTTTCTTTATTGATATAGTAAATATCCGCCACGTCCTTAACCAGACCTTTGTCCACCAATTGATCGATCAGTTTCACGCCAAGGCCTTCGATATCCATCGCCCGTTTGGAGGTGAAGTGTCTGATCCGGCCTTTCAATTGAGCAGGACAGTCCAGACCGATGCACCTGTGAATGGCTTCCTCTTTGACCACCTCTGCTCCGCACACCGGGCATTTCGATGGCATCTTGAATTTCTTTTCCGTCCCCTTCCTTTTTGAGGTAATGACCTCGACCACTTCGGGAATCACATCTCCAGCTCTCTGGATGACAACGGTATCGCCGATCCTTACATCCAGTCGATCAATCTCATCCTGATTGTGAAGTGTTGCCCGGCTGACCTCGACGCCTCCCACTTTCACAGGCTCCATGACGGCCACGGGTGTGAGAGCTCCGGTCCTCCCGACCTGGACTTTGATATTCAGTATCTTTGTCGTCTCCTGTTTGGGTTGAAATTTGAAGGCTAACGCCCATCGAGGGCTACGGGCGATTTCTCCAAGTCTGGCCTGGAGATCGAAACGATTGACCTTGATCACTGTTCCATCAATCTCATAGGGAAGAGTCTCTCGCTTCTCATTCATCTCATGGTAGTAGTCGAGGACTTCTTCGATGCCTCTGCATTTCCGAACATGAGGATTCGTCCTGAGGCCCCATTTTGGAAGGGCCTTGAGAACCTCCCACTGGGTTTTAGGCGTCCAACCTCTCACTTCGCCCAGGGCATAGAAATAGGTTTCAAGCGGCCGTTCTGCCGTGATCTTCGGGTCGAGTTGTCGAACGGAGCCAGCGGCTGCATTTCGGGGATTGGCAAAGGGAGGCTCCTCCATCTCTTCACGCTTACGATTGAGCTCCCTAAATTTCTTGAGTTGCATGATGGCTTCACCGCGGACTTCTAACCGTTCCGGGGCTGGAAGCTCCTTTCGAATAAGCCGAAGAGGAATGGTCTTGATGGTGCGGAGATTCTGGGTAATGTTTTCGCCGTTGACTCCATCGCCACGGGTCGAACCCACGACGAGCTGGCCTCGTTCGTAAACGAGTTCAATGGCCAGGCCGTCGAACTTAGGCTCCGCCACATACTCGATCTCTTCAGACGTTCCTAAAAATTTCTTGACCCGTTTATCAAAATCCCTTGCTTCCGTTTCGTCGAAGGCATTCGCAAGGCTGAGCATTGGGACGGTGTGCCTGACGATCTCGAATTCTTCTAAGGGAGTCGCACCGACTCTTTGAGTGGGCGAATTGGGAGAGCGGAGCTCGGGGTAGCCCTTTTCAAGCTTCTCCAACTCCCTCATCAGCCGGTCATATTGAGCATCGGAAATTTCCGGCTGATCAAGGACGTAGTAACGGTAATTATGATATTCGATCTCCTCGCGGAGCTTTTCTACACGTTTTTTGATTGCCTCTGATGCCATCAAAGCCATTTTAGACGGGACGGAAAGCCTTGTCAAATTGGACAAGAGATAACGCATAATGCGTAATCAAAATTGTAGCCGGCTTTAGCCTGCGTGAATAACTGGGTGAACTCGCTAAGCCTAACCCCCCTTCATCCCCCCTTAAAGTAAGGGGGGAATAGAGGGGGGTTATTGAGCTTCTCTCTATGCCCGCCTGTCGGAAGGCGGAACGGAGTACTGATTACAAGAGAATCAATCGGGAACATGGGGGCTAAATATGGGGTAAGGGCAGGCCTGGCTTGGATAGATATTGGGGTTCCCTGAGTGCCGAAAAATAATTGAATTAAGTATAAAATTTTACTTGACAAATTAGGATTTTCATTATATCTGTTATGCCTAAGTGGTAAAAAGTGGGAAAAGGTGGTATGGATTTCTAAAATGAGGGGGATGAAGCAATGTTTCGGGGTCGGTATGAGCACACCATAGACTCTAAAGGTCGAATCAGCATCCCTTCAAAGTTTCGAGAGATTCTCAGCAAGAAATATGACGATCGATTAGTCATCACCAATTTTGACCGCTGTCTGGTCGCATTTCCTTACGAAGAATGGTTCAATTTAGTAGAGCAAAAAGTGAGTTCATTCTCACTCGTCAGAAAAGAAACGAGTGCTTTTTTGAGGTTCTTTTATTCGAGTGCGATCGATTGCCTCATCGACAAGCACGGAAGGCTTCTCATCCCCCAGACGTTAAGAGATTATGCGACCCTTCAAAAAGATATTGTATTGGTGGGCGAAGGACGATTCGTGGAGATCTTCGCCAAGGAGCGTTGGCAGGAAGTCGCTCAACAGGCAGAAGAGGGTTTTGATCAAATCAGGGATACTTTGGCCAATCTGGGAATATAACCGCCACTCGTGAATCGTGATTGGTGAATCGTGAACTTATCGGATCACGAACTACGAGCCACGAATCACGTCACTATGGGATCACGACACATTCCCGTCATGGTTGAAGAGGTGATGACATTTTTAAGATGTGAACCTGGTCATACTTATGTGGATGCGACTCTGGGAGGGGGCGGGCACGCTTTTGAAATTTTGAAGAGGTCCGCGCCGGATGGGATGCTTATCGGAATGGAGTGGGATGAAGAGGTCCTGTCTGAGTCAAAAAAAACACTTCTATCCTTTGGTGATAGGGTCAAACTAATCCGAGAAAATTTTGTCCATCTTCCCGACCTGATGAAGGCCGAATCCGCCGATGGGATCCTGCTTGATTTAGGGTTTTCTTCCATCCAACTGGAAAAAGAGGAAAGGGGGTTTAGTTTCAAAGGAGAGGGTCCTCTGGATATGAGGATGGACCAACGGACGGACGAAACAGCGGCTGACCTGGTCAATAACCTTTCATCGGAAGAACTGGAATCCATCCTCTCTCAATATGGAGAGGAAAGATGGGCCAAGCGAATTGTTAGAGCCATCGTGCAGGAAAGAGAACGAGAACCCATCCGCACGACCCAGGCTTTAAGAAAGATTGTCCACCGTGCCATCCCAAGACGATTTCATTCCCGGAGAATAGACCCTGCCACGAGAACCTTTCAAGCCCTGCGTATCAGGGTGAATGAGGAATTGGAGAATTTGCAAAAAATACTGGAAACAGGATGGAGGATCTTAAAAAAGGGAGGACGGATGTGCGTGATCTCTTTTCACTCCCTCGAAGATCGAATGGTCAAGGAGACGTTCCGAGCTCTGGAGAAACAGGGAAAGATGGTTATCCTGACGAAAAAACCTGTGACGCCGTCTGAAGAAGAACAGAAGAGAAATCCTCGATCCAGGAGTGCCAAGCTGAGGTGTGCGGAGAGAATTTGACGTGGCAAAGGCAATCAACACGAATGGAGATCGAATCCTCTGGACAGAAGAAAATTCAAGGTCCGGGCCAAAAGGAATAAAACTGAATTTCCTCATCCTTTTCAGTCTCCTTAGCCTTTTTTTGATCGGGGGATCCTTATTCTATGTCTGGTCGAGAATTCAGGTGATCCAACTCGGATACGAAATTTCGAATGTCCTAAAGGAGGAGAGGGCCCTTACCGAAGCCAATAAGAAGTTGCGACTGGAGATTGCTACGCTCAAGTCCTATGCGCGGATTGAAAAGTTTGCCGTGGAGGAGTTGAGCATGTCCAAGCCTAAACCTGACCAGGTGATTGTGATCCGATGAAACAGAAATCTATCAATTGGTTCAAGGTCCGGGTTGTCTTTCTCTCGTGTCTCCTCTTCGTCTGTTTTGTATTCGTTATGGGGAGGATGTTTCAGCTTCAGGTGCTGAAAAAAGAGCAGCTCTATAAGCTGGCCGCACAACAGCAGCATATTCAGATCCCCCTCGTTCCCAAGCGAGGGACGGTTTACGATAGCAATGGAGATGAATTGGCAGTCAGCATTGAGGTCGAATCGGTTTATGCCGATGCTCGGAAAGTCGTTGACGTAGAGAAAACAGCCAGAGAGCTTGCCTCGATTCTTCAGATCGATCGGGAGGAATTGAAACAGAGATTGAAGACCCATCGACCTTTTGAATGGGTTCAAAGAAAAATCTCCTCAAAGGAAGCCGAACGGATCAAGGCCCTTCAGCTGCCCGGCGTTTCTTTCTTAAATGAGAATCGGCGTTTCTATCCGAATTCCCAACTGGCCGCTCATCTTATTGGTTTCGTAGGCCTCGATTCGAAAGGTCTGGAGGGAATAGAATTCCAATACGACGCCTTGCTTAATGGAGAGAACCATGTATGGACGGCCGCCAGAGATGCCCACGGCCGGCAAATTGCCATGGGCAACGTTCCCTTTGAAAAGGAGGATCATTACCGGAATATCGTCTTGACCATCGACAAACCCCTTCAACATATCACCGAGACAGAGTTGGATCGAGGTGTCGAAAAGTGGGGGGCGAAGGGAGGCATGGCTATTGCCATGGATCCATCGACCGGAAAGATCCTGGCCATGGCCTCCTACCCGACTTTCAATCCAAACCAGTTCATCCAGTACCGTTCCAAAAGTTGGAGGAACGAGGCTATCTCTGATGTCTTTGAGCCCGGTTCTCTCTTTAAAGTCTTTCTTGCCGCGGCCGCCTTGGAGGAGCAGGTGGTTCGGCCCTCCGATTCCTTCTTTTGTGAGAATGGCTCCTACACGGTTTATGATCGAACGATCCATGATACCTCCAAACATGGGTGGCTTACCTTTCAACAGATTCTCAAGTTCTCCAGTAACATCGGAGCATCGAAGGTGGGCGAGAAGATGGGAAGGGAGCGTTTCTACCGATATATCGCCGCCTTCGGATTCGGTGAGAAGACTCGAATTAATCTCCCGGGAGAAGGAAAAGGAATCGTTCACCACCCAAGATATTGGCCTCCGGTTGCCCTGGATACAATCTCCTTCGGCCAGGGAATTTCAGTGACGGGGATTCAATTGGTGACTGCCCTGTCAGCCATTGCCAACGGCGGGTTCCTGATGAGGCCCTATGTTGTAGAGAAGACTCTGAATGAGAAAGGGGAGGTGGTCCAATCATTTCAGCCGGAGACCATCAGGAAGGTCATTTCAGGGGCGACGGCTGAAAAGGTAACGGCACTACTTAAGGCGACTACGGAGAAGGGAGGGACAGGGGAAGGGGCAGTGCCCGCAGGATATGACGTGGCCGGAAAAACGGGAACAGCGCAGAAAGTCGATTCTTTATTGGGCGGATACTCCGAAACCCGCTACACCAGTAGTTTTATGGGATTTGCCCCTTCCGGGGAACCTAGGCTCGCACTCTTAGTCGTCATTGATGAGCCGCAGGGAGGTAACTACGGAGGAGTGGTTGCAGCTCCGATATTTAAAGCGATCATGGAAAAGGTTCTTCCTTACCTCCATGTGGTCCCAAGGGGGACGATGATTGTGAAGAACGAACTCAACTCCGCGCCCCGAAAAGAGGCGTCGGAAGCCCAACCCTTGATCGACGAGATCAAGGTGGGTAAGGGAGCAGAAACGGTTGTGATGCCGGACCTTAAGGGGCTGTCCATGCGGAATGCCTTGAGCCGCATAGAAGGGCGGGGACTGATCATCAAGGTCTCAGGGAATGGAAAGGTCGTGGAGCAGACTCCCCGGCCGGGGACAGTGATCGAGAAAGGGGATATCTGTTTCTTAAAGTTTCGATCCCCATCATAGCATAACCATTCAGGCAGTCATTGCGAGCAAAGCCCTGCACCGCATGGTGTACAGGGCAAAGCAATCTCATGGGATCGCTTCGTCGTCCCAGAACTTCAGGACTCCTCGCAATGACCATTTTCTTCTTTGGCACATGTATTCCTATGGAGCTCGGGAAATTATTGGAAGGCGTTGAGATCAAGAAAATCGTCGGGGAGACCCGGAAGGAGATCAAGGGAATTGCTTACCACTCGAAACAGGTAGAGAAGGATTTCCTTTTTGCCGCCATTCGAGGGATGGCAGTAGACGGACACCAATTTGTTAAAGAGGCGATCGAAAGGGGAGCAGGGGTTGTTGTCCTGGAAGAAGGGCAAGAAGTCTCCGATCGGACCATGGTTTTCGTCCCCGATAGCCGCCGGGCCCTGGCAAAGATCTCCTCAAACTTTTATGGTGATCCTTCGTCTCGGGTCAGGCTCATTGGCATCACCGGGACAAACGGAAAGACCACCACCACCTATTTGTTAGAGTCTATTTTTAAAAAGGCAGGTTGGACCGTAGGCGTGATCGGAACGATCAATTATCGGTTCGGGCAAAAGACAATGCCTGCCCCCAATACCACGCCGGAGTCCTTAGACCTGCAAAGAATCCTTTGGGAGATGGTCGAGGAAGGGACCTCTCATGTGATTATGGAGGTTTCATCCCATGGGCTTGACCTCGACCGTGTTTTTGGATGCCAATTTGATGGTGTGGTGTTTACTAATTTAACCTCCGAACATCTCGATTATCATAAGACCCTAAAGCAATATTTTGAAAGTAAGAAGAAACTATTCTCGGATTATTTAATGAAGAGTCGTAAGGAAAAACGGTTTGCTGTGACGAACCATGATGACCCCAGAGGGGAGGAGATGGTCAAAGGGATGGACCTGCCCGTCGTCCGTTATGGGTTGAGCCCTTCCTGCGATGTTACGGCGAATCAGGTGACTTCCTCCTTTGAAGGTCTATCCTGCCGGATCAAAACTCCGAAGGGCGATCTTTCGATCCACTCGAAACTCACGGGAGACTTCAATCTTTACAATATCCTGGCGGCTGTGGCTGTTGGGACGGCCATGAAGGTCCCGTTAGAAACCCTAAAAGAGGGGGTGGAGGAATTAGAAGGCGTTTCAGGAAGATTTGAGAAGGTCGAGAATAAGAGAGACATTCACGTTATTATCGACTATGCGCACACCCACGATGCCTTGGAACGGGTTCTGTTGGGGTTGAAGAATATCTTAGGGGACGGGACACAGAACAACGGAAAGATGATCACGGTCTTCGGATGCGGTGGGGACCGGGATCGGACAAAGCGACCATTGATGGGAGAGGTAGCGGGGAGGTACAGCGATCTCGCGATTCTCACTTCGGACAATCCAAGGACAGAAGACCCGTTGACCATCTTGGATGAGGTGGAAAAGGGTTTAAAATCTCTTCATCTAAAAAAGTGGGACGAGGATGAGATCAAGTCATGGAGGTCAAGAAAGGGGTATTTGAAAGTGCCGGATCGAAGAGAAGCGATTCGCACAGCGATCCGATTGGCTCTTCCCTCGGATACGGTACTCATCGCCGGAAAAGGGCACGAGGATTATCAGATCATCGGAAAGAAGAAATTTCCGTTTGACGATCGCATCGAGGCCAAAAAGGCCCTGGAGGAAAAGTGATTCTTACCATCGATGAGGTTTTGAAGGTCACAGGAGGGAAACTCTTACAGGGGAAGGGAGACTCCTTCTTCCAAGGGATTTCCACGGATTCAAGAACGGTGGCTGAGGGAGAACTTTTTGTTGCCCTGAAAGGCCCCCGCTTTGACGGCCATCATTTTGCCTTAGAGGCCCTTCGAAAAAAGGCGGGAGGAGTGTTGATCGAGGAGGGGAAGGTCGGAGGCATTCGATGGAATGGTTATCGATCCAGAGCGGTGATCGCTGTGGAAGACACCCTCTCCGCGTTAGGAAATATCGCTCAGGGTTGGAGACGCAAATACGATACCCCGCTGGTGGCTTTGACCGGAAGCAATGGTAAGACAACGACGAAAGAAATGATTGCTGCATGCCTTGAGACGACTTTCCCCATCCTCAAAACGAAGGGGAATTTGAACAACCTGATTGGAGTTCCTCTTACCCTCCTAACGCTCACTGAGAAAGAAAGGATCGTGGTCCTTGAGATGGGGATGAATGTGCCGGGTGAGATCGGGAGGCTGGCCCAGATTGCGGAACCCGATGTGGGGCTGATCACGAACATCCAGACGGTTCATCTTGAAGGCATGGGAAGTTTGGAGAGATTACAAGGGGAGAAGGGAGAACTCTTCCGAAGGATGAGAAGGGACGGAACGATATTGGTGAATCAGGATGATCCCCGAGTGGTGGATCTATCAAGGGATTACCCTGGTCAAAAGATTACGTTCGGGACCGAACATCCTGCGGACGTCATGGCGAAAGAGATTCGACTTCATGGAGCGGAAGGGACCTCTTTTACTTTGGTTTTGGAGGGGGAAGCGCTGGAGATTCATCTCCGGCTGTTGGGAAGACACTTCATTCCGAATGTTCTCTCCGCCATGGCGGTCGCGTGCCTTTTCGGAGTGGAGGTGGATCGGGCCAAGGAGGCTCTGGAGAATTTTCACCCCTTCCCCATGAGGATGGAGGTTATTCCCCTAAAGGGCGGAGGGACTCTGATCAACGATGCATACAATGCCAATCCTCACTCGACCGGACTCGCCCTCGAGACCCTTGCAGAGGCGAAAGGAATGGGAAGGGCTATTGCTGTGTTGGGGGATATGTTAGAGCTTGGAAGTTTTACGAACGAAGCTCACGAACAAATAGGGAGAAAGGTGTGTGATCTCTCGATTGACTTCCTCCTCGTCATGGGAGACGAAGCGCCCATTGTCGTCGAGTCAGCGATTCGCCGTGGGCTTCCAATAGAGAGGGCAAGGATTGTAGAGAGTCATTCAGAGGCCATCTTTCTGCTAAGGCAGATGATCCAAAGTGGGGATTGGATATTGGTCAAGGGTTCAAGGCGGATGGCCATGGAAAAGATCGTAAAGGGCTTGGCAGAGGGGAGGGTCTAAAGAATGCTATATCATCTCCTTTATCCTCTTCACGGGTTATTTTCTTTCTTCAATGTCTTCCGGTATATCACCTTCAGGACCATTTGCTCTATTCTCACCGCTCTTCTCATCAGTTTTATCATCGGGCCCTGGCTGATCAAGAAGTTGAGGGTTTTTCAGATTCAACAGGTGGTGAGGAAGGATGTCCCTTCTCGTCACATGGTCAAGAACGGGACTCCTACGATGGGAGGAAGCCTCATCCTGGCCGGCATCCTCGTCCCAACCCTTTTCTGGTCCGACCTGACGAATCCCTACGTCTGGATCGTTTTGGTGACCACTTTGGCGTTCGGCCTCCTCGGTTTTTGGGATGACTATAAAAAGCTCAGGGATAAGAAAGGCATCGGCATCCGGGCTCGATATAAGTTTCCTATTCAGGTGGGCATGGGACTTGTCGTCAGCTTCATCCTGTTCAACACGATTGACCACGATTCCAGGTTGATCTTTCCCTTTTTTAAGAAAGTGATGCCGGACCTTGGGGAGTGGTACATTCTCTTTGCCATGTTTGTCATCGTGGGTTCAGCCAATGCGGTCAACCTGACTGACGGGTTGGACGGGTTAGCCATCGGACCCGTGCTCATTGCAAGCGCCACCTTTATGCTCTTCTGCTATCTTGCGGGAAACTTCAAATTCGCCAGCTATCTCCAAATTCCTTTTGTCAGAGGAAGCGGGGAACTGACCATCTTATGCGGGGCCCTGGTCGGTTCGGGTCTGGGGTTTCTTTGGTTCAATACATATCCAGCTCAGGTTTTTATGGGTGACGTAGGTTCTCTCTCCTTGGGGGCAGCCCTGGGGACGATTTCTGTGATCACGAAACAAGAGTTTCTCTTGGTCATTGTGGGCGGGATTTTTGTGATCGAGGCACTTTCGGTCATCATCCAGGTCGTTTCTTATCAGGTTCGCAAGAAAAGGGTCTTTAGAATGGCACCCATTCACCACCATTTCGAGTTGAAGGGCTGGGCCGAGCCAAAGATCATTGTCCGATTCTGGATCATCGCCATTATCCTCGGCCTGATTGCGATCAGCACATTGAAGTTGAGATGACCCATCTGCTTCCCTCCCCCTTGACGGGGGGAGGGTGTGGGGGGGGAACAGATTTCATTCCCCCTCCCCTTCATCCCCTCCCCTGGTGGGAGGGGAGGTTCATAGAGGCATGGCAAGAGAGATGGATCTCAAAGCCAAAAGAGTATTGGTGGTGGGCATGGCCCGAACAGGAATAGCGACAGCAAAATTCCTTAAGTCAAAAGGATCTCTTGTCACCACGACAGAGGTGAAGCCGGAAGAGGAGATGAAGGAGGCTGTTGAAGCGTTGAAGAGCCTGGATATTTCCACGGAATGGGGGGGCCATCGAGCAGAGACCTTTCTGAAACAGGATATGATTGTCGTGAGCCCGGGTGTGGACCTGAGCATCGAGCCCATTCAGGCGGCCCTCAAGAAAAAAGTTCGGGTGATCAGCGAAATTGAACTCGCTTACCATTTCATCCAGGTCCCCATCATCTCGGTCACAGGAACCAACGGAAAGACAACGACCACCATGTTGATTGGCGAGATGCTGAAAGAGGATGGGAAAAAAGTAGGGGTGGGAGGTAATGTCGGAGAACCACTCGTCCTTTTTGCAGACGGAAGAGATCGATGGGACGTGTTGGTGGTTGAGATCTCCAGTTTTCAGTTAGAGGCCATCGAGGATTTTCGTCCCCGAATCGCCGTTCTTCTAAATATCACGGAGGATCATCTGGACCGTTATCCCAGTTACACGGACTACATCAAGGCGAAGGTCAGGATTTTTGCGAATCAGAATTCCGGGGATCTGGCTGTTCTGAACAGAGATGATCCCATCGTGATGAAGTTCGGAGAGGGCGTGAGGGGGAGAAAAGTTTTTTTCAGCTTGAGCGATAAGCCTGACGATGGCGCCTTCTCCGATGGCCAATCGATCTTCCTCAGACTTGCAGGGAAAAGAGAAAAGTATTCCTTGGCGAAAGCTCCCATGAAGGGAATCCACAATGTGGAGAATATGATGGCAGCCCTCACCGCGGCCAGGAGCTTCGGTTGCTCGAAAAGAGCGGTCCAGGCCGTTCTCAACCGGTTTGAAGGTCTCGAACATCGCCTCGAATTTGTCCGGGAGGTCGGGGGAGTTCGCTTCTACGATGATTCCAAAGGAACGAATGTCGGTTCCGTGGTCAAATCTCTTCAGAGTTTTTCAGAACCCGTGATCCTGATTGCGGGAGGGAAGGACAAAAACGGGGATTTAGGTCCCCTTGAAGAATTGATTCGGGAACGGGTCAAACATTTGATCCTGATCGGAGAGGCGAGGGAAAGAATGAACCGCGAGCTTGGAGGGCTGACCGATACGGTCCTGGCGGAAACCATGGGAGAGGCTGTGCTCATCGCCCACGAGAAAGCGAGAGCAGGAGAGGTGGTCCTCCTCTCACCGGCCTGTTCAAGCTTTGATATGTTCAAGGATTATAAGGAGAGGGGAAGAGTATTTAAGGAAGCCGTCTTTGGGTTAAGCACCAAAACCCAAGCACCAATATCCAAATAAATCCCAAGCACCAAGAACCAAAATTCTTGGTTATTGGAGTTTGGCAATTGGATATTATTTGGGATTTGTGATTTGAAATTTGGAATTCACGCACTGTTTCAGCGGTCACTATTCGGGTGAGTGAAGGCGATGAACGGCAAAAGGAAACTCGATCTTATCCTACTGTTTGCAGTCCTTGCACTCGTGGGCATTGGGATTGTGATGGTTTACAGCACCAGTGCGATCATCGCCGGGGATCGTTTTGGAGACCCTTACTACTTTCTGAAGAGGCAGGCACTTTACGCAGCGATGGGTTTCGCTCTGATGCTCGTCATGATGTTCTTGCCTTATGAAATTCTAAGGCGCGTTGCCTATCCCATTCTCATCCTTTCCGTTCTTCTCTTGGTAGTCGTGTTGGTTCCGGGCATCGGGCACCGAAGCGGTGGGGCGATGCGTTGGCTGAAGATCCAGTCTTTCTCCTTTCAACCTTCGGAGTTTGCCAAGCTGGGTTTGGTGATCTTTCTTGCGTACCTGTTAGCTAAAAAAGAGGAGAAGATTCGGAGCTTCTCCTTCGGGTTTCTTCCCCCGGTTCTCCTCTCTGGTCTCGTCATCGCTTTGGTGATGAAGGAGCCCGATTTCGGGGCCGCTTTTTTTCTCACCGTGATGGTCTTTCTCCTTCTCTTCGTCAGCGGTGCTAGGGTGATTTATATTGCGAGTGCCTTTTTGATCGCCATTCCAATGGCTTATGCCCTTTTAATGAATGTGGGATATCGTTATAAGAGGTTGATGAGTTTCATCCGGCCTTGGGAAGATCCCAGTGGCACGAGTTTCCAAATTATTCAATCCTTCCTCTCCTTTGGCTCTGGAGGCCTGTTCGGATTAGGGCTGGGAGAAGGAAGGCAGAAACTCTTCTTCCTTCCCGCTCCCCACACAGACTTCATCTTTTCAGTCATCGGAGAGGAGTTAGGCTTGCTGGGCGCCATGGTGGTTGTGCTCCTCTTCTTCATTATAGCCCTCAGGGGGATCCAGATCGCGCTTTCCCTCGAGGATCGGTTTGGTGTCTATTTGGCGTTAGGGATCACGTTGATGGTTTCCCTCCAAGCAGCGATCAACATGGGAGTTGTTTTGGGGCTCCTCCCTACAAAAGGATTGACGCTCCCCTTCGTCAGCTACGGGGGGACATCCTTGATCGCCAATTTGGCTGGGGTAGGGATACTTCTTCACCTTTCGACCCATGCGGTACAACGATGAAGTGTGTGATCGCCGGAGGAGGTACAGGAGGTCATCTTTTCCCGGGCATGGCGGTTGCCGAGGCATTCGTTGAAAGAGAGAAAGGGAACGAAGTTTTATTTATTGGAACGGAAAGGGGCATCGAGGTCAAAGTTTTGTCAGGAGGGAAATTTCCGCTGAAGACGATTCAGGCGAAACCCATTCAGGGAAAATCTCTTGTAGGAAAGGCTAAGGCCATCTGGAGCTTACCGATGGCCGTCTCCGAAGCTTATTCGATCCTGAAAGAGTTTCAACCCCATCTCGTATTGGGGGTAGGGGGATATGCCTCCGGGCCCACGCTTTTGGCCGCATTCTTTCTCGGAATGAAAAGGGCTATCCAGGAACAGAACGTGATGCCTGGAATGACGAATCGGGTTCTAAAATGGTTTAGCCAACGGATCTTCGTCTCCTTCGAAGAGGCGAAAAAATACTTCCCTGAGAAGAAGACCCTTGTGACTGGAAATCCGATCAGGAAAGAATTCCTTGCCCTTTTAAGGGAAGACAGGCGGCTGATGAAGAAAGAGGATCGGTTTACCCTCCTCATCTTTGGAGGAAGTGCAGGGGCACACCGGATCAATCAGGCGATGATAGAAGCTCTGGATTACCTCCAAGGAATCAAGCCCTCCATCAAGATCATCCATCAAACCGGAAAAGAAGATCTCGATTTTGTATCAAGGAATTATCGAGAAAGAGGGTTCGAAGCGTTGGTCAGGCCTTTCTTTGAAGACCTCGCCTCCTACTACCAGATCTCTGATCTGGTCGTCTGCAGGTCAGGAGCGAGTACCGTGGCTGAGCTGGCGGTCTGCGGAAAGGCCGCCATCCTCATCCCTTATCCTTATGCGGCTCATGACCATCAATTGATCAACGCCAAGAAATTAGTGGATCTGGGTGCAGCCAAAATGATTTTAGATCGGGAGGTGAGTGGAGGAACCATCGCCCCCATGATCCTTCGTCTTTACGAGCATCCGGAGGAGCGTGTTAGGATGGAAGAGGCGATTCGACGGCTGGGGAGACCAAGGGCAGCAGAAGAAATTGTGGACCATTGTTATGCCTTAATTGGAAAATAGTTTCACCCCCACCCTTACCCTCCCCCGTCAAGAGGGAGGGGACTTGTAATCTGATTTCTTTGTAAGCTCCCTCTCCCCTGGCGGGAGAGGGGAAGGGTGAGGGGGAAGGTTGTCTATGTACCGAAGAGGGAAGATCCAGCATATTCATTTTGTGGGCATCGGCGGAATCGGCATGAGCGGGATTGCCGAGGTGTTGCTCAATCTCGGTTACCATATCAGCGGGTCCGACATCAAGGAGACAGAGGTGACCCGAAGACTGCGGTCTTTGGGGTGCGAAATTTCCTACGGCCACCGGAGGGAGAATTTGAAAGAGGCGGACGTGGTGGTCATCTCCTCAGCCATCCGGTCACAAAACCCCGAGGTCGAGGCCGCCGAAGAGAGACTCATCCCCGTCATCCCAAGGGCAGAGATGCTGGCAGAGCTGATGCGAATGAAAATCGGGATTGCAATCGCAGGGACTCACGGCAAGACGACAACCACCTCCCTCATTTCGACTGTTTTAGCGGCGGGCGGTCTGGATCCCACGGTTGTGATCGGCGGGCGGCTCAACAGCATCGGAAGCAATGCGAGGCTGGGGCAGGGTGAATTCCTGGTGGCCGAAGCCGATGAGAGCGATGGTTCCTTTCTCAAACTGATGCCCACCATTGCCGTGGTGACCAACATCGACCCGGACCATCTTGATTATTATAAAGGCATCGACGAGATCAAAGAGACTTTCCTCTGCTTTTTGAACAAGATTCCATTTTTCGGATTGGCCGTGCTCTGCCTCGATCATCCGAACATCCAGAGCCTTCTCCCGAGGTTGAAGAAGCGCTTTACTACTTACGGGTTGACCCCACAGGCTGACTTCCAGGCGAAAGAGATTGTGTTCGAAGGGCTCTCTACCTCCTTCGATGTGATCCGCCAGCGTCAGGAGATAGGCAGACTGAGCCTCCGGATGCCGGGGCTCCACAATGTCTACAATACCCTCGCGGCCTTGGCCACCGCTTTTGAACTGGATATTCCCTTCCAGGTCGTCCAGGAAACGCTGCGCGATTTTAGCGGGATTCAGAGACGGTTTCAGATCAAAGGAGAGAAGAAGGGAGTCCTCGTTGTGGATGATTATGGTCATCATCCTGTGGAGATTATGGCCACACTGAAGGCAGCACGGACCAGCTGGGGGAAAAGGATCGTCGCCGTATTCCAGCCCCATCGGTACACGAGAACGCAGGCCCTTTTCAAGGATTTTCTCACGGCATTTTATGACGCCGATGTCCTCATTCTCACTGAGATCTACCCCGCTGGAGAGGATCGAATAGAAGGCGTGGAATCGAAAGCCCTCTTTGAGGGGCTCCGTGAGTACGGCCATAAAGACGTGACTTATTTAGCCGATAAGAAGGAGATCGTCGAGCATCTCCTCCGTATTATCTCTCCGGGGGATCTGGTGATCACCCTGGGAGCAGGAGACATCTGGCAGGTTTCAGAGGAGTTAGTGAAACGCTTATAAATGCGGATTTCGCCTGCCTTCGTCCCGCAAGGCGGGACTTCGCGCAGGCAGGGAATGCGGAATTCGGAATATGAAATTTTGGATTTTGCGTTTCGGTTTTTTAACTCCGCAATCCGCAATCGAATGATGACAAGGGATTACAGAAAATGGGCGTCGGGGTTGATCAACGGAAAGGTTTTTTTCAATGCGCCGATGAGACAGTTCACGTCGATGCAGGTGGGAGGCCCAGCGGACAGCCTTTTGTTTCCCAGAGATGTGGATGAGTTGAAAAAGGTAGTCCGTTACGCAAAGAGAAAAAAAATTCCCTTTTTGATTTTAGGGCGGGGGACAAATTTAGTGGTGAGGGATAGAGGAGTTCGTGGATGGGTAATCAGTTTGACCCAAGGGATGAAAAAGATTCAGATGGAGGGAAAGGTCGTAGGCGCGGAAGCAGGCCTCTCCCTGCAACGGCTGGTCCAATTCTGCGTCCGGAAGGGACTCACGGGGCTCGAACCGTTCTTCGGCATCCCCGGAACGGTGGGAGGGGGTTTGGCGATGAATGCCGGAGCCTGGGGTGCCGAATTGAAGGATGTGCTTCTTTCGGTGACATTGATGAAGCAAGACGGAGAAATTGTGAAGAGGTCCCGTTCGAGGCTCCGATTCTCTTATCGAGGGCTGGTCATCCCCTCTTCTTGGATTATTCTCAAGGGCCGATTTAAGGTGAAGACGGGCAAGAAGGAAGAAATTCTTGAACGGGTGAAATCTTACTCGGAGATGAGGAAGAGAAGACAACCCTTAGACTATCCCAGTGCGGGGTCCATTTTTAAAAATCCCAAAGAAGGCCCCGCAGGGAAATGGATCGAAGAAACTGGGCTGAAGGGGTTTCGGATAGGTCAGGCAATGGTTTCAGAGCGTCATGCTAATTTTATCATCAATCTGGGAAAGGCCAAGGCCGAAGAGGTGATCCGTTTGATGGAGTTCGTAGAAAAGAAGGTCTACAAAGAAAAGGGCATCTCCCTTGAAAGGGAGGTGAAGGTGGTAGGCGAGCCATAATGCGGAATTTGGAATGCGAATTGCGCCCTGAACCATGTGAGGTTCAGGGCTGCCATGCACCCCACGTGGTGCATGGCGGAATCAGGCCTTTGGGGGTTTGGCCGTAGGCAGATGAAAGAACCGTCAGTCAAGAAAAAGAAAATAGGGGTGATGATGGGCGGTCTTTCCAGGGAGAGAGAGATTTCCCTGAAGACGGGCAAGGCCATCTTGAAGGCTCTCACGGAGAAGGGGTATACGGCGACCCCGATCGATGTGGGAGACGATGTAGCAGAAAAATTGGTCAAAGAAAAGATTGAGTGTGTCTTTTTGGCTCTTCATGGGAGATTTGGAGAAGATGGAACCGTTCAAGGGATGTTGGAGTTGATGAGAATTCCCTATACCGGTTCAGGAGTTCTGGCCAGCGCCTTGGCCATGCACAAAGTCATGTCCAAGAAATTCTTTCTTTGTGAAAAGATTCCAACTCCTCGTTATGAGGTTTTTCAACGGGAGAAGATCAAGAAAGATCTGCCTGAAAGAGTTTCCCTTCCCCTGCCGGTCGTGGTCAAACCGGCCAGAGAGGGATCAACGATCGGTGTTTCAATCGTTCGGAAGGGTGAAGAGCTGGGCCCTGCCCTGACGAAGGCAGCAGAATACGATGAGGAGATATTGGTAGAGGAATTTATGAAAGGAAGGGAGATCACCGTCGGCATTCTTGAAAATATTCCCCTACCCGTCATTGAGATCGCCCCCAAGAGCGGTTTCTACGATTACCATTCCAAATATACAAAGGGTGAGACTCAGTACATTCTCCCGGCTCGGATTCCGAGAGAAAAGTACCTCTATGCGCAAGAGATAAGCCTCAGAGCCTTTCAAGAGCTGGATTGTTCTGGTGTGGCGAGGGTCGATCTGATGACCGATGAAAATGAAAATCCGTTTGTGATTGACATCAATACCATGCCCGGCATGACCGAGACGAGTCTCTTGCCCATGGCGGCCAGTTATGCCGGCATTCCATTTGGAGATTTAGTTGAACGTATTTTGTTAGGGGCCTCTTTAAAAATGGAGGGTGGAGCGTAGAAGGTCAGGTGTGGATTTTGAAAAATCACTTTCCACCTTCGACTTTCCACTTACAAATATGGGAGAGACGGTTAAAGTACGAGAGGGAAAGTTTCTCCGATCGAAAGCGGGAAGGGAAGAGAAAGGAGCGGAGAAATTTCTGAGGATCTTGAAAAAAACAATCCGGGTAGCTTTTCAACTTCTTCTTCTCTCTTTTTTCCTCCTGGTCAGCCATTGGATTTATGTCCGCCTCTTGGGGGATCCCTGTTTTCGAGTGAGGGAAGTCGAGGTGGAAGGAGGTCGAAGGATTCCGAAAGAGACTCTTCTCTCCTTGACGGTGATCGATGGAATGCCCAATCTCTTTTCGGTGAAGTTGAAGGAGGTTGTCGAACGATTGGAGTCTCATCCCTGGATTGAGCAGGTCCGGGTGATGAAGGTTTTTCCCCATAAGATATTGATTCAGATAGAAGAGAAAAAGCCGATGGCCATCATTCAATTGGAAGAGCTTTACTATATCGATACCAAAGGGGAGATCTTTTCTCCCGTAGGAGATAGAGATGAATACAATTATCCTTATCTCACTGGTTTGACCCGCCGGATTTTGGAAAAAGATCCGGTGGAAGCGAAGCGCCTGATCACCAAGGCCCTGGAGATTTTGAGAATCGCGGGACAAGAAAAATTGCCTCCCCTTGAGGAAATATCTGAGATCCATATGGAAAAGGTGTATGGAATCGATTGTATTACCAAAGCGGAAGGGGTGGAGGTCAAAATGGGATGGGAAGACTTTGGAGAGAAGCTGCAACGATTGTCTCTCATCTGGGCAGACCTTCGGAAGAGAGGGTTTTCAGCGGCTTCGATTGACTGCAGTGACTTGAAACGAATGCTGGTTAAGAGGGTCCCCTCAGGGGGTTGAAAGGAGGTGATGAAAGGTGGCAAAGAAGGATTCGTTGGTAGTCGGATTGGATATCGGGACGACAAAGATCTGTACCGTGGTCGGAGAAATTTCTGACGGTCAGGTCAACATCATCGGCCTCGGGACGTTTCCATCGAAGGGATTACGAAAAGGTGTGGTCATCAATATCGAAAGCACCGTCCATTCGATCAAAAAGGCGGTTGAAGAAGCGGAGTTGATGGCAGGATACCATCTTACCTCAGTCTATGCAGGAATCGCGGGCGGACATATCAAAGGGATTAACAGCCACGGGGTGATCGCCGTAAAAAACAGAGAGATCGGTCCGAATGATGTGAAGCGAGTGATCGATGCCGCCAGCGCTGTGGCCATGCCCATGGATCGAGAGGTGATTCACATCATTCCTCAGGAATTCATCGTGGATGATCAGGATGGAATCAAAGATCCGGTGGGGATGTCAGGGGTACGATTGGAGGGAAGGGTTCATATCGTCACCGGTGCGATTACCTCTGCCCAGAACATCATTAAATGCGCCAACAAGGCCGGGCTGGATGTGGACGACATTGTTTTGGAGCAGTTAGGGTCGAGCGAAGCGGTCCTCACTTCTGAGGAGAAGGATCTGGGAGTAGCCATCATCGATATCGGAGGCGGAACGACGGATCTGGTGATCTTTTCAAACGGTGCCATCAAACATACATCTGTTTTTTCCCTGGCAGGAAGTCATATCACAAACGATATCTCGATGGGACTTCGGACACCGGTGGAGGAAGCAGA